>OGPY01001433.1_pt1 | contig 17856 bp, 11 predicted proteins | sample 1553121 | NCBI WGS metagenome assembly OGPY01 (sample SAMEA2580004, study PRJEB22360) | human gut metagenome
TCATTTGCTCCGCAAATGTGGGCTGCTCGCCCACACCTCAGCAGCATTTTTGAAAAACTGCTGCACCGAAAAACTTTTTATTTGTGCTTCGCACGATGCAGTTCCTGTGATTTTTGCGTTCTCCGTATTTACTTTTTTCCCGTCACATGGTATACTGAAAAGAAAAAGCATACAGATAGGAGGAACTACACTGTGTTTGCAACCATCAAAAGTCTGGGACTATTCGGGCTGAATGCCTTCCCAGTCGATGTTGAAGTAGATATTCAAAAAGGCTTGCCGCATTTCGATATTGTCGGCTTGCCGGATGCAGCGGTAAAAGAAAGTCGGGAACGCATTCGGGCAGCCCTCTATTCCATCTCCGTTACACTTCCGCCGAAACATATTGTTGTCAACCTTGCTCCGGCAGATGTCAAAAAAAGCGGTACAATGCACGATCTCGCCATCTTGGTTGGCGTTCTGAAGAGTATGGGGCAGCTTTCCTGCTCCACACAGGGAAAATTTTTCATCGGAGAAGTTTCCCTCAGCGGAGAAGTCCGCAGTGTGAATGGTGTTTTACCCATGACCATTCTTGCCCGTTCGCTGGGTGTGGAGGAACTCTATGTTCCGGCAGACAATGCCGCAGAAGCTGCTACGATTCAAGACGTTCGGGTCTTTGGCATACACAACATTGGAGAACTGATTGACCACTTGGAGGGCGATGCTCCGCTTTCTCCAGCTCAGCCGGCAGACTTTACAGAGCCGAACGCTCCGGAAAACCTGCTGGATTTTTCCGATGTCAAGGGGCAGCAGACCGTAAAGCGTGCCCTAGAAATTGTCGCCGCTGGCGGACATAATGTTCTGCTGGTCGGAGCACCCGGCAGCGGAAAAAGTATGCTTGCGAAACGGATGCCGTACATCCTGCCGGAAATGACTATGGAAGAATCCATTGAAACCACAAATATTTATTCTATCTCTGGTCTGTTAGACCCCAAACATCCACTCATTACAAAACGCCCGTTCCGAGCACCGCACCACACGATTTCCGGTGTGGGACTGGTTGGCGGTGGAACGATTCCCCATCCGGGAGAAATTTCCCTTGCTCATAATGGCTTACTCTTTTTAGATGAGTTGGCAGAGTTTGACCGACACACCCTCGATATTCTCCGGCAGCCACTGGAAGACCATATTGTCACCATCACCCGTGCCGCCGGAACGATTTCTTATCCTTGCCGCTTTATGCTGGTCGGTGCAATGAATCCCTGTCCTTGCGGCTACTACGGACACCCGAAACGGCGTTGTTCCTGCTCACCGCAGGCAATTCAACGCTATCGCTCCCGTATCTCTGGGCCACTGCTGGAACGATTCGATTTACAAGTGGAAGTTGACCCCGTTTCCTATGAAGACCTTACAACGACAGAACCCATCGAAACTTCTGCTGACATCCGGAAACGGGTACAGGCTGCACGGGAAATTCAGGAGAAACGCTTTTCCGGCACTTCTATTTTCTGCAACGCACAGATTCCTGCCGGAAAATTGCAGCAATACTGCCCGATGGAAGAAACCGCAGAACGACTGGTGCAGGATGCCTTTGACCGGCTGGGACTGAGTGCCCGTTCTTACGATCGCCTGCTGAAAGTCGGCAGAACGATTGCCGACCTCGCTGGCAGTGCCTGCATTTTACGGCGACATATGGCAGCTGCGATTCAATATTGCAGCTTGAGTTGGAAATATCTCCCGCCCATCTGATGATACATCCGGCAGGAATCGTTCCGACAAAAGAAAGGAGTTTTCATGAAAACGGTTCTTCAGGCAGTTGCACAATACTGGAAGAAGCTGGACAAGCCACTGCTGTTTGCAGCCATGCTCTGTTCAGCCCTCAGCGTTGTGCTGCTCTATTCCATCTATATCAACCACACGCTTTCTGAAATTGATGATGATGACTATATCATTCAGCTGGTAGCGGTTGGTATTGGTGTACTTTCCGTCTTAGTTCTGGCGGCAATTGACTATCACAAAATCGCCCGACTCTGGTTTGTCTACGCTCCCATTGCACTGATTTTGGTATTGCTGACGTTTACATCCCTCGGCTATCGAAGAGCCGGAGCGGATGACCAAGCGTGGTTACAACTGGGTAGCGTAACCTTACAACCATCTGAAATTTTAAAGCTTGCCTTTATTCTTACATTCTCTCTCCACTTAGCAAAAGACGAGGAAAACATGAATCGCCCCTTGCATATGCTGTTGCTAATTCTGCACGGCTGTGTGCCGATAGGGCTGGTATTCTTACAGGGCGACTACGGTACAGCAGTCGTATTTGCCTTTATTTTCGCAGCAATGATGCTGATTGCTCACATCTCATGGAAATATGTGCTTGCTGGTATGATTGCCGTTCCGGCGGCTTTGATGGTGGCATGGAATTTCGTGCTGGGCAGCCTGCACAAAAACCGAATTTTAGTCCTGCTGCATCCGGGCACAGACCCCGAAGGACTGGAATATCAACAGGATTTGGGGCTTTCTGCTCTGGCATCCGGAAAACTGTTCGGTGTCGGGCTGTTTGACAGCGATTCGTATATTTCTGTTCCAGAAATGCACAACGATTTTATTTTCTCCTATATCGGGCAAACACTGGGCTTTGTTGGAGCAATGGCAGTGGTATTGGTAATGGTCTTTCTCTGCCTGCGAACGCTGGCAAATGGACTGCGTGCAAATGACCGACAGGGCATGTTTTTGTGTATTGGCGTGTCCTCGATGATTTTCACCCACTGCTTTATGAATATTGGTATGGTTCTGAAAGTCATGCCGGTCATTGGTGTTCCGCTGCCGTTTTTGAGTGCCGGCGGCACGTCCACTTTAAGCATGTATATCGCCATCGGCATGGTCATTAGTGTTCGGACACACAACGAGCGGAAATATAATGTTTTCTATGACTACAAGAACCCAACGCTTGCAAGGGTAGGACGATAAGGCGTGTGATAGGAAAACCCTTGAAATCCGTTGACAAAAACAGGACAGTATGTTAAAATAGCAGAGAAAAGACAAGAAAATACTCCCTCTTGTCTTTTCAGACAGATAAAAAAGAAATCAAGAAAGTGGGAATTGGAACACATGAAAAAACGCATTTCTTACTATGTCGCTGCCCTCGTCGGAAAAGCCATGATTCACGGAATGCATTTGATGAAACGCAACGCAACCAACCTCCCCGGTGAAGTTGCCTTGCAGCTTTGCCCCTCGTTGCTGGCAAACTTTCAGATGCCCAAACATGTCATTGTAGTCACGGGGACGAACGGCAAAACAACTGTAACCAATCTGATTGGCAATGTGCTGAAAAAGTGCGGAAACGACATCATTACCAATGCTTTCGGCGGAAATGTCGATACGGGGATTGCCTCCTTGCTGCTGGCGAACTCCAAGCTAAATGGCACGCTGACCGCTGACACGCTGCTGCTTGAAATGGATGAGCGCAGTGCTCAGCGAATCTTGCCATATGTAAAGCCGGATTATCTGGTATGCACCAACTTGCAGCGAGATTCCATGAAGCGAAATGCTCACGTAGAATTTATCTTCGACTTCCTGAACCGCAACATTCCAGAAAAAACAGTCGTCATTTCCAATGCAGACGATTTGGTCAGCAGTCAGCTTGTTCCGAAAAACAAACATGTTTATTTCGGCGTTGCTCTGCTGGACGGAGAAGTCCCCACCAATGACAGTTTGGTCAGCGATATTGTCAACTGCCCGAACTGCGGAACACGGCTGCAATTTTCTTTCCGGCACTATAATCACATCGGACAAGCAACTTGCCCGAACTGTGGCTTCTGCAACGCAAAAGCAGATTTTCAGGTGACGAAAGTCGAAAACTGCACTGCCACCATTCAGCACCACGATACAACAGAAATCTATCCGATTCCAAATGACCGGATTACTGATATTTACAACTCCGCTGCGGTCATTGCTTTTTTGCGAACCTATGGCATTTCACAGCAACAGGTTGCAGATTGCCTGAAGGGCAGCGAAATTGTAAAATCCCGTTATGATACCTTAACTTCTCACGGAAAACCCGTTTATATTACGCTTGCCAAAGGACAAAATCCCATTGCCTGCTCCGCAGCGTGTGACTTTGTCCGGAAAGAACCCGGCAAAAAGGCAGTCATTCTCATTCTGGAGGACTTCTATGACCGCCGCCGCACCTCCGAAAACATCGCTTGGATCTATGAAACCGACTTCGAGTTTTTAAAGCAGGATGATGTTGTCCAAATCATTGTTGGCGGAAAACGAGCGACGGACTATCTGGTACGCCTGTTGATTGCTGGCATTGACCGCAGCCGCATTGTCTGCTGTGCCAGCGAAACAGAAACGGTTCAGCATCTTCAATGGGACAAATTCGACAAACTGATGATTCTATACGACCTGTACAATACAGAATCCCTCTCCCAGATTAAAAAACAACTTCAGGAGGATGATGCCGTATGAATACCTGTGTAATTGAAGCGTTATATCCGGAAGTCTGCAATTTGTTCGGCGATACCGGAAACTTGCGATACTTAAAGTTATGCCTGCCACAGGCAACGTTTATTGAAACTGCTCTGAATGATGAACCCTATTTCGTTCACCATCCTGTTTCTATGATTTATCTAGGGCCAATGTCCGAGCACACACAGTGCACCATAATTTCCAAACTTGCCCCCTATCGGGAACGCATTGCTGAATGCATTGCAAACGGCGTGACATTCCTAGCAACGGGAAATGCCATGGAAGTCTTTGGAAAGCAAATCACCGATGCACAATCGGGTGTTACAACGGGGCTTGGGCTGCTTGACCTGACCACCACACGGGACATGATGCACCGCTTTTACAGTCTGGTGCTTGGCACTTACAACGAACTGCAAATGGTGGGATTTCGGGCACAGTTTACCCGTTCCACGCTTGGAGCAACAGAAGTGCCATTTATTCAAGTGACCAAAGGCACACCGATGTGTGAAACTGCACGAATTGATGGCATTCAGAAAAATCACTTCTATGGCACGTACTTATTAGGGCCACTGCTGATTTTAAATCCCTATTTCACCAAACAGCTGTTACAGCAAATTACCGGGGAATCCGTACCGCTTGCATTCGAAAAAGAAACCATTGCTGCCTATCATGCACGGCTGGCAGATTTTCAGGATAAACGTGTTGGGATTCACTAACACCCGCAAACCGCCGCACGCACAAAAAACGTGCGGTTTTTTGTATCAGAATCAGAAAGGAGCATTCTCCCCATGGAACACCACACCCTCGGCTGTGTGATTTTTGACTTGGACGGCACACTGCTGGATTCTATGAATGTCTGGTCACAGATTGACCGCAACTTACTGAACCACTACGGCAAAACTGCACCGGACGATTTAACCGAACAAGTGAAAAAGATGACCATTCAACAATCTGCTCAATATTTCATTGACCGCTTTCAACTGCCCTGCAAGCCGGAAGAATTCATTGCACTGGTACAATCCATGGCAGCAGATGCTTACCGGAACACGCTGCAATTGAAATCGGGCGTTTTCCCGCTATTGGACTGGCTGGATGCTCGAAACATCCCTTACTGTGTCGCAACGGCAACCTATCCAGATTTAGCAGAAGCTGCTTTAAAGCGACTGCAAGTCTGGGAGCGGATTGCGTTTTTGATGACAGAGCAGGAAATTGGTGTTGGAAAATCACAGCCAACGATTTACCGGCAGGCTGCCAGTCGGATGGGCTGTGGCAAACGGCAAACGGTTGTTGTAGAAGATGCTGTACACGCCATAGAAACCGCTGCGACAGATGGATTTTTCACGGTTGGCGTTTATGAGCCAACGCTATCGGAAATGGATTGGAATACGATACAAGCACGGGCAACCGTTTCTGTAAAGGATTTACAGGAATTGTTGGCAGAGATTCAGAGTGGACGGATTCCACTGTAATTTTAAAGGGACAATTTGCATCTTAGGGAAAACAATCTGCAACATCCGGCAAAAGGGGGTTCCACCCCTGCTTTTGCCTACCAGCGTGCTGCAATTGCCCCGTTGCCTTGTCTGAACTTGCAACCTTGATGCTCATGATACAACTTTGTCTGAATTTGAAAGTTTTAAAACATGCAATTGCAGCAGGAAAAACTTATTGCAAATACAATTTGCTTCGCAAATGTGGGCTACTCGCCCACACCTCGGCAGCATTTTTGAAAAACTGCTGCACCGAAAAACTTTTTAATTGCCTGCGGCTCGTATCCTGCAACCAACCTCACATCTTTTTATTTCCCCTGCTTTCCCTTGTTTTTGTGAAACGGTGAATAATATCGTTCACTATCCCATATTATACGACGTATAATACCATTTGTCAACCAACAATTGTTCCAAATTTTCACCGCTCTTTTTATGCAGAATGCACACGTTCTCCAACACAAAGCACAACAATGTTCTTTTTTACTATACATTTTCCCTTTTGTTGACGATTTTTTATTGAAATTCACAAAACTATCACAAAAAAGAGCAAAAAAAAGAAAGCATTCCGATGAAAAATACGCTATCATGAGAACTGGAGATGTTGGCACACCTGCCAGCGTAAAAAGTGCAAACAACATAAAAAGGAGCGATTTTGTATGAAGATTTCATTCCGACATGGATGGGCAATGCTTTCTGCAGCAGTGCTTTCTCTGACAGCCCTGCCGCTTTCTGCTGTTTCATCCATTACCACCATTTCGGCAGCTGCCGCAGCTGCACCCGTAGTGGAAAATCTCGACCGAGGCATTGTTGCAATCAAAAGCGGCAATGGTATGTTGGTCAGCTGGCGGTTTCTTGCGAGTGACCCGACCGGAACAGAATTCCGGCTCTATCGGGATGACCAGCTGCTGATGACCAGCAAAGGCGATGAGGCAACTTGTTTCTATGATGAAAGCGGTTCAGCATCTGCTCGTTATCGGGTGGATTCCCTTGTCAATGGAACAGTGCAGACGACTAGCACTTGCAGTCTGATTTCCGGAACGGATTATTTTCAAATTCCGATGGATGTGCCGACTGCTTCGGATTGTACATACAGCCCGAATGATTGCAGCGTGGGCGATGTAGACGGGGATGGCGTGTATGAGTTGTTTGTAAAGTGGGATCCATCCAATTCCAAGGACAACTCCCAGAAGGGCAAGACTGGAAATGTCTATATTGATTGCTATAAGCTGACCGGAGAAAAACTCTGGCGGATTGATATGGGAAAAAATATCCGTGCCGGAGCACACTATACACAATTTTTAGTGGCAGACTTTGACGGGGACGGCTATGCAGAAATGACCTGTAAAACCGCCGATGGAACAGTAGACGGAACTGGAAAAACCATCGGAGACGGCTCAAAAGATTACCGCAATTCCAGCGGCTATATTTTGAGTGGACCAGAATATTATACCTTGTTTGACGGCAGAACGGGTGCGGCATTGGATACCGTCAACTATGTACCCGACCGTGGAACGGTTTCCAAATGGGGCGATAAATACGGCAACCGGGTTGACCGTTTCTTAGGGTCGGTTGCCTATCTGGACGGCGTGCATCCCAGTGCAGTGACGATTCGGGGTTACTATACCAGAATGACCGCAACAGCATATGATGTTGTAAATAAAAAGTTGGTGCAGCGGTGGAAGTTCGATACTGGAAACGATTCCAGTCAGCCGGGCTATGGCGATGGCAACCACAACTGCATGCCAGCCGATGTGGATGGGGACGGCAAGCAGGAAATCATATTGGGTTCGACCTGTCTGGATGACAACGGAAAAGTATTGTGGTGCTTGAATAAAGGACACGGCGATGCCCTGCACGTTGGGGATTTGTTGCCGGAACGCCCGGGGCTGGAAGTTTGGATGTGTCACGAAGATAAACCATATGGGGTCACACTGGCGGATGCCAAAACTGGTGAAATCATCTTCCATAAAGACGGAACAGGCGATACCGGACGTTGCTGTGCGGATAATGTCTGGGCTGGCAATAACGGTGCAGAATTTTGGGGACTGGGCAATGATGTATTTGATGGCAACGGAAATACCTTGAACTGTCGCCGACCAGCCGTTAACTTTTTGAGTTACTGGGATGGAGATTTTGAACGGGAAATTCTGGATGGTTATACCGATTCTCCGGCAACCATCAGCAAGATGGGAGCAGATGGCAAGCTGACCACTTTACTGACCACAGACGGATATTATACTTGCAATACCACCAAGGGAACCCCCTGCCTGTCCGCTGATATTTTCGGGGACTGGCGAGAAGAATTGATTGTACGGGCAGCTGACAGCAAGTCCATTCGGATTTACTGTACGCCATATACCACGGGCAGCCGGATTACAACCTTGATGCAAGACCCGCAGTATCGCAATCAGGTTGCCGGACAGAATATTTCCTATAATCAGCCGCCGCATGCTAGCTTCTATTTAGGCTCTGACCAGCCGATTCCGGCAAGACCAGTGGTACAAGTCAATGGAAATGGCGGAACAGTTGAACCAATTGAACCACCAACCCCGACCCGTCCGACTGGTGCAGTGATGGACACCAGTGTGAAATATCACTTCCAGAATGTCGGTAGCGGACAATATCTGGAAGTGGACAGCGGAAAAGCCGAAAACGGTGCAAATGTACAGCAGTGGGGAGCAGATACGTTTGATGGACACAATAGCTGGAAACTGATTGCAGCTGGTGACGGTTATTATTACATTCGTTCGTGTGTGGGCGATGGAAAGACATACTTTCTTGACCTTGCCAACGGCAAGCCAGATGATGGTACGAATATCGGCATTTGGGAAAACACATACAGCGATGCACAGCTGTTTAAATTTGTAGACAATGGCGATGGAACATATACCATTACGACCAAGGCAACCGAGGACAAGGCTTGTGTGGCAGTTTCCTCTGATTCGACCGATTCTGGTGCAAATATTGTTCAGTGGACGTGCAACGGCAAGGATTCGCAGAAGTGGAAAATCAGTGTGGACACGATTAAAGACGGCGTGGAACTGGACGAAAATACCTGCTACATGCTGAAGAACGTGAACAGCAACTTGTATCTGGAAGTTAAGGATGGAGCAGCTCAAGCTGGTGCAACCGTGCAGCAGTGGGGTGCAAATGGAGCAGCTGCCCACAATGTATGGCACGTGAAGAAAATCAACTGGGGCTACTATTATATTTATTCTGCTCTGGGCGATGGAGAAAGTTTTGTGCTGAATGTCAACAATGGCGACAATGCAGCACCGTTGACGATTGCAGCCAACAACAAGCAGAGCACCCAATATTTCAAGTTTGTGGACAACGAAGATGGAACGTATACGATTGTAACCAGAGCATCCAAAGACTTATCCTGTGTAGAAATTGCTGGGGCACAGACCAGTAGCGGAGCAGTTGCACAGCAGTGGGCATGGAACGACAATGACTGTCAGAAGTGGGTATTAGAGCCGGTTGATTATACGCTGCCATCTCAGACAACAACTGTTACAACCACAATTCTGACAACTACAGAAACGACGACGACTACAAAGCCAGCAACAACGACTACAAAGCCAGCAACAACAACTGCAAAGCCAGCAACAACGACTGCAAAGCCAGCAACAACAACTGCAAAGCCGGCAGAAACGACTGTCACGAAGCCAGTTACAACGACTGCTCCAGTTACCAGTGACTCCACAGAAACGACAACAGAAACAACCTATGAATATCCGAGAAATTGCGGCGATGTCAATTTGGATGGTGTCGTGGATATTTCAGATGCGATTTTCCTGAATAAGTATCTGGCAGGACAAATTACATTGTCGGCTGCAGCGACTTTGAATGCAGACTGCAATGCAAGTGGCAATTTGGATGAAACAGATACGACAATTTTGATGGCATTTGTGCTGATGAAGATTACGGATTTGCCGCATATAGAAGGATAAGGAGTTGTTATAATGCAAATATCTTGGAAAAAAGAATGTGCAGTTGCAATGACAGCAATACTCTGTTGTAGTATGCTTCCGGAATGGATCCCTTTTTCAGCCGCAGCAGCAGTTTCCTACCCTGTACAGGAAATTCGAATTGGTGTAGGGGATACTGACCGAAATCTTTTTGCAGAGAACACTACTGTTTCTGCACAGACCCAAATGGGCAGCCAGAATGAAAAATGGTCTATTACTTATGTGCAAGATGGTGTCTATGAAATTGTACAGTCGGCAAATGGTGCTTTGTTGACGGTGCAGAATGGCAGTTGTACATTGGCAGCAGATGCCGACCAGACGGAACAGCGTTGGAACATTGTCGGTGTACAGAATGATTTTGATGGTTATGCGTTGTACTATAAAATTGTAAACTGCAAGAGCGATCAGGCATTGACGTTTTCACCGGAAACTAACACGTTTTCAACAGCTGCCTATACGGGAGCAATGGAGCAAAAGTTCAAACTCAATTGTGACGGCTTAGAGGGATTTGCTGCGAATTGCAAAGTAGCAGAGGGTGAAAAAGCCGGAACAATTGGCGGTCTGCTTGGAGAAACTGTGATTGTCAGTACAGTCGCAGACTTAAAGTCTGCATTGGATCGGAAAGAACCGCTGACAATTGTTGTAAATGGTTCACTGGATATGCAGAAAGAATTCCATACCCGCATTCGGGACAACAAAACATTGGTTGGTGCATACGGCAATAATCGGATTCAGGATTGTATGTTTCGCACCAACAATGAATATGGCAAAGAAGGCGATGAACCGAGTGATAATATCATCATTCGGAATATTGATTTTCTTGCGAAGAATGTAAACAACCGCATTCTCATCAATATTTGGTCATCCCGGAATATATGGGTGGATCATTGTACATTTGTCAGCGAGTTGAATCGCAGCAAAGATGAAGTTGGAAAATTTATTTGGCTGAATACACCGTATGAAAGTTATATGGATGCAAAAGACCGCCTGCGGAGTCCGGATTACATTACGCTCTCCTATAATATTTTCCGAAATCGTTATTGGACGGTTGCTTATGGAACACAGAATACGGAAACGACACGCTGTCGCACCTCTGTTATGTATAACTGGTGGGATCAGTGTGTGAGAAGATGTCCGCAAATTGGAAATGGCATTGGACATATCTATAATAATTTTTACAGCGGAACAGATAGTGGTATTCCAGATGGAACATCACAGATGATTCCGGGCGAAGGTTCAACATATCTCAGTGAAAATTGTCGGTTTGAGGGCTTTCGTGGTGTAGAAGTTGCAGCAGATTCGAGAGCAAAATATCGGGATGAAGGGTCTTATACTGCTGCAAAAAGCACGGATTTGCCACAACTGTTAGCACCGTTGCTGAAGGGATATACTACAACCGATTGGATACCATCCAAAGAAAATTATGGGTATCAGTTGATTTCCGGATACCGTGCGGATGGTCTGGATACAAAGCAGTTTTGTAAAACTTATGCTGGTTGTTTTCATGCTTCTAACAAATTAAAGTACATCACGGATGCAGATTTGAAAGATTATGTATCAGTATCCTATGCAGAACCATTTTTGAAATCTATTTCTACAGGAACAGAGCCAGTAGAAAAAGTTGGTGCAGTGATGGACACCAGTGTGAAATATCACTTCCAGAATGTCGGCAGCGGACAATATCTGGAAGTGGACAGCGGAAAAGCCGAAAACGGTGCAAATGTACAGCAGTGGGGAGCAGATACGTTTGATGGACACAATAGCTGGAAACTGATTGCAGCTGGTGACGGTTATTATTACATTCGTTCGTGTGTGGGCGATGGAAAGACATACTTTCTTGACCTTGCCAACGGCAAGCCAGATGATGGTACGAATATCGGCATTTGGGAAAACACATACAGCGATGCACAGCTGTTTAAATTTGTAGACAATGGCGATGGAACATATACCATTACGACCAAGGCAACCGAGGACAAGGCTTGTGTGGCAGTTTCCTCTGATTCGACCGATTCTGGTGCAAATATTGTTCAGTGGACGTGCAACGGCAAGGATTCGCAGAAGTGGAAAATCAGTGTGGACACGATTAAAGACGGCGTGGAACTGGACGAAAATACCTGCTACATGCTGAAGAACGTGAACAGCAACTTGTATCTGGAAGTTAAGGATGGAGCAGCTCAAGCTGGTGCAACCGTGCAGCAGTGGGGTGCAAATGGAGCAGCTGCCCACAATGTATGGCACGTGAAGAAAATCAACTGGGGCTACTATTATATTTATTCTGCTCTGGGCGATGGAGAAAGTTTTGTGCTGAATGTCAACAATGGCGACAATGCAGCACCGTTGACGATTGCAGCCAACAACAAGCAGAGCACCCAATATTTCAAGTTTGTGGACAACGAAGATGGAACGTATACGATTGTAACCAGAGCATCCAAAGACTTATCCTGTGTAGAAATTGCTGGGGCACAGACCAGTAGCGGAGCAGTTGCACAGCAGTGGGCATGGAACGACAATGACTGTCAGAAGTGGGTATTAGAGCCGGTTGATTATACGCTGCCATCTCAGACAACAACTGTTACAACCACAATTCTGACAACTACAGAAACGACGACGACTACAAAGCCAGCAACAACGACTACAAAGCCAGCAACAACAACTGCAAAGCCAGCAACAACGACTGCAAAGCCAGCAACAACAACTGCAAAGCCGGCAGAAACGACTGTCACGAAGCCAGTTACAACGACTGCTCCAGTTACCAGTGACTCCACAGAAACGACAACAGAAACAACCTATGAATATCCGAGAAATTGCGGCGATGTCAATTTGGATGGTGTCGTGGATATTTCAGATGCGATTTTCCTGAATAAGTATCTGGCAGGACAAATTACATTGTCGGCTGCAGCGACTTTGAATGCAGACTGCAATGCAAGTGGCAATTTGGATGAAACAGATACGACAATTTTGATGGCATTTGTGCTGATGAAGATTACGGATTTGCCGCATATTTCGGAATAAACGGCTGTAAGAATCGAACCGCACGCAGTTCGTTTCCCTAAGAGCACTGTTTCACATGAAACATTCCCCTTGGAATACCACCCGAATCCGGTTCGGCAAGGCTGGGGCACATCCCCAGCTTGCCTGGGAATCGCAATTGCCCCTGAAACCTTGTATCTCATTACAACCTTTAGACTTTAAAAGCAATTGCGATTCTTCCGATTGCTTCTTAGCTGTTTGTTTTATCTCATGGTGCAGTTTCGATTTGCTCCGCAAATGTGGGCTACTCGCCCACACCTCGGCAGCATTTTTAAAAAACTGCTGCACCGAAAAACTTTTTGGTTGCCTGTGGCTCGTTGCTTACAGCTCTCCTTCCAAGTCGTCCAGTTCCCATTTCGTTTCCAGTCGACACAGTCCAATGTCCCGCTTGGTCGTTGTCACAGTAAACGACTGTATCCGGCGAATATCATCATAGAAAACTCCTGTTTTCGAGTGAATCGCAACATCTAAAAAATACTTTCCCGGTAACAAGTGATTCTGAAACGTCCAGCGAATTTTTCCCGTTTTCCGAACTGGTATCAGTCGGTCACAGTCAATATCGACATTTGTTCCATAGCAGTGCACGCTGTCTTCCCGAAAAATTCCATAGCCGAAATTCCCCTCCAGTCCCTCCTGCTGGGCTGCATAGGCAATTTCTACGGTAATTGCTGCCCCCGTCGGAAACGCATGACAAGGATTCCCGTCTGCATCCAACATCTTCGCATCGGTAAACTGCACCGCACCATTGCCCATCCGAACCGCAGTTGGCTCACAGAATGCTGGCAAAGCTGCCTGATCATCTGCATCCTTGGATTCCGATTCAGTGGCTTTCGGCGTATGCTCTGCTTCTCGTGCAATCCGTTCCTTTTCCATGGCGGAAAGATAATGTTCATGGACATATTTTGGAATGCCCTCTTCCCGAATCTTCCCGTTGTCAATCCAAATGGAACGGTCGCAAATCTGCTCGATCTGCTCCATGGCATGGGAAACAATGACAATCGTTGTTCCGGCTGCTTTGATCTCCTGCAACCGCTGGAAACATTTCTGCTGAAAATTGACATCTCCCACGCCTAAAATCTCATCAATCAGCAAAATATCCGCATTGACATGAATCGCAACGGAAAATGCCAATCGCATATACATCCCGGAAGAATAGGTTCGCACCGGATTGTCAATGAACTCCTCCAGTTCGGAAAAGTCAATGATGGTTTGTAGGCGAGCATCAATTTCTTTCTTCGTTAAGCCAAAAATCGAGGCATTGGTATAGATATTTTCTCTTCCGCTCATATCCGGATGAAAGCCTGCCCCCAGTTCAATCAAGCTGGAAACTCTGCCTTTCATGGTAATCGTGCCCTTATCTGGATAGAGAATTTTTGTCAGCAGTTTCAGCGTGGTACTTTTGCCGCAGCCGTTGTGTCCGACCAGTCCGACCGCTTCGCCCCGTTTCACCTGAAACGAAATATCCCGTAAAACTGGACGAATTTCATAGCGGTTTCGCTTACGGAACAGCAGCCGTTCCTTAAAACTCTGCCCCTTATCTAAAAACACCCGAAAGCTTTTCTCAACGTGCTCCACCTGAATGGAATATTCTGTTTCCGCCATGATTTACAACTCCTCTGCAAAACCTTTTTTCAGCTTGGAAAACGTCAGCAGCCCCACTGCCAAAAACAAAATGCCCAGTATGACTGCCTCCAACAGGGTGGAAAGCTGCGGAACAACGCCCCGATATAAGACATCCCGATAAGCGGTAATAATCGAGGTCATCGGATTCAAGTGGTAGAGTTTCTGGAATCGCTCTGGTACTAATGTTTCCGGATAGAGCACCGGTGTCATATACATCCAAATCATAGACACAATGCCCAGAATATGTTCCAAGTCCCGAAAATACACCGTAATGGCTGCGGAAAGCATTGCAATCCCCAGTGCCAGCAGGTATTCCACCACCATAATGATGGGCAGACAGAGAAATGCCAGCAGATTAAAGGTTGCACCTGTTACCAGCATCACCAAAAAGATAATCAGAAAACAAAGCAACATATTGACAAAGCAGCTTGTCACATAAGAAATTGGAATAATCTCTCGGGGAAAATAAATTTTTTTGACAAGGTCTTTCTGTGCAACAATCGACCCCGCTCCGCCTGTCATCGCTGCGGAAAAGAAAATCCATGGAATCAAGGCAACGAATAAATACAGGGAATAATGTTCCACCTGTGCCGGCAGAATCACGGTAAATACAAATGTATAGACTAGTAACTGCATCAGTGGGTTGATAAACGTCCAGAGAAAGCCCAAAACAGAGCCTTTATAGCGTCCTCGCAGGTCTTTTCGCACCAGACTGAACAGCATTTCTCGATAGTGATAGAGTTCACGGAATAACTTCATGAATGATAAAAATCCTTTCTTCCTTGGGAGGAGTGAACTAACTTGTATTATACTACATTTTTCCGTTGTCGTCAATGTTTTTGCAAGGTAGTACTGGCTGCAAACTATGAGCTAATGAATTCCCATGCCAGTATTATCCCCTTACATCACAAAAAACCGCCATAGAAACTTCTTCCGTTTCCATGACGGTTTTTCATCGACGCTTTCGCTCTTACTGATTCATATAGAAGAAACGGAACCAAGTCGGATAAGCTGCAAGATGTTCATCCAGCGTCGTCCGATTCGAGAATCCCGGGTCATTCATCGTGAAATCCGAGGTTTTCAGGGTACTGGTATCCGTATTGGTACAGCCTGTTACAACAACATAGTGCGAACCGCCATACACATTATCTGACCCCACGATCACCGGCCCGTGTTCCTCTAACAAGGTGTACAGACGCTGGCAGAATGCATAGGTGGAAAGTCCTGAGCAGCCCTCCAAGTCATATCCCAATGCAATAATCGGTGCCCATAAAATCGAATTGTTATCAAACTGCATCTGATACCGCATCTCATCCGGCAGAATTTCTGTGTCCGTATGATAAGACTGCGTCATTGCCAGAGAAGTCACCAGACAGCCAACCTGTGCAATGGTCTTTGTTCCAATGTAAGTTGAACCCCATCTCGGGTCTGCCTGATTGTAATACGGAACGGCATATGAAATGCCACTCTGTTTCTTCTGCAATACCCCATTTTCATCGAAAATATAAGTGCCGTCCGGCAATGTTACCGTTCCGGTTGCCATCTTTCCAGTCGTCAGGTCAAAATAATATTCCGAACCATCCAGCACCAGCCAGCCTGTTACCTGTTCGCCATTCTCACCGAAATAATAAGAACCGTCCTTCAAGGTAACCTTTCCGGTCTGCATACTGCCGTCTGCTCCGAAATAGTAAGTTTTTCCATCAATGGTCTGCTTGGCATTCACAGTCATACCCAAATCGCTGAAATAATAGGTCTTACCGTTTACAGTCTGCAAGCCCATTGCCTGCTTGCCATCTGCTCCGAAGAACAACACCGTTCCATCTTCCATGGTGACAAATCCAGTCTGCATACTGCCGTCTTTGCCGAAATAATAAACGCCATTGTTCAGCGTAACCAGTCCGGTTTGCATGCTGCCATCTGCACCAAAATAATAGGTCTTTCCGTCAATGGTCTGCTTTGCATTCACAGCCATGCCCAAATCGCTAAAATAATAAGTCTTGCCATCTACGGTCTGCAAGCCCATTGCCTGCTTGCCGTCTGCCCCGAAAAACAGTACAGTTCCATCTTCCATGGTTACCAGACCCGTCTGCATTGCACCGTCTGTTCCGAAATCATACACGCTGTCGTCAATCGAAGTCAATCCAGTACGCAGAACGCCGTCTTCTCCGAGGTAATAAGTTGCACCGTCTACAGTCTGCCAGCCAGTCTGTGCAATGCCATTTTCATTGAAATAATAGGTTGCATGGCTGGTTTCATCGGTTACAAAACCAGTATACGGGGTTGCATCTTCTGCACAGCCTGCAATTGTACCATCTTCACAGGTATAAATGCCCGTCTGCAAAACACCAAATTCATCGAACACATATGGTGTACCATCAATTACAGCCTCGCCAACCTGCTTGCCGGTTTCCGGAAACACATAATACAGACGGTTGGAATGCGAGATCCATCCAAACTGTTTCTGTCCGGTTGTCAGGTCAAAATAATACCGAACGCCATCAATTGTCTGCCAGCCGGTCTTGAGTGTACCGTCTAAAGCGAACAGATACGTTTCTTCGTTCGGGAGGGTGGTAATTCCGGTTGCATATGTTCCATCTGCATAGCAATAATACAGAGAACCAGAAGTACCTTCATACCAGTTTTCTTCGGTGACATCTGCCAGCAAAACAGATTGTCCGATTGGCTGCAAGCTGTCTTCTTTAATGGCAACCGGCTGTAATAATTCGGTGTTGTCAATTGCCGATGCGGAAACGCTGCACAGCCCAATTGCTGTAAAACACATTCCGGCAACCAGCACGAGCCGAGCGATGCTGCGGCTGTATTGTTTTTGTGCCATTGGTAACACGTCCTTTCCTTCTATCGAAACAGCCTAGCTTTGCTGTTTCAAAAAATCGGTGGCAAATGCTGTCGCCGCTCCGCAGGATGAACCTTGCAAGGTTGCAGTGCCGAGAAACGCTGTTGGGAACTGCTGCGGAGGATTGGGAAAACACGCTCTGTATTTGTCACCGTTTTGTCATTATTTTAATCAAACCAATGTTCATTATAATCCTTTTCCAGCGAACTGTCAAGAGGAAAAGTTTGAAAAAAGCGAAAAAAAACGGGGATTTTGGGCACTTTTCATAAAAATTGTCGAATTATACAAAATTTATCAGATAACATTTCAAGAACGACTAACAGTTGTTACCAATTTGCAAGAAATGATTGGTCAGAAAAAGAACGATTTTCGGAGTAGGCTGCTAGGAATGAGCCGCAGGCAAATAAAAGTTTTTTGATCCAACAATTTTTCAAAAATGTTGGCG
>OGPY01001442.1_pt1 | contig 17767 bp, 15 predicted proteins | sample 1553121 | NCBI WGS metagenome assembly OGPY01 (sample SAMEA2580004, study PRJEB22360) | human gut metagenome
CAAATTTTTTTTAGACTTATATTGACAAAAGCAGAAATCTTAGAACAAATTTATGTGCTGCTACAAGCGAGTAAGAATACGCCGATTCACATGCAGATACTGTTTAATGTGCTCCTGGGGCTTAGAAGACAGGAAATTAACGGTCTGAAATACTCAGATGTGGATTACATCAACCGAACAATATCTGTTGAAAGGCAGTTAGGCAAAGAACTGAACAGAAAACCATACGCTCCTAATGATGGAGTTACTAAGAAAGAACTTCAGTTGAAAACCTTTTCCAGTAAACGTGTTCTTCCGCTTCCTGATCTGGTATTTGAAGCAATCGTTGAAGAACGTAAACAATATGAAAAGAATCGTCGGCGTAGAGGAAAATACTTTTTTGATGGAGACTACATCTGCTGTTCAACTTATGGAAAACCGAGGAGTAAAGATTTTCATTGGAAACACTACAAACAGCTACTGCAGGAGACAGGACTTCCTGATATTCGGTGGCATGATCTGAGAAGTACATATTGCACCCTGTTGTTAAAGAATAATTTCTCTCCTAAAGCAGTATCCAAGTTGATGGGACATGCAAGAGAGTTGATAACCATGGATGTGTATGGAGATAATGGAAATATTATAGCTGAGGAGATTCCGCCGGAATTGCTTTCTTATATGGAAGAAGTATTACCGGAAAAGAAGAAGGATAATACAGAAAATGTTCTGAATACGATGATAAATGTAGAAAAATTTTTAAAGAACTAATGTTCACCTTGTATATACAATTCCATATTTCCATGATATAATATCTCTTACATTTGAGTGTTAATTCGTCCACGTCAGTTTTACTACTTTTTATAAGTCTACAAAATGTCAGGTGGTGAACAAAATTCGTCGAGAGGCATATTGGGGCAAAATTAGAGAATGTGCTTCGACGAATTTCTGACTGATAGACGAACTTTTTTGATATAAAAACCAGGAGGTGCTTTTGTGCAGGATTCACAACAAATCTTCAAACTTCATTCCGAATACAAACCCACCGGTGACCAGCCCCAGGCCATCGAGAAACTGGTCAAAGGCTTCAAAGAAGGCAACCAGTTCGAGACTTTACTGGGTGTCACAGGTTCCGGTAAGACCTTCACAATGGCGAACGTTATCGCCCAGTTAAATAAGCCAACTTTGGTACTTGCGCACAATAAAACACTGGCAGCACAGCTCTACGGTGAGATGAAGGAATTCTTCCCTGAGAACGCAGTGGAATACTTTGTCTCCTATTATGATTACTACCAGCCAGAAGCATACGTCCCATCTACCGACACCTATATAGCAAAGGATGCCTCCACCAACGACGAGATCGACAAGCTCCGTCTCTCCGCGACAGCAGCGCTCTGTGAGCGCAAAGACGTCATAGTGGTTTCCTCTGTATCCTGCATCTACGGTCTGGGTGCACCGGAAGAATTTTTTGATATGATGATCTCTCTGCGCCCGGGGATGGAGAAGGACAGGGATGATGTGATCAAAGAACTGATCGATATCCAGTATAACCGCAACGAGATGGATTTCCATCGAGGTACTTTTCGCGTGCGGGGCGATGTGTTGGAGATTTTTCCTGCCAACTACTCAGACCGCGCGATCCGCGTAGAATTCTTCGGAGATGAGATTGACCGCATCACAGAAGTAGATGTTCTGACAGGTGAGATCCGCAATGAACTGAAGCATGCTGCGATTTTCCCTGCATCCCATTACGTTGTTCCACAGGAAAAAATCCAGAAAGCAGCCGATGCGATCCTGGAAGAAATGAAAGAACAGGTTTCCTATTTCAAGAGCGAGGATAAGCTGATTGAAGCGCAGCGTATCGCCGAGCGTACCAACTTCGATGTAGAAATGATGAAAGAAACCGGCTTCTGTTCCGGAATCGAGAACTACTCGAGACACCTTACCGGGCTTGCACCGGGCCAGCCGCCATATACCCTGATGGACTACTTTAAGGATGATTTTCTTCTTATTATAGATGAGTCCCACAAAACAGTCTCTCAGGTCGGTGGAATGTACGCCGGAGACCAAAGTCGTAAGCAGACGCTTGTCGACTACGGTTTCCGCCTGCCATCTGCCAAAGACAACCGCCCGTTAAGCTTCGATGAGTTCGAAAACAAACTCGACCAGGTCCTGTTTGTCTCTGCAACACCGGGACAGTATGAGGCAGAGCACGAACTTCTCCGTGCAGAACAGATCATCCGTCCGACAGGACTTCTCGATCCGAAGGTAGAAGTCCGCCCGGTCGAAGGACAGATCGACGATCTGATCAGCGAAGTAAACAAAGAAGTGGACAAGGGCCACAAGATCCTGATCACGACCCTGACCAAACGAATGGCAGAAGACCTGACAGAATATATGAAGGATGTAGGTATCCGTGTGCGTTACCTTCATTCCGACATTGACACGCTGGAACGTGCGGAGATCATCCGCGATATGCGACTGGATGTCTTTGACGTACTTGTCGGAATCAACCTTCTCCGAGAGGGTCTTGACATCCCGGAGATCACACTGGTTGCAATCCTCGATGCAGACAAAGAAGGTTTCCTCCGTTCAGAAGTTTCCCTGATCCAGACGATCGGCCGAGCCGCCCGAAACAGCGAAGGTCACGTTATCATGTACGCAGATGTCATGACCGATTCCATGCGAAAAGCCATCCAGGAGACCGAGCGAAGAAGAAGCATCCAGGAAGCCTACAACAAAGAACATGGAATCACGCCGACCACAATTAAGAAAGCAGTCCGCGACCTGATCACAGTTTCCAAGGCGGTTGCCGAGACCGAAGCGAAACTCAAGAAAGATCCGGAGTCCATGAACCGCAAAGAACTTACCAAGCTGATTACCAAAGTCGAGAAGCAGATGCGCGAAGCAGCAGCAAGTCTGAACTTCGAACAGGCAGCAGAACTCCGTGACAAGATGATCGAACTTAAGAAAAATCTGGAAGAATTGGATGACTAGTGTACTTTACTCTTGTACAGTAATGGAGAGAGTGCTACAATAGAACGAACGGCAGGTATGATGCTTGAACAGAAACGAAAGAGGTAAATCGATATGCAGTTTTCCAAGAGATTAGACAGATTTGGAGAAGAAATCTTTGCAGCCCTGAATAACAGACGTATGGAACTGGAAGCACAGGGCATGAAAATTTATAATATGAGTGTGGGAACGCCGGACTTCAAAACACCGGAACACATCAAGAAAGCTCTGGCAGAGGCGGCCATGGATGACAATAACTGGAAATACAGTCTCAGGGATCTCCCGGAACTTCTGGAAGCAGTCTGTGACTATTATAAGAAACGTTTTGACGTAGAGCTGACACCGGACATGGTCATGACCGTTTACGGCAGCCAGGAAGGAATGGGACATCTTGGAATGGCACTCTGCGATGAGGGAGATGTTGTCCTTCTTCCGGATCCATGCTATCCGGTATTTGCAGCAGGAAGCCTGATGGCAGGGGCAGAGCCATACTACTACCCGCTTGTCGCAGAGCACGATTTTCTTCCATATGTAAAGGATATCCCGGAGGAAGTAGCACGCAAAGCCAAATACATGGTAGTTTCTCTGCCGTCCAACCCGGTAGGAAGCATTGCCACGCCAGGACTTTACGAAGAGATCGTAGCATTTGCGAAGAAATATGATATCCTGATTATCCATGATAATGCATACAGCGATATCATCTTTGACGGAGCACATGGTGGAAGTTTCCTCGCAACAGAAGGAGCAAAGGAGATCGGTGTAGAATTCTTCAGCCTTTCCAAGTCCTTTAATGTAACAGGCGCAAGGATCAGTTTTCTCGTAGGCCGCCCGGATGTGATCGCGGCACTCCGCAAACTCAGAAGCCAGATTGATTTCGGAATGTTCCTTCCGATCCAGAAAGCAGCGATCGCGGCACTCAAAGGACCTCTTGGAAGCGTTCAGGAGCAGTGCCAGATGTATCAGGAGAGAAGGGATGCACTCTGCAATGGTCTCCGCGAGATCGGCTGGGACCTTCCAAATGGCAAGGGAACGATGTTCGTCTGGGCAAGAATCCCGGGAGGACGTACAGACAGCATGGCATTCTGTATGGAACTGATGGAAAAAGCCGGCGTCATCGTGACACCAGGAGCAAGCTTTGGCCCGCACGGAGAAGGATATGTACGTTTCGCACTGGTACTCCCTCCGGAGAAGATCAAAGAAGTAGTAGAAGCGATCCGCAGAAGCGGTCTGTAAAGTAAAACAGATATATCATAATACAGGAAGATTAAGAGAATCACAGTGTCGAACACAGAGAAGGTCCCGCCAGAATTGTCGGAGTTTCCCTATCTGTGTCGGAACTGTGATTTTTATGTTTTTTTCAAAAAATTCGTAATTATCTGTTGACAAATAATAACGACAGTGCTATCTTAACACTATAGATGTTAGCACTCCTTAATGATGAGTGCTAACAGACTAAACGGAAAGGAGCTGGGAACATGGATGAACAACTGACAGATCGTAAGAAACGGATTCTCAAGGCGATCATCAGGACATACATGGAGACAGGCGAACCAGTAGGATCCAGGACGATTTCCAAGGACAAGGATCTGAATGTCAGCTCAGCAACAATCCGGAACGAGATGTCTGATCTGACAGACATGGGATATATCGTTCAGCCACATACATCGGCAGGAAGAATACCTTCTGATAAGGGCTACAGGCTTTATGTGGATGAACTGATGCAGGAGAAGGAAGACGAGATTGCAGAGATCCGTAATCTGATGATCGAGAAGACAGATAAGATGGAGAAAGTGCTTAAGAATGTAGCACGTGTCCTCGCCTCGAACACCAATTACGCAACGATGGTTTCGGTTCCTCAGTACAGCGGAAGCAAACTGAAATTTATTCAGTTATCCCGTGTCAATGAATTGCAGCTGGTAGCAGTTGTTGTATGCGAAGGCAACGTCATCCGAAATCAGATCATCGATCTGGATGAAGAGATGGACGATGAGACGATCCTGAAGCTGAACCTGCTTCTGAATACCAATCTGAACGGACTGCCGATCCAGGATATCAATCTTGGAATGATCGCCAGACTTAAGGAACAGGCAGGTATTCACAGTAAGCTGGTGGCCAAGGTGCTGGATGCAGTGGCAGCTACGATTCATGTGGATGAGGACGACATGGAAATCTATACGTCAGGAGCCACGAACTTCTTCAAGTATCCGGAGTTATCGGATACGACGAGAGCAACCGGACTGATCTCCACTTTCGAGGAGAAGCAGCAGCTGGTAGATCTGGTCAAGGAGCGGATGGCAGATGACAATACCGGAGTTCAGGTGTACATCGGAGACGAACTTCCGATCTCGACCATGAAGGATTGCAGCGTTGTAACCGCAACCTATGAACTGGGAGAGGGAATGCATGGAACGATCGGTATTGTAGGACCGAAGCGAATGGATTACGAGAATGTAGTAAACAGCTTGAAGACCCTCAAGGTCGAACTTGATCAGGTTTTCAAAAAAAATAAAAGCAATGAAGACGGCTAGCAGCCAGGCAGAAAGGCGGTAAAACAAAGGTGTCAGAAGAAAATAAAAACACGGCAAATGAGCAGGAAGAAACAGAGAAAGACATTCCGGAAACAGAAACTGTGAACGAGCCGACAGAAGAATCGCCGGAAGCAACGGCAGGACAGGACGCAGAAGCGGAGAAAGCCCCTGAGGCAGACGACGATAAAGAAACCAAATCCAAAACATCTTTCTTCGGCAAGAAGAAAAAAGACAATAAATTAGAACAGCAGATCGAAGAACTGACAGACAGACTGAAACGTAACATGGCTGAGTTCGATAACTTCCGTAAACGTACAGAGAAAGAGAAATCCAGCATGTATGTGATCGGAGCAAAGGACATCATCGAGAAGATCCTTCCGGTTGTGGATAATTTTGAGAGAGGACTTGCACAGGCACCACAGGATGATCCGTTTGCTGATGGAATGGAGAAGATCTACAAACAGCTTACCACCACAATGGAAGGCATGGGAGTAGAACCGATCGAAGCAGTCGGCAAGGAATTCAATCCGGATTTCCACAACGCAGTCATGCATGTGGAGGACGAATCTGTCGGTGATAACATTGTTGTAGAGGAACTTCAGAAAGGTTACACTTATAAAGGATTCGTAGTTCGTCACAGCATGGTTAAAGTGGCTAATTAATATTTCATATATTTAGATATTTATCAGGAGGAATTTATCATGGGAAAAATCATTGGTATTGACTTAGGTACAACAAACAGTTGTGTAGCCGTAATGGAAGGTGGACAGCCGACCGTTATCGCTAATACAGAAGGTGCAAGAACAACACCATCCGTAGTTGCCTTCACAAAAACAGGAGAACGTCTTGTAGGTGAGCCTGCAAAACGTCAGGCAGTAACAAACGCTGACAGAACAATCTCCTCCATCAAGAGAGAGATGGGTACAGATTACCGTGTAACTATCGACGACAAGAAATATTCTCCACAGGAGATCTCCGCAATGATCCTTCAGAAACTGAAAAAGGATGCAGAGGCTTATCTTGGTGAGAAAGTAACAGAGGCAGTTATCACAGTTCCGGCTTACTTCAACGATGCTCAGCGTCAGGCTACCAAAGATGCAGGTAAGATCGCAGGTCTTGATGTAAAACGTATCATCAACGAGCCTACAGCAGCAGCTCTTGCATATGGCCTTGACAACGAGAAAGAGCAGAAGATCATGGTTTACGACTTAGGTGGTGGTACATTCGATGTATCCGTTATCGAGATCGGTGATGGTGTCATCGAAGTTCTTTCCACAGCTGGTAACAACCGTCTTGGTGGTGATGACTTCGACCAGAAAGTTACAGACTGGATGATCGAGGAATTCAAGAAAGCAGAAGGCGTAGACTTAAGCGCAGATAAGATGGCTCTTCAGAGACTGAAAGAAGCAGCAGAGAAAGCTAAAAAAGAACTTTCTTCCGCAACAACAACAAACATCAACCTTCCGTTCATCACTGCAACAGCAGAAGGACCGAAGCATTTCGATATGAACCTTACAAGAGCTAAATTCGATGAGCTGACACATGACCTGGTAGAGAAGACAGCAGAGCCGGTTCGCCGTGCACTGTCTGATGCAGGAATCACAGCTTCCGAACTTGGTCAGGTACTTCTGGTAGGTGGATCTACACGTATCCCGGCTGTACAGGACAAAGTAAAACAGCTCACAGGCAAAGAACCAAGCAAATCTCTGAACCCGGATGAATGTGTTGCACTTGGTGCTTCCGTACAGGGTGGTAAACTTGCAGGTGATGCAGGTGCCGGTGATATCCTTCTTCTGGATGTTACTCCACTGTCACTGTCCATCGAGACAATGGGTGGTATCGCAACTCGTCTGATCGAGAGAAATACAACAATCCCGACCAAGAAGAGCCAGATCTTCTCCACAGCAGCAGACAACCAGACAGCTGTAGATATCAACGTTGTACAGGGTGAGCGTCAGTTCGCGAAAGACAACAAATCCCTCGGACAGTTCCGTCTGGATGGAATCCCGCCAGCACGTCGTGGTGTTCCGCAGATCGAGGTTACATTTGATATCGATGCCAACGGTATCGTAAATGTATCTGCTAAGGACCTTGGAACAGGTAAAGAGCAGCACATCACAATCACAGCAGGTTCCAACATGTCTGATTCCGAGATCGACAAAGCAGTCAAAGAAGCTGCTGAGTTCGAAGCTCAGGATAAGAAACGTAAAGAGGGAATCGACACAAGAAACAACGCAGACTCCATGGTATTCCAGGTTGAGAATGCACTCAAAGAAGCTGGCGACAAGATCGACGCTAACGACAAAGCAGCAGTTGAGACAGACCTGAACGCACTCAAAGATCTGCTTGCTCAGACAGCAAACGCAGAACTGACAGATGCTCAGATCGCAGACATCAAAGCAGCTCAGGAAAAGATGATGGAAAGTGCTCAGAAGCTTTTCGCTAAAATGTATGAGCAGACACAGCAGGCAGGCGGCCAGGCTGGTCCGAACCCGGGAGCAGGCGCAGCTCAGGGTGGAAATGAAGCAGGCTATGGCGATGATGTTGTAGACGCTGACTACAAAGAAGTCTAAATAAAAGTTACTGAGAACCAGACAGTAAAGTAAAAACAATAAGCCTCCGGCGCACACATTCCGTCTGCGCGGGAGGCATCTTGGATATAAGAAAAATAAAACTAATAACACATATAGGAAAGAGAAAAGATGGCTGATAAAAGAGATTACTATGAGGTCCTGGGTGTCAGCAAGACTGCCAGTGAATCAGAACTGAAGAGCGCATACCGAAAATTAGCCAAGAAATATCACCCGGACGTAAACCCGGGAGATAAAGAAGCAGAGGCCAAATTCAAAGAAGCAACAGAAGCATACAGTGTCTTAAGTGATGCAGACAAACGTAGACAGTACGACCAGTTTGGTCACGCTGCATTTGAGCAGGGCGGCGGTGGAGCCGGCGGCTATGGTGGATTTGGCGGTTTCGATGGCGCAGATATGGGAGATATTTTTGGAGACATTTTCGGAGATCTGTTTGGAGGCGGCGGAAGACGCCGTGCCAACAACGGACCGATGAAAGGTGCCAATTTACGTGCCCGTGTAAATATTACTTTTGAAGAAGCTGTATTCGGCTGTGACAAAGAACTGGAGATCGTGCTTAAGGACGAATGTACCACCTGTCATGGAACAGGAGCAAAACCAGGAACACAGCCAACTACCTGTCCGAAATGTAAAGGAGAAGGTCAGATCGTCTATACACAGCAGTCCATGTTTGGTATGGTCCGTAATGTACAGACCTGTCCGGACTGTAACGGATCTGGTAAGATCATCAAGGATAAATGCAGTGCCTGCCATGGAACAGGATATATTTCCGCACGTAAGAAGATCCAGGTTTCCATCCCGGCCGGTATCGACAACGGACAGAGCATCCGTATCCGTGATAAGGGTGAACCAGGAACCAATGGCGGACCGAGAGGCGACCTTCTCGTAGAAGTAAATGTAGCACGTCACCCGATCTTCCAGAGACAGGATATGAATATCTTCTCTACCGCACCGCTGACTTATGCACAGGCAGCACTGGGTGGTGAGATCCATATAAATACTGTTGATGGTGACGTTGTATACGAAGTAAAACCAGGAACACAGACCGACACACGTATCCGTCTCAAGGGTAAGGGTGTTCCATCCCTGAGAAACAAGAATGTCCGTGGTGACCACTACGTTACCCTGATCGTTCAGGTTCCGACCAAGCTCAATGAGGAAGCCAAAGAAGCACTCCGCAAGTTCGACGAAGCCTGCGGAAACGTCAACCTCGATGAGAAAAAAGGCGGTTCCGAGAAATCCGAAAAGAAGAAAAAGAGTTTTATGGATAAACTCAAAGAAACTTTTGAGGACTAAAAAGTTTAAGGAAAAGAGGGTTTCCCTCTTTTCTTTTTTTATGCTTTCATGTATATTAGAATATAAGGCAAAAAAATAATGATACTTGCAACAGGAGATTATAATATATGAAGTGGAATCGTTTTACCATTAAAACAAAAACAGAAGCAGAGGACATGATCATCTGCACACTGGCAGAGATCGGCGTAGAGGGTGCTGAGATCCAGGATCATCAGCCGCTCACAGAAGAAGATAAAGCTCAGATGTTCGTTGACATCATGCCGGAAGGACCGGCAGATGACGGAATCGCATACCTGAACTTCTATCTGGAAGAAGATGCTGACAAGGAGAGCATTCTTCGTGATGTAAGAAACGCACTGGAAGAACTGCGTACTTTCATGGACATTGGAGAAGGCACGATCGAAGAATCCGAGACAGAGGACAAGGACTGGATCAACAACTGGAAAGAATTTTTCCATCAGTTCTATGTAGATGATATCCTGATCGTTCCATCCTGGGAAGAAGTCAAAGAAGAAGATAAGGACAAAATGATCCTTCACATTGACCCGGGTACAGCATTTGGAACCGGTATGCACGAGACAACACAGCTCGTGATCCGTCAGCTCAAGAAATATGTGACCCGCGGCGCAGAGATCCTCGATGTAGGAACAGGAAGCGGAATCCTTGGAATCACAGCCCTCAAACTCGGTGCAGGACATGTTGTCGGAACAGACCTTGATCCATGTGCAGTTTCTGCTGTACAGGATAACAAAGAAGCAAACCAGATTGAAGATGATTCTTTTGATATGATGATCGGAAACATCATCGATGACGTTGAAGTACAGAATGAAGTCGGATATGAGAGATACGATATCGTAGCTGCAAACATCCTTGCAGATGTTCTCGTTCCGCTGACCCCGGTCATCGTTCATCAGATGAAAAAAGGTGCATACTACATCACTTCCGGAATCCTTGATGTCAAGGAAGAAGTTGTCAGAGAAGCAGTAGAGAAGGCCGGTCTTACTCTGGTAGAAGTTACAAAGCAGGGCGAATGGGTCTGCGTAACTGCAAGAAAGGACTGATTTCATGCAGAGGTTTTTTGTAGAACCGCATCAGATTGATGAGGAAGCGCACCAGATTCATATCACAGGGACCGATGTGAACCATATCGCCAATGTCCTTCGTATGAAACAGGGAGAGGAACTGTGGATCAGCGACGGCGGCAAATGTGAATACCGCTGTACGATCGAGGCTTTTGAGCCGGACGAGGTGCTCCTTCACATCATTTATTCTCAGGAGCCGGATTATGAGCTTCCAAGCAGGATTTATCTGTTCCAGGGCCTGCCGAAAGCGGATAAGATGGAACTGATCATACAGAAAGCAGTCGAGCTTGGCGCATACGAAGTCATTCCGGTGGAAACCAGACGCTGTGTCGTCAAACTGGATGGCAAAAAGGCCGCCAAAAAGGTCGACCGCTGGCAGCAGATTGCAGAGAGCGCGGCGAAGCAGTCCAAGCGAATGCTGATCCCGCATGTACATGAGGTCATCAGCTTTAAAGAAGCTCTGAAATACGCGGAATCCATGGATATCCGCCTGATCCCTTACGAACTTGCAAAAGGAATGCAGGAGACAAAGGAAATCCTTGCGGCGATAGAGCCGGGACAGTCCATCGGAATCTTTATCGGACCGGAGGGCGGTTTCGAAGAAAAAGAAGTAGAAGCTGCGATCGAGGGAGGAGCAAAAGCGATCACCTTAGGACGACGCATCCTCCGCACAGAGACAGCAGGCCTTGCGATCCTGTCTGTTCTCATGTTCCAGCTTGAAAATTAATACGCATACAATAATAAAGAGGAAATTATGGAAGTTTATTTTGATAATTCCGCTACCACCAGATGCTACGATTCCGTCAAAGACATCGTAGTAAAGACCATGACAGAGGACTTCGGGAACCCGTCTGCCATGCATCTCAAGGGTGTAGATGCGGAGAAATACGTAAAAGAAGCGACAAAGACCATCGCCGGAATCCTGAAAGTACAGGAAAAAGAGATCCTGTTTACTTCCGGTGGTACGGAGTCTGACAACCTTGCACTCATCGGCGGTGCAATGGCAAACAAACGAAACGGAAACCACATCATCATCACCGCGGTAGAACATGCGGCAGTCAGCCAGCCGGCATTGTATCTTCAGGAGCAGGGGTTCGAGATCACCTACCTTCCGGTAGATACACAGGGCAGAGTAAAGATGGATGCACTGGAAGCCGTTCTGAGACCAGATACGATCATGGTATCCACCATGCTTGTAAATAACGAAGTCGGTGCAGTGATGCCGGTTGAGAAGATCGCAAAGATGGTTCATGAGAAGAGCCCAAAGGCACTCTATCACGTAGATGCGATCCAGGGATTCGGCAAATACCGCATCTATCCGAAAAAAATGGGAATCGACCTTCTCGCAGTCAGCGGACACAAGATCCACGGACCGAAGGGAATCGGATTCCTGTACATCAATGAGAAAGTCAAGATCATTCCGCAGATCCTTGGCGGCGGTCAGCAGAGCGGTATGCGCTCCGGAACTGACAATGTGCCGGGAATCGCCGGACTTGGCGTGGCATCAGGACAGATCTACAAGAATCTGGACGAGAATGTAGAGCATATGTATCAGCTCAAAGAGCATATTGCGGAGGGACTTTCCCAGATCGAGGACATCCGCATCAACGGAATGCCGCTCCGTGAGGGTACACCGCAGATCTTAAGTATCAGCGTAATGGGCGTTCGAAGCGAAGTCCTGCTTCATTCTCTGGAGGATAAGGGAATCTACATCTCCGCAGGAAGCGCATGCTCCAGTCATAAGAGAAAACCAAGCGCAACCTTAAGTGCCATGGGAATGTCCAAGGACCAGATCGAAAGCACCGTCCGCTTAAGTTTCTGCGAAGAAAATACCATCGAAGAAGCAGACTATTTTCTGGAAACCATGAAAACTCTGGTTCCGATGCTCAGACGATATTCAAGAAAATAATCAGGAGGAACAGTATGATATTTCATGCATTTTTGATCAAATATGCAGAGATCGCCATCAAGGGAAAAAACAGATATCTTTTTGAAGATGCCCTTGTAAAGCAGATGAAACTGGCTCTGGAGCCGGTAGAAGGCGAATTTACAGTAACCAAGGAACAGGGACGTGTATATGTGTTCTGTCCGGAGAAATATGATTTTGACGAGGCTGTGGAGGCTCTGCAGCGAGTATTTGGTATCGTAGGTATCAGCCCGGTCGTGATTTACGAAGATCAGGGATTTGACCAGATGGCAAAAGATGTCGTATCTTATATGGAAGCAAGATACCCGGGATATGCCGGAAGCTTCAAAGTCTACACAAGAAGAGCCAAGAAATCCTACCCGATCACTTCCATGGAAGTCAGCGCAGGAATCGGAGAAAAGATCCTGGATGCATTCCCGAAGGCATCTGTAGATGTACATCATCCGGAAATGACACTGTCCGTAGAGATCCGTGACAAGATCTATGTATATTCCGAGACTCTTCCAGGACCGGGAGGAATGCCGATCGGAACAAACGGCAAGGCAATGCTCCTTCTTTCCGGCGGTATCGACAGCCCTGTTGCCGGATACATGATCGCAAAACGTGGTGTCAAGATCGAAGCCGTTTATTTCCACGCTCCGCCGTACACCAGCGAGCGTGCAAAACAGAAAGTTGTAGATCTTGCAAAACTGGTAGCACGCTACAGCGGACCGATCCGTCTGCATGTGGTCAATTTTACGGACATCCAGCTTTATATTTACGATCAGTGCCCACATGAAGAACTGACGATCATCATGCGCCGTTACATGATGCGTATCGCAGAGCATTTTGCACGCAAGGATAAATGCCTTGGTCTGATCACAGGAGAGAGCATCGGACAGGTAGCGAGCCAGACTTTACAGAGTCTTGCTGCAACAGATGAGGCATGCGAGCTTCCTGTATACCGTCCGGTTATCGGATTTGACAAGGAGGAGATCGTTCAGATTTCCAGAAAGATCAACACATTTGAGACTTCTATCCAGCCGTTTGAAGACTGCTGTACGATTTTTGTTGCAAAACATCCTGTAACAAAACCAAACCTCAAAGTGATCCGCAGATCCGAGGAGAAACTGAACGAGAAGATCGACCAGCTGATGGAAGAAGCACTGGCCACAACAGAAATCATCGAAATTCAGTAAAAAAGCAAAATAAAAACAGCTTCATATGTGGTCACACAATGAAGCTGTTTTAAAATCTGGTATGTCCGGTCAGAAACCGGCACGATGCAGGATCACTCAATAACATATGGCTCAACAACAGCCAGGATTGTATCGAGAGCACTTCCCTCTGCGTGGATGTTCAGGTTGATCGGTTTGGAAAGATCCAGACTGAAGATACCCATGATAGATTTGGCATCGATCACATATCTTCCGGAAACCAGATCAAAATCGCAGTCGAATTTGCTGATCTCGTTTACGAATGCCTTCACCTTATCGATGGAGTTCAGTGAGATTTTAGCTGTTTTCATTATAATAACCTCCCTTGATAAATTTTTGTTGTTTTACAGCTTTCATCTTACCTGTCAGTACCCAAAAAGTCAAGGTGAAAAGAGATAAAAATTGTTTTAATAATTAGTTAAAGTGTAAAAAAAGTGAGGAAAAATGGGAAATAGAGTTGCATTACACAACCTGGGCTGCAAAGTAAATGCCTATGAAATTGAGGCCATGCAGCAGCTTCTGGAGGAGGCAGGATATGAGATTGTGCCTTTTGAGCCGGGAGCGGATATTTATGTAATCAATACCTGTACGGTAACGAATATTGCAGACAGAAAATCAAGACAGATGCTTCATAAAGCAAAAAAAATGAATTCGGAAGCAATCGTGGTAGCAACGGGATGTTATGTACAGACCGGTGGTGATAAGCTGGAAAAAGACGAAGCCATTGACCTTGTACTTGGAAATAACCAGAAGATCAATATTGTGGAAGCACTGGCAGAATATGCGGAAAATAAACCGGGACATGGCTCCCATGTGATTAAGATCAACCAGACAAAAGAGTATGAGGATCTTTCCATTGATCATACAGCAGAACATGTAAGGGCATACATCAAGGTTCAGGACGGATGTAATCAGTTCTGTACGTACTGTATCATTCCCTATGCAAGAGGCCGTGTCAGAAGCCGGAATATTGAAAGTGTGCTGAAGGAGGTCCGTGCACTTGCGGAAAAAGGGTATAAGGAAGTGGTCCTTACAGGAATCCATTTAAGTTCCTATGGAGTGGATTTCCCGGAGGAGAAAAAAGAGACACTGCTTTCTCTGATCCGTGCTGTGCATGAGATCGAAGGAATCAGGCGTATCCGTCTGGGATCGCTGGAACCGGGAATCGTTACAAGAGAATTTGCCGAGGGGATTGCAGCGCTGCCAAAGGTATGCCCACATTTCCATCTTTCCCTGCAGAGCGGCTGTGATGAGACTCTGGAAAGGATGAACCGCAGATACAGAAGCGGGGAGTACAGAGAACGGTGTGAGCTTTTAAGAGAAGTCTATGGAAATCCGGCATTGACTACGGATGTGATCGTAGGTTTTCCACAGGAATCTGAAGAAGAATTCCAGAAGTCTTATGATTTTGTAGATGGTATCCATTTTTATGAGACCCATATCTTCAAATATTCCAGAAGGCAGGGAACGAAGGCAGCATCCATGGATGGCCAGCTGACAGAGGCTGAAAAAGCCCGACGCAGCGAAAAGATGATCGAAATGCATCACCGCCATGCAAGTGATTATGAAAAGTCCATGATCGGAAAAGAACTGGAAGTTCTGATCGAGGAAGAGTATACAAACGATGGCCGGACCTGGTATCTGGGACACAGCCGTGAATATATAAAAACAGCGGTACCGAAATCTGAAAATTATGGTGTAAATGATATCATAAGAGTAAAGGCAGAGAGGTTCCTTGAAGAGCATATCATGACCGGTGAAGTTGTAAAATAAAGCGCTGAATCGTATGTTGACAGTTTGTATTCGCAATCCGCGTTAAATTTAAGATTGTAATTTATGTAAATTTATATTAAAATAAAAAAGAATATATTTTAAGGACGTGAGAGACAATGGCAGAAAATAATCTGGGAAATACACAGTATTTCAGAACAAAACCGGATCAGGAGCTTCAGGTAAAGGAAGTCCTGGATCTGGTGTACAATGCAATGGATGAGAAGGGATATAATCCGGTGAATCAGATCGTAGGATATATTATGTCCGGAGACCCGACTTATATCACAAGCCACAAGGGTGCGAGAAGCATGATCATGAAAGTGGAGCGTGATGAGCTGGTAGAGGAACTTCTTACCGAGTATATCAAGAACAAGTCCTGGGAACGGTAATATGAGAGTACTGGGACTGGACTATGGCTCGAAGACTGTGGGAGTTGCGGTAAGCGACCCTCTCGGTCTGACAGCCCAGGGCGTAGAGACTGTATGGCGCAAGCAGGAGAACAAGCTTCGCCGTACACTGGCACGTATTGAAGAAATTATTTCGGAGTATCAGGTTACGGAGATCGTTCTGGGATACCCGAAAAACATGAACAATACCGTAGGGGAGCGGGCCGAGAAATCTCTGGAATTTAAGGAAATGCTGGAGAAACGCCTGCCTGTTATTATGTGGGACGAAAGACTGACTACCATGGCGGCGGACCGCCCCCTGGAAGAGACCGGCGTGCATAAGGAAGACCGTAAACAGTATCTGGATCAGGTAGCTGCAGTCTTTATTTTGCAGGGATATTTGGACTCTGTTGCACATAAGAAGGCGCAACAGGAAAGTGAGAAAGAATAAACCGGAAATACGGATATTTTCATAAGAACGGATAAGGAAGAATTAAATATGGAAAAAATAATATTTCAGTCAGACGACGGCACAACTGCTGAGTTTTACGTAGAGGAGCAGACCAACATTGCGGGTGTGACTTATCTTTTGGTGTCCGATTCACAGGATGAGGAAGCAGACGCATATATTTTGAAGGATATTTCTGCTCCGGGAAGCACGGAAGCTTGTTATGAGATGGTCGAGGATGAGGACGAGCTTCAGGCTGTTTACGCAGTTTTTCAGCAGATGCTGGATGACGTGAATTTTGAATGGAGGAGCGATTTTTGAAAAGCGAAAATAACGGTGACAACAGAAATGCGGAGAACAGAACAGTAAGTTCCGCAGGCGGCGCCAGAAAACAGGCACCAAGACAGAAGAACGCTGGATCAAGGACAAGACAGTATCGTGGCGGAAATAAGAACCGCCAGGATAAGCCGTTCCGCCCGACAGCGAAGAAAGCAGCCACAGGCGGTGCTGTAAAGAACAGCAGCAGAAACACACAGAGACCGGTTAAGAACAGCGGCAGACCATCCGGACGGAAAAACAGCCGCAGATCATCCTCGAAACTTAAAATCATACCACTTGGCGGTCTGGAACAGATCGGAATGAATATCACCGCTTTTGAGTATGAAGACAGTATTGTAGTGGTAGACTGTGGACTTTCTTTCCCTGAGGATGATATGCTGGGAATCGATCTGGTCATCCCGGATGTAACCTATCTTAAGGAAAATATTTCCAAGGTTAAGGGATTTGTGATCACCCACGGACACGAGGATCATATCGGAGCCCTTCCTTATGTACTGAAAGAGATCAATGTTCCAATCTATGCTACAAAGCTGACACTGGGACTGATCCGCAACAAACTGAAAGAACACAATCTTGTGCGTTCCACCAAGCTGAAAGAAGTAAAGCACGGACAGGTGATTAATCTTGGAGATTTTGCTGTGGAATTTATCAAGACCAACCACAGTATTCAGGATGCCTCAGCACTGGCCATTTACTCTCCGGTGGGAATTGTGGTACACACAGGAGACTTTAAAGTCGATTATACACCGGTATTCGGAGATGCCATCGATCTGCAGCGTTTTGCGGAGATTGGTAAGAAGGGCGTTCTTGCACTGATGTGTGAGAGTACCAATGCGGAGAGACCGGGATTTACCATGTCCGAGCGCACAGTGGGACATGTATTTGATAATCTTTTTAATGAGTACCGTACATCCAGAATCATCATTGCGACCTTTGCGTCCAATGTGGATCGTGTGCAGCAGATTATTAACACTGCATACCGTTTCGGAAGAAAGGTTGCGGTGGAAGGCCGCAGTATGGTCAATGTTATTTCTGTAGCATCAGAACTTGGATATCTGCAGATTCCGGAGAATACTCTGATCGAGATCGATCAGGTGAAGAATTATCCGGATGACAAGGTAGTTCTGATCACAACCGGAAGCCAGGGTGAGTCCATGGCGGCACTTTCCCGTATGGCAGCCAACGTCCATAAGAAGATTACCATTAAGCC
>OGPY01001485.1_pt1 | contig 17285 bp, 8 predicted proteins | sample 1553121 | NCBI WGS metagenome assembly OGPY01 (sample SAMEA2580004, study PRJEB22360) | human gut metagenome
TTCTAACTCCCCATATATACTGGGGAATACATATCACAATTTGCGTAAACTACAACCAGCACATGGTGGAAGTGATCCCGGTAAGATTTCCACCTCCGGCGTCATGGAAAAGGATGTCAACCTCAGTATTGCAATGGCTCTTAAACAGCTGTTTGAAAACAGAGGCTTTACTGTTGTCATGACCAGAACCACCGACTGCGACCTCGCCCCGGATAATTCCAAGCATCCAAAGACAGATGATCTCACAAAGAGAACTGCCCTGATGTCTAAAAGCAATGTGGCAGTCAGCATCAGTATCCATCAAAACAGCTTTGAGGACAATTCAAGCTGCGGTCCACAGGTATTCTATTATGAAGCCTCTGATGCAGGAAAAGAGCTCGCATCCTCTGTCCTTGGAGCTTTAAACACTTCTCTTTGTGTCGCAAAGCCACGAAGCATTAAGCCCAATAAAGAATACTTTATACTTAAAAAATCCACATCCCCGACCGTAATCGTAGAATGTGGATTCTTGAGTAATCCTGCTGAGACACTTCTTCTTACTGACAAAAACTATCAGGATGACCTGGCACATGCAATATATATCGGTGTTACAGACTATCTTGCGCAATCACCCTCTGGACATTTACAATAAACTGCTCTGCGATGTGATATAGTCTGGTTGTCTGGACACTTTCGCTGCCATCAAGCTGCTTTTTAGTCTCATTATCTGACTCAGTATTTGATTTCATATCTGACATCTTAGACTCTTTTGCAGATATATCATGCTCCAGTGCCACATCTATGCGCACACGCTGTTCACCATCACTTATTCCTGCCTCAAACATAGTGATATTGTCTTCAAACAGCCTTTTAGTCTGCTCATCGTCTGTGACTATCATAGCAGATACTGAGTTTTCCTTTGCCTCAAAATATGCAGCTACCCTGCCGCATTTTTTATCCTCAAGGAATATGTCAACCAGTCCCTTTTTATCTTCACCTCTTACTATGCGAAGCTTCATACCTGTGACCCCGTCTGCAGTCTCTATTGGTACAATATAGTTTTCCTGTCTCGACATATTTGAAGCTATCCTTAGCTGGCTGCATAATAGCTTCATCTGTCTGATGTCTATTGAACCGGTGTGCCTATCCTCTATAATCATCGAATCCATAACATGCTCTGCTGTATCAGCCAGCGTTTCCTGCGCCTGCGCAAGCTCCTTTGGATTTTTGACCGACTCAGAAAACCGTCTGAGAGTCTCATCCAAAAGAGCCCTTGCCGTAGCACTGTCTCCACGCTCCCAGAGATTTCTTACTGCCTCTGACGGATTTTTCATTAGCCGTGACGCAGCCATGAGGTTTACCGCGGTTGTTTTTACATCATATTTCTCTAGAAAAGCATATACGTTCTCAGGCACCGAAACTGCCTGATTGAACTGTCTTAGCTGTTCTGTGGCATATTGCTCTGACAGTGCGTTATCCTCGTCTGCCTCATATACAGCCTGCCTTAACTGCTCCGGAGTCATATCAAGCCAGCTGTCATACTGCATAAACTCCATTTTCTCAGGTGAAAGTGTATCAAGCACATCCCTTAGGCAGTTTGTATGATATGCGCTTTCTATCTGTGAGTCAATTTTAATGCCACTGCTTACACTGTCCACTCCGGCAAAGGTATCGTCCACCTTATAGTCCATGGCACTCTTTCCTCGTACCCGGACCGCTGTAAGCAGATTTTTCATTGTAATATCTGCTCCCTGATTAACAAGTGAGCCTATCACAGCACCATCTGACTGCTCCACCTGTGAAATAAGCCTGTATATGCCTATATATGAGTCTCTTTCCTCCTCTGAGATTTCATTTTTCTTTTCAAGCTTCCAGAGAAACTCGCTGAATTTCTCATCCTTTTCGTCAGGATTTTCTGATTTTATCCGTCTGGCAGTGTCACTTATGTCACTCATGCTCATATCAAGCGGTGATATGCCTCTTTTTATCATCTCAATCGTCACCGCCGGTGTCATATCGCTGAATGCTCTCTGCACCTGCTCATCTACAGACTTTATCTGCTTTATATTGTCCTCTGTGATGTCGGTACTATTGTACGCAAGTATCCGCACAGCCCTGCGATTGCTTTCAGATGTATCTATCTGAAGCTCTTTAAGTATATCATCCACATTCTGAAATGCTTTTGATATACTGTCTCCCATATCTGCCCGCGGTGATGTCATAAGAGTCTCATATCCTGAGGCTGCTGCTTCTAATGACTGCTTCATTGCTTTGCCTGCTGTATACAGCTCATACACAGTGTCATCAGCGGATTCCAGGGTCAGTACATACGCCGGCTGCTGCTTCATCTGATTGAAAATATCACAGACATTATTGTACATACGTACCCTATCATCAGATGCCTCTACACTGCTCTCACCAAACAGCGCTCCGTAGTATTTATTTTCCTGCTGCTTAAGCAGCTCCACTACACGTTCAATAGGCTCTGTGTCTATTGAAACTCCTTTTTTTATGAGTGAAAGGTTGGCTTCTGCTGTCATGGAAAGTCTCGCTTCCTCAAGCTTTCTTTGAGCTGTCACAAGCCTTGCTTCCCGGCTGTCTGTAATCTGATTATCCGTAGCTTTATCCGATAAGGCCTTCGATGCTGCACTATCCTTGCCTCTTGCAGCTATAAGCTTTGACAGATTCTCTATCGTGACAGGTATGTTATCTGACTCTAATGTGACAATGTCATCTGCGGTCGCCTCACCTAATACATCACAGGCTTTCTTTGCCATGTCAAATGTCAGACCATCTTGTGACATAGTGGCATCTGTAGCCTTTTTTCCCATTGCCAGTGCTTCTGTCACTGCCCTTGCATAAAAATCACTGCTCACATTTTCTTCTGCTGCGTTGATGCAGTCTACCTGATTCGCAAGCAGCACATTGTCAGGTGTAACGGCTATATCTTCATCTATCAGCCATCTGCACTGATTCAGATTCTCATCACTACTGTCTATATGAGCTTCCTCTAATATCTGTTTAAGCTGTGGCTTAAGCTCCTCAAACAGCTCATCTGATATCTCCGTCATTTTGGTTTTCTGCCTGTAATCTTGTACCTGACTGCTGCTGTACGTAGCCTTGTATACATTGGAAACCGTCGGATTCATGTTATTTCTGACCAGATATGCCTTTGTCTCATTGGATATATTTGTAAGGCTCTTTGCCCGGTCTATGGCATCTGTACCTGCCTTTATATTATCATCTGTAGCAGGAATATCATATGCTTTCATCTGATTGACAAGCATGGCCGCTTCAGTCTGGCTTCCCGTGATGTCTGTAAGCTGCTCCATGCTCAGATCATCTCCATATATGGATATATCTACACCTGCCTTTGCCAGCACTGCTTTTATCTTATCGGTCTCAGTGACAATGACATCGTAGCCGTCATCCTTTGCAGCTTTGTAATCATCACTCGTGGTGGTGCTTGCAGTGACAATCATATCATTTCGCCTGTTTTCTGAGGTCTGATTCATGTCATTTAGCAGATTTTCTGCCATATCTGTGTCATCGCTGTTCCCGGCTTCATTTTTAGCCTGTGGTCTTGCATATATAGTATCCGACATATCAACAGAGTTTGACGAACCGACAACAGCCGCCTTTTTTGACATATTGTCACTACTGTCTGTCTTTATGTAGTCTGACACACGCATACCCGTTGTCATGTCATTTATGGTTTTTGTGTCCGTATTTTTCGTATCTGTGCTTTTATTAATCAAATTCTCTATCTGCATATTTCCTGCTCCGTGCCCTGCATATATACCATCTCTGCAGCCTTTATTTATGGATATTTTTTTCTCATATGTGAGGGGGTGGTTCTGAATAGTTATCTTTTTATTATATATCGACATATAATACGCAAAAATAAAGACCGCGCCTTAAATTGGCGCGGTCCTTTACCCTGCTGTTTACCGGTATATTAGTATTTAAATACAGCAACTCCGTAAGGCGCAAGTGGATAAGCAAATGAAAATGGTCTGCCGTCACACTCTGATTTGACTGCCTTATAGTCCAGCTTCTTATATGACTGTTTTGCTGCCTTGCCTCTGCCCTTTGCAGCCTTCTTTACAGGCGCTTGTACCGTTTTGCCGGTAAACTTAGGATCCTCACTATCTAAAACGAGCTGATATGTCTTGTGCTTTGGCACTCCGACTCTGTAATCAGGTCTCTCTACCGGTGTGAAATTGATGACAAAGAGCATATTATTCTTGCCATCCTTACTCTTTCTGATAAAGCTGAAGATGCTTCTGTCTGCATCGTTTGCATTTATCCATTCAAAGCCTTCCCAGCTTGAATCCAGCTCATACAGACAGCGGTTTCTCCTATAGAGGTGAAGCAGCTCCTTTACCCAGTTTTGGATCTTTTTATGCTCCGGATTCTCAAGCAGATACCAGTCGAGTTCTCTTTCCTCACTCCACTCCTGCTTCTGTGCAAACTCCTGTCCCATGAAAAGAAGCTTCTTTCCACAGTGTCCCATCATAAATGCATATCCTGCCATGAGGTTCTTGAATTTATCCCCTTCTAAGCCCGGCATTTTGTTGAGCATAGAACACTTCAGATGTACCACCTCATCATGTGACAGTACCAGAATATATTTCTCACTCTCATTATAGCTCATCGCAAATGTCATCTTGTTGTGGTTATTTTTACGGAAATATGGATCCAGCTTCATATAATCAAGGAAGTCATGCATCCATCCCATGTTCCATTTGTAGCTGAAGTTCAGTCCGTCTTCCTCTACCTTGCCTGTTACCTTTGGCCATGCGGTAGACTCTTCGGCTATCATTACAGTTCCGTGATTTCTTCCAAGTATGAGTGTATTGATATGCTTGAAAAACTCTACTGCCTCGAGGTTCTTATTTCCTCCAAACTTGTTTGGCACCCACTGTCCGTCGTTCTTTCCATAGTCAAGATAAAGCATTGACGCAACTGCATCCACACGGAGTCCGTCTACGTGGTAATTTTCTATCCACATAAGTGCACTTCCGATAAGGAAGTTCTTTACTTCATTCTTACCGTAGTCAAATATCTTTGTGCCCCAGTCGGGATGCTCTCCCTTTCTTGGGTCTGCATACTCATATGTGGCTGTTCCATCGAAATTGGCAAGTCCATGCGCATCCTTTGGGAAATGTGCAGGTACCCAGTCGAGGATTACTCCGATATTATTTTTATGGCACTGATCAACAAAGTATGCAAAATCCTCAGGCTCTCCATACCTCGATGTAGGTGCATAGTAGCCTGTCACCTGATATCCCCATGAGCCATCAAACGGATACTCTGAAATACCCATAAGCTCAATATGTGTATATCCCATAGTTTTCACATAGGATATGAGTGATTTTGCAAGCTCCCTGTATGTATAAAAGCCCTCATCATCCCTGCCCGGATGTCTCATCCATGAGCCCGGATGACACTCATATATAGCCATAGGTGAAGAATATACATCAGCATCTGACTTTGCTGCTCTCTTATCCATCCACTCTTTGTCAGTCCATGTGAAGTGCTCGATATCTGTGATGATTGACGCTGTTCCCGGACGAAGCTCTGCGTAGTTTGCGTATGGATCCGCCTTGTACAGCTTATCACCCTGTTCAGTGACTATAATAAACTTATACATCTGACCCTTTTGCGCTCCCGGTACAAAAAGCTCATACACTCCCATGGTTTCCGGCTCTACACGCTTCATCTCATGACTGGTCTCATTCCAGTCGTTAAACTCACCAAACACGTATACTTCCCTCGCATGTGGCGCCCAGACGTCAAAGCACACTCCTTTTTTTCCTTTACGCTCAGCTAAGTGAGCACCCATCTTCTTGTAGATATCATAGTGTGTTGCCTGACCAAACAGGTAACAATCCATTGCTGTAAAATTACACATATATATACCCCCCATAAGTATTTATTTTTCCCTGAAATGATCCTCTTTGAGTACAATTCGGTCATCATCTGTATATCGCCTGGCTGTCAGAATACTTATAGCCTTCTTAAGTCCGCTGTGAGCCTCCCTGTCTATGGCCTCGTCAATTATATCCTTGACCTCTGTCAGAGTGGTAGCCTGGTCTATCCTCTCAATATTGCTGATTCTGTTATGCAATGCCAGAATAGCCATCTCATCTATCTTGTACCCAAGCTCTGCAGAGTACGATTTGGCAAACAATACGAGTTCATCATTTGTAAAAATAGGAACCGATATCTTTTCCGTGAACTTGGATGCAAAGCCCTCATCCATTGAGAGAGCCTTCTTTATACCCTTTGATGTATCCTCAAGTATATAGAGTGTTCCTGTAATATCATGCTCCATCAAAAATGATAGCTGGGCAGCTATGCTGCGGTCGATGTCACCGGCTCTTTCTATGATGAGACAGCCTCCTGTTATCTTTCTGACTACCTGCTGCACATCCTTTTTATTGAGTGCGGCAGCATCAATCTTGCCCATCTTTCCTGTAAGCTGTTCACCATCTTTTTGTAATACCTTTATAAAGCTTGTAGCAAGCATTGTCTTTCCGCATCCCTGCTCTCCCTGTATAATAAGGTTGCCTGTGGATGCGTTTTCTTTCCTGTTGAAATGATCAAGCACTGCATTATATGCCTTGCAGATCTGATCCTCCATACCCTTTACCGGTATGAAATATGAAAATATAGCTTTCTGTTCGCTTGTAAGCTCTTTTATATGTTTTGTTTCTTTCAATTTCGAGTCATCTTCTTCGCTGTCTAAATCCTCCGGCAATGAAATATCCGGCATTTTTCTTGTCTTAGCCATATCCAGCTTCTTCTCCAGTCCCGGATTTTTTGCTGTCATCTTGGCTATTTCCTGCTCGATAAATGATGTCACATGATCAAAATCTCTCTTCTCAGAAACGTTTTCTTTCTCCTGTGAAGTCTCATCATCTGATGTATCATCATCGACATTTAACATATCATCTGTTATTTCAGGCATCATGGTAGTCGGCTGCATGAGTATCTCGTCTTTCTCAGACTCCTCTGCCATAATTATATCCTCCGGCTCTCCAACCGGTTCCTTGACTTCATCTGCAGCATCTTCCGGTGCTTCCTGCGACTCCTGTACTTCGTCTATAGTCTCTTCAGGTGCTTCCTGCGGCTCCTGTACTTCATCCACAGTCTCCTCTGCATAAAGCTCCTGCATATCCGGTTTCTGCGCTTCTTCAGGCTCCTTCACGGCAGCTTTCTGCTCTATAATATCAACCGGCACCTTCAAATACTCCTCCTCAAGAAGTTCCTTCGGAGTGACACCTGCATCCAGCTTTGGAATGACATCATTTAGTCTCTCCATGATGTCTCCTGCCTCCTGAAGAGCTCTTGCCTTAGCTGACTCAAGCTTCTGCTGCTCAGCCTCTTTAAGTGCAATTTCAGCCGCATGTCTGGTCTTTTCCCATTCTTCAAGCACATCCTGTATAGACATCTGTCCTGTAATCTGATGCTCAAGCTGAGTCTTTTCACTCATGACCATAGACATCTGTCCGTCAGCGTCTTCACCCAAAAGCTCCTTGAAATTCAACTTAAGTGAACCATCTATCTCTTCATCTGTAGCGATATGCTCTGTCTCTTCCGGCTGCTGTACATACTCTTCCTGCTCCTTTTCGAGCTTGAGATAAGGAATATCCTCAACTATCTTTTTGATGGTATCCATCGTATCAGCAACTTCATTCTTGCCCTTGGCCTCCATGATCTGCTGCATACCCTTGGCAATCTCCTGCTGTAAATTTACAGTATTGAACTTCTCCTGATTTACAGTAATCTGCGGAATAGTTACGTCATCATGCACTATCTCTCCGCCCTTTACCATCTCCATGGCACCTATCTCAGTGACCTCAGCCTCATCCTTTATCTTAGCCGGCTTTTCCTTCTCTGCCTTGAATCGTCTGTACTTTTCCTCCTGAGCCTTGGTAAGTGGCTGATAAAGCATCTTAAGCTCCAGCGCACGCTCCACATATGGTCCGTCTCCGAACCACAGAATGAGCTCATCGCAGGCATCTATACACTTATCGGCTTTTCCGGCCTTGTGGTATAGATATGCAAGCTCGTATGCCCACTCCTCAGTGTATTCTTCATCCTTGTACTCTTCAAGAATAGTGATAAGCTCATCAAATGAAGCTCCCTGCCCTTTTTTGATGGCATATCTTAATACATACTTCATATCATCATGAGGCGCTATCTCAACAAACTCATCATAATACTCTGTAGCAGCATCATAATCACCCATCTTGATGGCGACCTCAGCCAGTCTGTATATAATCATCCTGCCGATTGGTGAACGGTCATAGGCCATTAAAAGTATGTCCCTTGCATCCTGGTATCTTTCGGCCTTCTCGTAGATTTCGCCGATTTTAACGAGTGTATTTACATTTTTAATTTTGTTCCAATTTATGCTATCCGCAATCTCTGCTGCGCTCATATAGCCCTCCTCGGCGCTTAGGGCTTTTATCTGATCCAGCTTGAGATTGTATTCGTATTTATCCACTTATTTCACCTACTCGTATTTAAGCTTATTATTTTTTGTATCTACGCCTGTTGTCTTTGTGTAATCCATTGTGTCCTCAGGAAGCTTCTTTTTCCTGAGAGCATAATTAACAACTCTTTTCACAATATAGTATATCACAGCAAAGGTCGGAACACCAAGTAACATTCCAAGAAAACCAAACATTCCTCCGCCGATTAGTATGGCAAACATAACCCAGAAGGTCGAAAGACCGGTAGATGAGCCAAGTATCTTAGGCCCTATTATATTACCATCCACCTGCTGCAGCACGACAATAAATATCAGAAGATAAAGCGCATGCCACGGACTCTGAATTACTACTATGAGTAACGATGGAATTGCACCGATAAACGGTCCGAATACCGGAATCACATTTGTGACGCCGATAATCACTGCAACGAGCACCGATGATGGAATCCTTAAAATCAGACATCCAAAATATGCAATCACACCTATAATCAGTGAATCTATAATCTTACCGCTTATAAAGCCTCCAAAAATCTCATTTGTCTTTCTGATCGTCTCAATGATGATATTGCCTGTCTTTGGCTTGCAGACAGCATATATTATCTTTTTACTCTGTCCTGCGAGAGTCTCCTGAATACTCATCACATAGACCATCACGATTATTCCGATAATGAAATTGAATAAACCTCTGACTACCGAAATCACACCGGTTGTAATCTGTGCAACATACTTCTGTGCCTCAGGAATTATCTTTTCTGTGGCATAATTCTCAATGTAGTCGGTTGCATTCTGTAAACCTGTGCTCGCGAGCTCAGCAATTTTGCTGTCCCCGAAATTGCCGTTCTTTATCATGTTGATGAATGCCGCAACATCATTTGGCAGTGTCTTCATAAGTCCTGATATACTTGCTATGACAGAAGGCACAATAGCCGCAATGAGAAGCGAAATAATCGCTACAAGAATAATAACCGAGCCTGTGATTGCAAGAGCTCTTGAAACCTTTCGCAGCTTGCTTTCGCTTTTCATCTTTTTGGAAAGAAGCTTTTTAAAGCATCTTTCCAGCCACAGCATGACAGGATTCATCAGGTATGCAAGCACAAGTCCCATTATAATAGGCATTGCTGCCGCAAGCAGCTTGCTCCATATGCCTGCAAAGCCCTCAAATCTGTACAGTGCAAAGAAAAACAGTATACTGACTGCAAACGTGACAAATACCATGACACCTATTCTGATCAAATGTGGCCATTCCTCACGCCCCGGGTGCGAATTCTGCTTCGCACCCTTATCTGCATTTATCTCAATGTTTGATTTTTTACCAGCTTTTCCAGTTTCTTCCATCGGATTAGACTCTCCTTATTTACGGTTATAGTTTATGAGACATCCCTTTAATATTATCTCTCTTTCATCATCTGTGAGCTCACCCATCTTCAGTGTAAATGGCTTTAATTCACCATCCTTGACAACATATGCCTCAAACTCCGTCTTTGCATCCTCTATTTCCTTCTTGATTCCCGGAAGGAAGATATAGTCGAGATTGTGGAACGGAAGCTCTCCCTCATCGATGATGAATGGAAGCATTCCCCAGTTGATAAGGTTTGAACGATATCTCTTTGTGGCATACTCGTTTGCGATATTTGCCCAGCCTCCGAGTACCTTCTGGCAGCTGGCAGCCTGCTCTCTTGCTGAGCCGTCACCCGGCTTAACAGCAAAAATTGTACTTCCGAAGCCCATATTCTCATGGCTTGCCTCAGGGAATTTTTTCTTTACTACTCCCATGATTTCAGCAACCTCAGGAACAGCCTTTCCTGCGCACTCACCACTCTCTATAGCCTTCTGGGCCTTCTGGATTTCCTTTGCTCTGCCTACATACTCAGGATCCTTTCTTGAAAGTGCGAACTCTGCAAGTCCAAGAGGGTTTGAACGATATGAAGATGTCTCTCCTGAAGGAATGAGCTCATCTGTTGTAGTAACAGGATCATGAATCTCTGAAACCACCTTAAGGAGCATATTCTCAGGAAGCGCGCTCATTGCCGGCCAGTCCTTGATGTTTGGTCCGAACTGGATTTCAACTGAAGGATCTGCCACTCCATGGCTGTCAAATACACGGTTCTCATATATAGTCTTGTCAAAGAAATATTTTGGCTTTGTAAAGTTGACATCAATATCCGCTGCTGATGTAAGGAAGCCCTTGTTTGCTGCTGTTGCAGCGATTGAACGTGCATCCATGAGTGCCACTGAGCTGATCTGTCCGTTCTGTACCTTAGAACCCTCTCTGTTAGGGAAGTTTCTTGTTGAATGACGGATAGAGAATGCGTTGTTGGCAGGTGTATCTCCTGCACCAAAGCAAGGTCCGCAGAAAGCAGTCTTTACGATTGCACCTGTCTCAAGAAGCTTTGCTACAGCTCCGTTTTTCACAAGCTCCATGTATATTGGAGTAGATGCCGGGTAAACACTCAGTGTAAACTCGTCTGCTCCGATTGAATGTCCGTTTAATATGTCAGCCGCATCGCAGATATTCTCAAATCCACCGCCTGCACAGCCTGCGATGATTCCCTGGTCTACATACAGTTTTCCGTCTCTTACCTTACTCTTTAAATCAAGCTTCACCTTGCCGTCAAAGCTTACCTCAGCTCTCTTCTCACAGTCATCGAGAATATCCATGAGGTTTGCATTGAGCTCATCGATAGTGTAGGTATTGCTTGGGTGGAATGGCATAGCTATCATTGGGCGGATCTGGCTTAAATCAATCTCAATAAATCTGTCGTAGTAAGCCACCTCACCCGGATTAAGCTCCTTGTGGTCCTCAGCCCTACCGTGAATCTCAAAGAATTCCTTAACCTGGTCATCTGTTCTCCAGATAGAAGAAAGACATGTAGTCTCTGTTGTCATAACATCGACACCTATACGGAAGTCAACGCTCAGATTAGACACACCCGGTCCTACAAACTCCATAACTTTGTTCTTTACGAAGCCGTTTCCGAATACCTCTCCGATAATTGCAAGTGCGACATCCTGTGGTCCAACGCCCTTGATTGGCTCTCCTGTCAGGTAAATGCCTACTACCTCAGGCATATCAATATCATATGTCTGTTCAAGAAGCTGCTTAACAAGCTCAGGTCCACCCTCGCCGACTGCCATAGTACCAAGTGCACCATAACGTGTATGTGAATCAGAACCAAGTATCATTTTTCCGCCGCCGGCAAGCATCTCTCGTGCAAACTGATGGATAACTGCCTGATGAGGTGGTACATAGATTCCGCCGTACTTCTTTGCACATGTGAGACCAAACATGTGGTCATCCTCATTGATTGTTCCACCAACTGCACAAAGGCTGTTGTGACAGTTTGTAAGTACATACGGGATAGGGAATTTCTCAAGTCCTGAAGCTCGTGCTGTCTGGATGATACCTACAAATGTGATATCATGCGATGTAAGCTTATCAAACTTAATCTGAAGCTTGTCCATATTGCCGGATGTATTGTGCTCCTTTAAAATACCGTAAGCAATTGTCTCCTGCTTAGCTGTCTGTTTATCGATGTCCATGCCGGTCTTGCTTTTGACAGCTGCCTGAGCCTCTGGTCCATCAATTATTACTTCCTTACCGTTTAAAAGGTAAGCACCATTTTCATATAATTTCACTTATTCTACCTCCGTATGTGTATTTCAAAATTCTTTTATTTACTATTATATAATATTATAGGTAATTGTGGCAATAAATAAATCACCATCTACCTTAATTTCGAATTTTCCTCCCATCAAATGGGTCAGATTCTTTGCAATCGAAAGTCCAAGTCCACTTCCTTCAGTGGTTCTCGACCTCTCTCCCCTCACAAAACGCTCTGTCAGGTCTACATTTCCGTTGCTTACTATGTCAAGCTCGTTCTTAGACACATTCTTTATTGTAAAAACTGCCTTTGTATCTGCCTTTTCAAGCTCTACATACACTCTGGTATTTTCCAGTGCATACTTTGCGGCATTAGTATACAGATTTTCAATAGAGCGGTAAAGCTGACGCCCATCCGCATAGATAAATATCTGTTCTGATGGAATTTTTGTAACTATTGTGAGATTTCTCGACTCAAAGCGCTCATTGAATTCACCTCCGGTCTGGTATAAAAGCTCAACCAGATCAAGCTTTTGCATATTGAGCTTCACATTTCCCGAGGTAATCTTTGATGTCTCTACCAAATCCTCTGTAAGCTGCTTTAAACGCTGTGACTTTTCCTCCAGCACATGTATATAGTATTTGGCATTTTCATTTTCCAGATTTTCCCTCTTAAGCAGGTCAACATAGTTGACTATTGAAGTCAGAGGTGTCTTTATATCGTGTGATACGTTTGTTATTAAGTCTGCCTTTAGTTTTTCATTTTTAAGGCTCTCATTTACCGAGCTCATAAGACCCTGGCGTATATGGTTGACAGCCTCCGCCACCTTTTTCTGCTGCCCATGAAACTCATTGACATTAAGTGTAGTGTCAAGCGCTCCTTCCGAGATAGCTTCAAGAGCCTCCTGTATGCGCATTATCTCTTTGGTTTTTTGTGTATGGATATCCTTTTTCTCAATAACTCTTTTCAAAAGCTCATAGCCCTTGTACATCAGGCTGTGTGTGCAAAGTATATTGCCTTTTATCTTCCTTACAATGCTCTGGTATAAAATAATAAAAGCCATATCAAACAAAAAAGTAAATGTGCCGGCCGTCATAATGAGTGATGCATAGTCAAAATGCTGGTTTTTTACGCCTGAAATCACTTTTCCCATAAATACCATGAGCAGTGTAAATATCACTAGCATCACATCAGAGTATACCTTGTCAATCGGTAAATAGTATATTGTGTAATCATCCTCTGATTTTCTGCCTGCCACGTTTGCCATATATGCCAGGCTCACAAAGCTGCCTACCAGGCCCGCCAGCGATATTAGTGTATATATATCAATATTTTCATGCGCATCGTGCCTGAATGCATAGCCTGTGGCAAACACTCCTGTTACCATAAGTATCATGCATAGCTGATGTAAGACTATGACCGCTGCTTTTTTTCCTATCGTATACTGCTTCATTTGTTGTCCTCTATCTTATAGCCTACTCCCCAGACCACCTTCAGATAGCGTGGCTCCTTAGGATTTATCTCTATTTTTTCCCTGATATGTCTGATGTGCACAGCAACTGTATTGTCGGCGCCTATCGCCTCCTCGTTCCATATGCTCTCATATATTTCGTTTATTGAGTAGACCTTTCCCTTATTTTTAAGGAGTAAAAGCAGTATATTGTATTCAATCGGTGTGAGCTTTACCTCCTCACCATCCACAGTCACCTTTTTTAAATCATCATTTACCAAAAGACCTCCGGCTTCATAAACCTTGTCTCCGGCTGCATCATTGCTTGACAGAGTGGTATATCTGCGAAGCTGTGACTTTACCCTTGCCACAAGCTCAAGCGGATTAAAAGGCTTTGTGACATAATCATCAGCTCCCACATTGAGGCCTAAAATCTTGTCAGCATCCTCTGTCTTTGCCGATAGAATGATTATCGGCACCCTGCTTTCCTTTCGTATCTGCAAAGTGGCTCTTATTCCGTCGAGCTTTGGCATCATGACATCTATTATCATGAGGTCTATTTTTTTATTCTTCATAATTTCAACCGCCTGTATGCCGTCGTAAGCCTTCTCCACGTCGTAGCCCTCCTGCATCAGGTAAATCTCAATTGCCTCAACTATTTCCTTGTCGTCATCACAAACTAATATTGTCATATTATCCTCCTTCTATGAATTTTGAACAGAAACCTTCTCCTGCCGTTAGTCAGCTATATTTTATCAGATTATCCACTTTGTTTTTCTTAAAATCTGCTTAATATTACCCACTTTTAAATATAAGCCAAAAAGCAGCCGTTCTGTTTTGAACTGCTGCTTTATATTACATAGGTGTGTTTCATTTCCCTTTATTTCCGGTGATGCTCTGCCACATTCTGTGGATACCGTCTGTGAGCTCCTTCCCTTCCTTTGTGTTGATAACAGGTGGATTGCCGGCTTTTCTGCTTATTGCCTTATAATCCTCATCAACAGACGATTTTGAGCCGGCAGCCTTGGCTTCATCCTTATCATTGCTATGATTTAATCCGGCATCAGGTGTATCGTCTGCAAACTTCACTTCACCCACTACACCATCTCCCAGGTCCTCGCCCTCAGCAAGTCCCAGTTTTCTGATATAATCCATATTTACCTTGATTTCAGTCTGTCTGTTTGCATAGATGGACTTCTCTTCATTGTCAATAGTACGCTCCTCTACAGGTTTACCTGCATTTTTCTGACGTTCTATCTCCTTATTTCTGTCATCGATAATCTTAAGATACTTCTCCGTATCGGACAAATCCTGAAGCTGTCCCTTGAGCTCATACTGGTTAGTTTTAACTATCTTCTCCTGCTCTGCAATCTTATCCTTCATATTCTTGCACAGCTTTTCAAGTGACTCGTTGGTATCATTGATGATATCACGCACTCTTGAAAGCGCCTCATCCGTATAGATAACCGATGCTGCATACACATCCTCAGCCTTTCTGCTTGCATCCCAGACTATCTGATCCCCCTTCTTTCTGAACTCTCTCTCTGCGTGATTGCGACTCTGTTCAGTAAGCTCATACTCATCCTGTATTGCATATATACACTTATTCAGCTCAGCAAGTAAATCTATCATTTGCTGCTTGTTTATGATCACCCTGCTCGGCTCCGGCTTATACGGCTCCGCCTTTGAGAGCATGATATGAATTTCTCTTAGTACCTTTTCTGTTTTATCGTTCGCATTCATTTTCTATTTCCTCGGATTTAAATTAACATTATAACTATTCAGGGTGGTTCTGAATACTCACCACTTACCCATATTTTATATGAAAATCCGCTTCTCGTAAATAGCCAAATGAATAATAATAGCTACTGATTACAGCCCTTTATAATTAAATCAATCCCGCTGCCGCATTTCTCAGCTCATCTGCCGCATGCTTTATCTCGGCAGCCTGCTCTTCGCTCACATTTCCGGGCTTTGTCCTTGAAATAAGCTTCTTCACATACGAAAGCGATGATTTCACACTTTTTTTCTGTGCGCTGTCCATAGCCTTTCTTTTTTCCTTGTCAGCCATGACATTTTCCACCTGGCGCACAAGCGTATCAGCCTCACTTCTTGCATCAATATAAGCCTTTCTCTGTCCGTCTGTTGCCTCATACTCCTGCGCCTCACGGATAGCCTGCTCAATCTCAGAATCAGACAAATTTGAGCTTGCGGTAATCGTAATCTCCTGATGCTTTCCTGTGCCCAGGTCCTTTGCAGAAACCTGCACAATGCCGTTTGCATCTATATCAAACGTCACCTCTATCTGCGGCACACCTGCCGGAGCCGGCTTGATGCCCTTTAGCCTGAAGTTTCCAATCAGCTTATTGTCCCTTGCAAACTGCCTCTCACCCTGCAGTACCTTTATATCCACAGAGGTCTGGAAGCTTCCTGCAGTTGTAAAAATCTGGCTGTATCTCGTAGGAATAGTCGTATTTCTGTCAATAATTTTGGTTGAGACACCACCAACTGTCTCAATTCCTAGTGAAAGCGGTGTGACATCCATCAGTATAATCTCTGCCGCACTGCTGCCTGCGACAATTGCTCCACCGAGCTTGCCACCCTGTACTGCTGCACCGAGTGCCACGCACTCGTCAGGATTTAGGTTGTGTGAAGGCTCTTTTCCTGTAATTCTTCTGACCTCCTCAACAACAGCCGGCACACGTGTCGAGCCTCCTACCAACAGCACCATTCCAAGCTCTGCTGCGGAAATACCCGCATCTGAAAGTGCCTGATTGACAGGAATAGCAGTTCTCTCCACCAGATCCTTTGTTATCTCATTAAACTCAGCTCTTGTAAGGTTCATCTCCATGTGAACCGGCTGTCCCTTTACAGTGGTGATAAATGGCAGGTTGATAGTGGTTGAGGATGAGGATGAAAGCACCTTTTTTGCCTTCTCAGCCTCCTCCCTGACACGCTGCATAGCCGTATTATCCTTTCTCAGATCCACATTCTGCTGTCTGTAAAACTCTGTGACAAGATAATTCGTGATTCTCTCATCAAAATCATCTCCACCCAGATGATTATCACCGGCTGTGGCAAGCACCTCTATCAGATTGTCCCCTATTTCGATAACAGACACATCGAAGGTTCCTCCTCCGAGGTCGTAGACAAGAATTTTCTGCTGCTGTCCGTGGTCCAGTCCGTATGCGAGTGCCGCAGAGGTTGGCTCATTTATGATTCGAAGCACATTAAGCCCAGCAATCCTTCCTGCATCCTTGGTTGCCTGCCTCTGCGCATCCGAAAAATATGCAGGAACTGTGATTACAGCGTCTGTCACTGCCTCACCAATATAGTCCTCTGCATCCTTTTTCAGCTTTCTGAGAATCATAGAAGAAATCTCAGGAGCTGAATACAGCTTTCCGTCCACCTTTGCCCTGAAATCGCTTCCCATCTGTCTCTTTATTGAGAAAAATGTCCTGTCCACATTGACTGCTGCCTGCCTCTTTGCAGCCTCACCAACCAGTCGCTCTCCATTTTTTGTAAAAGCCACTACAGACGGAGTTGTTCTCTGACCCTCGCTGTTAGTTATGACTACCGGCTGATTATTCTCCAATACTGCCACACAGCTGTTTGTTGTTCCTAAATCTATACCTATAACCTTGCCCATTTTATGCCTCACTGTTTTTTTTATTTAAGTCTCATAAATAATTGATTTTTTTGACTTACTATTTCATCCTAATACTACTTTAAGCTTGGAAAATTCACT
>OGPY01001492.1_pt1 | contig 17205 bp, 10 predicted proteins | sample 1553121 | NCBI WGS metagenome assembly OGPY01 (sample SAMEA2580004, study PRJEB22360) | human gut metagenome
CCGGATTTCCGCGGGTTCCCCTGAAGATCGCTTTCCCGGAATTGGAAGCCTGCCTTCTGGATTCACTGAACAAAAGAGTGAAATTCCTGGAAGAAACCTTTGCACTCCTTGGACTTGAGAACATCTCAGCCATCCACGGAAGAGCCGAAGAATATGCAAAAAACAAAGCCTACAGAGAAAAATATGACCTCTGTGTATCCAGAGCAGTATCCGGTCTTGCAACCCTGTCCGAATACTGTCTCCCATATGTAAAAGTCGGAGGACTTTTTGTCTCCTATAAATCCGGTTCTGTAAAAGAAGAAGCAGAAGCAGCGGAGAAAGCAGTAAAGATCCTCGGTGGAAAGATCCGCGACATTCAGTACTTCGACCTTCCAGGCTCCGAGATCAGCCGCTCCCTGGTTATCATCGAGAAGATAAAAAACACTCCAGGCAAATACCCGAGAAAAGCCGGAACACCGCTTCGGGAGCCACTGGCATAATTTTCTCCTCCTGTCGAACAAAGTCAAAATTTGTCCGACAGGAGATTTTTTTGCCCATCGGTTTCACAAAATTATCACAAAGTTATCCTACTTTTATCACAAATTACTCTTACACTATACAATGATAGAGATGCCCCTGGATTCCCCCATTCTCTGTTTCATCCAGGGGCATTTTCTATTGTAAAGATGCTTAAAGGAGGAGAGTAAAGTGATCGAAGTAAGTAATCTGGTCAAAAAGTATGGCGATCATACTGCAGTTGACCATCTTTCCTTTCAGATCGAAAAGGGGAAAATTTACGGATTCCTGGGCCCCAACGGTGCAGGAAAATCAACAACAATGAACATGATCACAGGATACATTGCTTCCACAGAGGGAAAAGTAATGATCGATGGTCATGATATTCTGGAAGAACCGGAGGCAGCCAAGAAATGCATCGGCTATCTGCCGGAAATGCCGCCACTCTATTTTGACATGACTGTTCTTGAGTACATGAAATTTGCGGCTGATCTGAAAAAAATCCCAAGAAACCAGAAAGACAAACAGATAAAAGAAGTCATGGATATGGTAAAGATCACAGACATGAAAGATCGTCTGATCAAAAACCTTTCCAAAGGTTATCGCCAGAGAGTCGGCCTTGCACAGGCAATCCTGGGATATCCGGAAGTGATCATTCTGGATGAGCCGACCGTAGGACTTGACCCGAAGCAGATCATCGAGATCCGTGACCTGATCAAAAGCCTGAAACAGAAACATACAGTTATCTTAAGTTCCCATATCCTTTCCGAGGTAAGAGCCGTATGCGATTATGTTCTGATCATTTCTCACGGAAAACTGGTAGCCAGTGATACGCCGGATAATCTGGAACGTCTGGCAGCAGGTTCCAACAGTCTCCTTATGAAAATAAAAGGCGAGAAAGACACCATCCGAAAAGGCCTGGAAACCATCGAAGGCGTTACCGGTGTGGAAATGTCTTACGACAGCGATGAAGAGCTGTGGAAAACAAAGCTTTCCGTTCAGGAAAATGTGGACATCCGGGAAAAAGTCTTCTATGTCATGGCAAAAGCAAACTGCCCGATCTACGAGATGCAGGTTAAGAGAGTTTCCCTTGAGGATGTATTCCTTGAACTCACCGAAGGAGAAAAAAAGAAATCCACCGGGAAACAGGAAAGATCACAGTGGAAACCGGTAGAAGATAAATCTTCGGAAACAGAAAAATCTGAGAAAACGGAGAAAGCTTCAGATAAAAAAGAGGGGGATCAGTCATGACAGCAATTTTTAAAAGAGAACTGAAAAGTTATCTGACCTCCATGGTTGGATATCTCTTCATATTTTTTGTCCTGGTGCTGACCGGAATTTATTTTTCTGCATATCAGCTCTCAGGTGGTTACTCAAAGTTTGAATATACATTAAGCGCACTGACCTTCGTGTTCCTGATCGGTGTGCCGATCCTTTCCATGCGTGTACTTGCAGAAGAACGTAAACAAAAAACAGATCAGCTGCTTCTGACAGCGCCGATATCTGTGTGGGATATCGTATTTGGAAAATACCTTGCACTGGTAGCAGTGTTTGCTATTCCGGTTGTGATCATGTGCTTTTATCCACTGATCATGAGTAAATTTGGAACCATTTCCTATGCTTCCGCATATACAGGAATCCTGGGATTTTTCCTTCTTGGATGTGCGAATCTGGCAATTGGTGTATTTATGTCAGCACTTACGGAAAGCCAGGTAATTGCAGCAGTACTTACTTTTGTATTTCTGTTTGCTTTCTATATGATGAATGGAATTTCCTCATTTTTCTCACAGACTTCCATGTCAACGGCAGTGGCATTCGGACTTCTGATCGTGGCGATCGCAATTATCATTTATACCATGATCAAAAATGTTCTGATCTCTGCAGTGATCGGTGTTGTGGGAGAAATAGCCCTTGTGATCGTATACGTTATAAAATCCAGTATTTTCCAGGGCGGTATCCAGAAAGTACTGAACGTATTTAACCTGAGCGGACATTATGAAAACTTTACAAACGGTGTGTTTGACGTGACAGGAATTGTTTATTTTATTTCTGTTATTGCAATCTGCCTGTTCCTTACCATGCAGTCCATTCAGAAGAGACGCTGGAACTAGGGGGTGAATGGAAATGAAATTCAGTGAAAAATTCAAGAAAAATAAAGGCGAATCAGTTACAACAGAATCTGCACAGGATTCCGGTAAAAAGAAACATAAACCAGATCCGAAAAAACTGGTAGGTACCATCAGCAAAAAGCACATCAAAAACGGTTCCTACAGTATGGCTATGGCAGCAATCTTTATCGTGATCGTGGTTGTGATCAATATGATCGTCGGTGCAATCCCATCCAAATATTCACAGCTGGATGTAAGTTCATCCAAGCTTTACACCATCGGTGATGAAACTAAGAAAGTGCTGAAAGCGCTGGATAAAGACGTTACCATTTATCAGATTGCCCAGAGTGGTTCTGAGGATGATACGATTTCCAATCTTCTGAAACGTTATGAAGATGAGTCCAAACATATTAAAGTTGAGGTAAAAGACCCGGTTGTAAATCCGAAATTTGCTTCTGAATATACAAGCGATGATCTTGCATCAAACAGCCTGATCGTAGTTTGCGGAGACAGAAACAAAGTTATCAATTACAACGATATGTATTCTACTTCTGTAGATTATAATACCTGGCAGCAGACCACAACAGGTTTTGATGGTGAGGGACAGATCACAAGTGCTATCGGATATGTAACATCGGAAGATCTTCCAATTATGTACACCTTATCCGGACATGGGGAAAAAGATCTGGACTCCAACTTTAAAGAAGATATCCAGAAAGCCAATATTGATATCAAAGAGCTGAACCTTCTTACCGAAGGAAAAGTTCCGGATGATGCGGACTGCCTGATGATCGTATCTCCGACCAGTGATATTTCCGAGGAAGAAAAAACAGAAATCCTGGATTATCTGGAGGCAGGCGGAAAGGCCATGATCTTCTCTGATTATACACAGGATGATCTGCCGAACTTCGATGCAGTTCTTGAAAATTACGGTGTAAAACGAGCTGAGGGAATTGTATTTGAGGGTGATAATCAGCATTATGGAATGCAGATGCCATATTATCTGGTACCGACTGTCAATAGTACAGACGCAAGCTCTGAGACAGCTTCAGCAGGATCTTATGTACTGGCGCCATATGCACAGGGCATCCAGAAAACAGATGATGTAAGAGATACCGTAACCATCAACAGCATTCTTACAACTTCCGATCAGGCTTATTCCAAGACCAACATGCAGAGCAGCAATATTGAGAAAGAAGATGGCGATGTAGATGGTCCGTTTGATCTTGGTGTGGCCATCACTGAGACATTAGATGATGACAAAGAAACACAGATTGTTTATTACTCCACAGCAAACCTGATGGAGAGCCAGGTAGACCAGATGGTATCCGGTGGAAATGAGAAACTTCTTCTGGAATCTTTAAGCTGGATGACCAGCACAGATGACAGCAATTCTGTTTCCATTCCATCCAAGAGCCTTCAGTCCACAAGCCTGACAGTAACCGATTATGATGCAGCTTTCTGGAAGATCTGTACTATCGGTCTGATCCCGGGAGTGTTCCTTGTTGCAGGATTTTTGATCTGGCTTAAGAGGAGAAAAGCATAATGAAAAAATCAACCAAACTTGTTTCAGCTGTTGTTGTTCTGGCAGTTCTAGGTGGTACGTATGTGGGACTGAATACCTACGTATCCAAAGAGGAAAAGACAGAGAGCAGCAGTGAGGAGGAAAGCAAAACAGAAGTGTTTTCCGTGAAAACGGATGACATCAAATCTCTGGAATTTATCATAGACAAGAAGGAAACTACCTTTGAGAAAAAAGATGATTCCTGGGTAAAAAAAGATGAGACTGATTTCCCTGTAAATCAGACAACTCTGGATTCTGCAGCTTCCGCCATTGAAACGGTGGAAGCGGACAGAGTCTTGGAAAATGTAGATAATCTTACGGAATACGGACTGGATTCCCCGTCCAATACAATAACCGTTGATACCAGTGATGGTACAACGAAATTCAATATTGGAGATGAAAATACTTCCACAAATCAGTATTACATTACAAAAGATGACGATGACAGTACGGTTTATGTGGTAGCGGCATCTACCGTTACTCCGTTTATGGATTCTCTTTATGATTATGCACAGGGAGAAGATTTCCCGACGATTGATTCTTCCACAGTGAAAAAAGTGCAGGTCAGCGAAGATAAAGATTCCTACGTTCTGGAAGAAAATTCCGATGGAGCTACTTGGGATGTTTCCAGTGATGGAAGCAGTGATAAAGAAACAGCAGATACGACGGCAGCAGGAAATGTAACTTCCGGACTTGGAAATTTTGCGTTTGACCAGTTTGTAGACTACAATGCGGAAGATCTTTCCAAGTATGGCCTGGATAATCCGTATGCGACGATTACAGTGGATTATCAGGAAGAGGTGGAGGACACCAGCTCAGATTCCTCTGAAAGCGATTCTACGGCTTCTGAGAGCGATTCTAAAGATACACAAGGTGATGAGGCAGACAGTACGGATGCTTCCGACGACAGCAGCTCTTCTGAAGACACCAAGACAACTACAGTAGATAAACAGCTTGTTATCTACGTTGGTGATGAAGCCGGAGATGGCAGCAGATATGTAACTGTAGATAACAAACAGATTTATACAATGTCCACAGATACATTGAGTGCGGTTATTGATAAGACACCATCGGATCTCTGGTCCCTGATTGTGAATTATCTTTCTGTAAAAAATCTGGATCAGCTTCAGGTTACTTACGGCGGTACAACAAATACTGTAAATGTTTCACGTGAAACAACAACAGACGATGACGGTAATGATAAAGAGACAACAACCTATCAGCTGGATGGAGAGGACATAGAAAGTACAACCTTTACAACCTTCTATAACAAGCTGACAAATATGGCAGGACAGAAGAGGCTGACAGATACCTACACCCCGGCAACAGATCCGGAGATGACAGTTGTATTTACAGACTCTGACAAGAACCAGACAACCGTTACCTTCTACACATATGATACAAACTATTACGCAGCTGTCGTTGGAAACAAAGTATTCCTCGTAAACAAAATGACAGTAAAAGAAATGTTTAATGCATATGAAACTATGGTAAATGGTGAAACAAAAACAGAAGCCACAGCAACACCAACTGCTGAGGCGAAATAGAAAATAATACAAAAAAACCTGTACAGTGGTTTCAGCCCACCGTACAGGTTTTTTTGTGTTATGTCCAACAGAAGGTTCGGGGGAGCTTCTGTCAGTTACATGTTAGTTAAGCAAGACCTCTTTCTTCCAGCCAGTCGAAGAGAACAACTTTTTCTGCTTTCTTTCTCTTGGCCATGTGATTGAATTGAAGGATTGTCAGGATCGTGAAGATCACAAACAGTACAGCCAGTACAATTACGGAAGTAGTAATACTTCTGCCACCACTGATTGTTGCACGGAATGCATCAACGGTGTAAGTGAATGGCAGGTATGCGTGAATCTTTGAAACAAATTCAGGAGAAATCTCAACCGGATAAGTACCGGCAGATCCTGCAAGCTGAACGACCATGAATACCAGCATCAGGAAACTTCCTACTTTACCAAGTGTAATGTTGAAGAAGTACATCATGGATGTAAAGGTCATTGCTGCGAGGCAGGCGAAGAGAACTGTCTTGCCCATCTCAGCAGGGGTGAATCCGTTAAATGCATGTAACAGAAGGATCAGACAGATTGCCTGAAGCATTGCTACCGGATAAAGTACGGAAGCTTTGCTTGCCCACCATGCAAAACCGGATTTCAGTTTGCCTTTATACTGAGCCAGAGGATACATCAGGCAGAATGCCAGTGCACCAACCCAGAGGCCTACAGACATCATATAAGGTGCCATTGCGTGTCCGTTATTCGGAACATCGGTAAGTTTTGTTTCATCGCTCACAACTGGTGTTGCGAACATCTTGATTGTCTCGTCACTTGCTGAATTATCTTTTACAGTTTTAGCTCCATCGCTGAGGCTTGTAGTCAGTGTTTCAGAACCATCTTTCAGCTCTTTCACACCATTTCCAAGTTTCTTGGAACCATCATACAGCTGTGAAGAACCACTCTGAATCTGAGAAGCACCATCTGCCAGCTGTTTTGCACCACTGTTCAGAGTGCTGTTATTGCTTACAAGTTTTTTGGTACCAGTATAAAGAGTAGTAGTACCGCTTGCTAATGTCTTGGTGCCATTTGCAAGAGTAGTAGCACCGCTTGAAAGTGTTTTAGCTCCATTGGAAAGCTGGCTGGTACCGCTGGTAAGAGCGGAGCTGTTTGCTGCCAGTTTTGCAACACCATCTGTGTAAGTTTTGATTCCTGCTGTCAGTGTTTCAGAACCATCGGCAAGCTGACCTGCACCGGATTTCACCTGTGGAAGTGCGCTTGTGATCTGTTTTCCGGCTGCTTTCAGATTCTTAGCTCCAGAAGTAAGTTTCTTATCGTTAGCAGTTAATGTATCGAATCCTTCATTCAGTGCCTTGATTCCGGCAGCTGCCTGTGGGAAAGATGTTGTGCTTGTTTCCAGTGTCTGAAGACCTGCGGAAACCTGCTGGGTTCCGGCATTTACAGCTTTAGATCCAACATAGAGTTTATTTACTCCTGCGGAAAGCTGAGCGATCAGATCAGACGGAACTGCTGGGATCTGGCTTGCACCTGCGGCCATTTTTTCTGCACCCGCATTCATGCTGGCTGCACCCTCTGTCATGGAAGCTGCGCCTTTGGAAAGACTGTCTGCGCCAGCAGTAAGACCATTGGAGATTGCGCTCAGTCCGGTTGCTGCTTCGTTAAGCTTTGAAACAGTAGCATTCAGACTTTCCTGAGTGGAGGAGAGCTGACTGGATACACCGGATACTAACTGTGAAGCCTGTTCGGAATAGCTGTTCATATAAGAACCATCTACACCGGACATTCCACTAGCTGCATCGTTCAGTGCACCGATTACTTCGCTAAGGCTTTCAGCAGAAACTGTTCCATCTTCAGAAGCGGATGCCTGAATAGCCTGAAGTGCAGCTGCAGCATTGCTCATGCTCTGCTGTGCAGTACTTATTGTTGTGTTTGCTTCTGTAAGCTTTTCGGTAGTTGTCTGTCCATAGCCTGTGAGAAGATCATTGATCTGCTGTCCAACCTGTGAGAACTGTGCGCCTGCATTCTGTACTGCAGGAATCAGCTCGTTGGAAATGTTGGAACTGGTCTGGCTGGTAATGCCTGCTGCCTGATTGATATATCCAGCAGCGTTGTTGATTCCGTTTGCTGCATCTGTCATACCATTAGCGGCTGTTGTCATGCCATCTGCTGCATCATTCATGCCCTGTTTTGCAGAGGCAAGACCGGCAGATAAGGTTTTGATAGATTCATCAGTAGTGCTGTCTTTTAAAGAAGAAACAGTATCATTGAGGTTCTTTAATCCGGCTTCCAGCTGCTGGGTTCCGGATACAAGTGACTGAGATTTGTCACTGCCCTTTGTAACAGCCTGATTCAGCTGAGAAATACCATTGGAAACATCTCCAAGTTTTTCCAGACCGGAAAGCTGTTTTGCACCAGCTGCCAGCTGTTCTGCACCTTTTACATAAGCAGTTGTTCCATCGACAAGAGTGTCGGCACCGCTTACATACTGTGTGGTTCCACTGGAAAGGGTATTAATACCTTCGTTCAGTGCTTTTGCACCGGATTCCAGACTGCTTGCGCCACTTTTCAGTGCATCGGAATTTTCGTTAAGTTCGTCAACACCTGCGGTATACTGCTGAACACCTTTATCCAGGGTATCAACGCCTTCTGTCAGTTCCGGAACTTTTTCTGTAAGAGTGGCAACACCGCTGTTCAGCTGTTTTGCACCATCATCCAGACTTTTTGCTCCGTCGTTGACCTGTGCTACACCATCGGTGTATGTCTTAAGTCCTTCAGTAAGGCTGTCAGCGCCGCTTACAAATGTAAGAGTACTGGTGGAAAGTTTCTTCAGGTTCTTGGTAATGGTTTTATTACCATCGGCAACTGTACTTAAACCGTCTTCGATTTTTCCGGATCCGTCAGCTGCTTCCTGCATTCCGTCACCAGCTTCTGAGATAGAATCAAAAACGGTTTCGGTGTAGGTTTCAGTAACCTGTGATGCAATGTTGTCACGAAGTTTCAGGATCGCGGTTTCACTGAGCTTGGAAGCTATGTAGTTGGTTCCTGGGTTGGTCTGATAGCTCAGCTCCATCTGTTTTGGATTATCATCCATTACTGTAGAAGCATTTGCGGAGAAGTCTTCCGGAATGGTAATAACCATGTAATAGGTTCCGTTTGCCAGACCGTCCTCTGCTGTCTTACTGTCTACAATGTTGAATGCCATTGAGTCGTTGTCTTTCAGCTCATCCGCCATATCCTTACCTATACTTAGCGTCTTGCCATTATACTCAACTGGTTTGTCTTCGTTTACCACGGCCACCGGCAGGTTATCCACGCTTCCGTAAGGATCCCACATGGATTTCAGAAACAGGCCTGCATAGATGATCGGGATAACGATGATAGCGATTACAACGATAAGCATGAGCTTGTTACGAAGTAGGCTTTTCCATTCGTCTTTGATCATTTTACCTATCCCTTTCTTTATTTAGTTTTATATAAAGCTTAGTTGCTTAATCAAACTTTATTCCAGTAATGGTATCGAGTTCTATTAATCACTCTTGACTCTATTAATAGTTCTTAAATCCATTATCAAACAAAGTGTTGATTTTCTTTACGTGATGTATTATACTAAACACATACCACAGATACAACCATTAAATATTTACTGAATGTATATTAATGGACATAAATGCGAAAAATGTCTAATACAGAAAGATGATTTTTATGGCTGCAGACACGAACATGATATTATAGTAATTCCAGAAATACTATAGTTGAGAGAAAATGACCGAATCAAGGAAGCCCTCTCCGCGGGATTGCGAAAAGCAATAAGCAATAAGTAATAAGTAATGAGTGGGGACTTGCTTATATCAGGAGGAGTACAAACAAGTCCTGATAAACTGCGGAGCAGTTATTTGGTTATGAGCAAGTAGCGAAGCGGATTGCGAATATCCGCTTGACTTAAATAAACAATAAGCAGGGCGGGTCGAAAGATCCGCCTGAATAAAAGCGTGAAAAAGGAGTCAGATTATGGTAAAATTAACAGTAAAGATCGTATCTATGCAGGACGCAGATAAATTTAACAAACTTTGCAGTAAATTTGACTGTGATATGGATCTGCAGAGTGGTAAATATTATGTAGATGCAAAATCCATCATGGGAATTTTCAGCCTGGACTTAAGCAAGCCGCTGATCCTGAATGCAGGTACGGAGGATGAGCAGAAAATAAAAGAAACATTTGCAGATTTTATCGGAGAGGAATAAGGAATAATCATGACACGAATTTTGAAAGAGAGAGCATTTTCCGGCACCACAGATCCGGAAGTTCAGCCATGGGAGACAGAACACCGCAAGGTTGCACGCCGTGCGGCAGCAGAAGGAATCGTCCTTCTTAAGAACGAAGACAATCTTCTTCCCCTGAAAGCCGGAAGCAACGTTGCACTTTATGGCGCAGGCGCAGGAAGGACCATCAAAGGAGGAACAGGTTCCGGAGATGTCAATGAACGTGAAAATGTTTCCGTTTTCCAGGGAATCAAAAACGCCGGATTTCAGGTGACAACAGAAGACTGGATCGCAAGTTACGACAAGATCTACGAGAATGCACGCCAGGAATGGAAGAGAAGTATCCTTTCAAAAACAGGTGAAGGCGCAGACACCATGGATTTCTTTTCTGTATACAGCACCACTCCATTCAAAATGCCGGCAGGAGATCAGGTACAGAAACCAGCTGAGGACGCAGACACAGCAATCTATGTCCTGAGCCGGATCGCAGGAGAAGGTTCCGACCGTACCGCTGACAAGGGCGATTATTATCTGAGCGACGATGAATACCAGATACTTGCAGACATCTGCGCATATTACAAAAATGTCATTGTTCTGATCAATGCAGGCGCACAGGTGGATCTTTCCTTCATGGATGAATTCGAGAACATCAAAGCACTTCTGGTGATCGTACAGCCTGGCATGGAAGGCGGAAATGCAGTTGCCGACATCCTTTCCGGCAAGGCAAATCCATCCGGCAAACTTGCAGATACCTGGGCATATGAATATGAGGATTATCCGAATTCTGAGAAGTTTTCACATAATAACGGAAATGTGCAGACCGAGCTTTACGAAGAGGGAATTTATGTAGGATACCGTTATTTCGATACCTTTGAAGTTCCGGTCCGCTATGGCTTCGGATATGGACTTTCCTATACAGACTTTGAGATAAGCAACTACCGTCTGGTAAAAATATCAGCTGAAAAGATCAGCATTTCAGCATCTGTAAAGAACACAGGCAAAGTGTCTGGCAAAGAAGTCGTACAGGTCTATGCATCCCTGCCGGGAGGCACTCTGGAAAAAGAAGCACACCGTCTGGCAGCTTACGCCAAGACTGCCGAACTGAAACCTGGCGAAACAGAAGAAGTCACCATGGAAGTGACAGTAGATGCACTGACTTCCTACGATGAAGAGAGCGCAGCATGGATCCTGGAAAAAGGCTTCTACGGCATCTGGATCGGAAACAGCCTTGCCAGTGCGAAACTCTGTGGAGGTATGAAACTGGATGCCACAGTGACGAAACGTCAGGTCAAAAACCTCTTCCCATTGAAACAGGATCTGGAAGAAATCGTACAGGAACCATCCAGAACAGCAAAACGCACAGAAACAGCAGAGAAACTTGCCGGAGAGCAGGCGATGACCGTTCTGGAACTTCATGCGGCAGACATTACGACAGAGATTGTAGAATATAAGAAAAATGCCGACCTCTATGAGAGAGAGGCAATGGATTTCGTAAATACCCTGACAGAAGAAGAACTGATCGATCTGGCAGCCGGAGACCCGGGAAAAGCACAGGGGGGAAACCTTGGGGCAGCAGGCATTTCTGTTCCGGGTTCTGCAGGAGAGACACACCGCTGTGCTGTAGATAAAGGACTTGCAAGCATCGTCCTTGCAGACGGACCGGCAGGACTTCGACTGATGAAATATTATCATGTCAATGAAGGCAGCATTGTCAGCATGCCGTTCGAATTCAGTCTGGAAGGTGGATTATTCTATGATGATTCCAGAGAACTTCCGGGAGAAAGATATTATCAGTACTGTACAGCGATTCCGGTAGGAACTCTGCTTGCACAGACCTGGAACCAGGAACTGATCCGCGAAGTCGGAGCAATGATCGGAACCGAGATGGAGCACTTCGGCGTGACACTCTGGTTGGCACCGGGAATGAACATCCACAGAAATCCGCTCTGTGGAAGAAACTTCGAGTACTACTCAGAGGACCCATATGTATCCGGAACGATCGCAGCAGCTATGACAGAGGGCGTGCAGTCCAATTATGGATGTGGAACAACAATCAAACATTTTGCATGCAACAATCAGGAAGACAACCGTATGGGATCAGACAGCGTTGTATCTGAGCGTGCACTTCGCGAGGTTTATCTGAAAGGATTCGAGATCGCGATCAGACAGGCACAGCCGATGTCCATCATGACTAGCTACAACCTGATCAATGGTGTTCATGCAGCAAACAACTATGATCTCTGCACAGAGTCTGCAAGAAATGAATGGGGATTCAAAGGTGCGATCATGACAGACTGGACGACTACAGAACAGGGAGATAACTGTACAGCATCCGGCTGCATGAGAGCAGGAAACGACCTGGTAATGCCGGGATGCTTCGGAGATCACGATAATATGCACAAAGAACTGGCAGAGGGAACTCTTAAGATCGAAGACCTGAAAGCGTGTATCGCACGACTGGTGAGTGTGATCTGGAAATCCAACCAGTACCAGCAGTAAAATGAATAAATGAGACAGAAACGGGGCAGCAGCGAAAGCTATGAGCTGTCCTGTTTTTTTGCATTGCATATCAGGAAAGCACCAGTGGCGTGTCGTTTGTGGTACACGGGAGCGGGAACAGACTTTTATACTGTATTTTATATTTACAGATTCGAAAGTTCAGTATATGATAGGAAATCAGTAAAAAGTTATGAATGGATTTTTATAATGAACGAGAAGATAAATGGAGGGATCATGGATAATAGAAACTATACAGAACTGTATGCAGCATTACAGAAAGAAACTACAATACTGACCGCACAGATCCGCGCACTTTACCGGGAACTGGACCGTAAATTTCACCTTCGCGGAGCCCAGATTCCGATCACGTTCGGATTCGAAACAGACACCCTGGGTTCTTATACAAGAGATGGACATCATGAAAAAGAACATTTTCATTTTTCTCTGCTCTTTGTAGGGTATGGAGTCAAAAATCCTCTTAAAAAAGAAGACCGCATGGATCTCTATCGACACGAATATGCCCACTACATGGAACACCACATCCCAATTCCAAAAGAATACCAGTGGCAGCCGGGACTCCACGGAAGCGCGTGGAAATACTGCTGTTCTCTAATCGGAGCGGCGCCGACGCCGTATTATAAGGCGGGCGAAGCGCTTATGAATCATGACTATGATAAGGTATTAAAGAACAGGATTCATGATAAGTCCGTGCCGGTCCGGGATACTTATCAGCAACTGAAGACTGCACAGAAGAAAAAGGATGAAGTGGTACAGTATAAGCTTGGCGATGCGGTGACACATCCGAAATTCGGACATGGAATTGTGGAGAAGATTAATCAGAGATCTGGCGGTGTGCATTTACATATTCGGTTTGATGGGGAAGTGAAGTGTATTGATCAGAAATGGCTGTCGCGGAAGAAGTATACGTAAAGAGATATGTGCAAAGAGATATGCGTAAAGAGATATGTGTAAAGAGTATATGTGAAAAGATTCAGTAAAAACAAATAAGCAAGGTAGTGAAGTATCTGAAGAGGATAAACGTACACGAAGAACGTTAGAAGATGAGATGACATTTTTCGTGTGCGTAAATTTGTATATTGACATACTATCAAAGTGATACTATCATAAAGATAATAATATAGGACAAAAAAAGAAAGAGGTAGTAATCATGCGGAAAAAATCAGAAATGCAAAAGGCTAACGAAGAATTTGTAAAGACTTATGATGATTCAAAATATCCAAAACCATCCGTAACTGCAGATATCGTCATTTTCGGAATGTTTGATAAAGAAGAAGATAATTACAGAAAAATAGCCGAGAAAGAGTTAAAGGTACTTTTAATCCAGAGAGGTGCGGCACCATATGAAGGCTGTTATGCCCTTCCGGGCGGATTCGTTGGTCCGAAGGAAACCATCGGCGAAGCCGCAGAACGTGAATTAAAAGAAGAGACAAACTGCAACTGTGATTTCCTGGAACAGTTCGGTACCTACAGCAATCCAAACCGTGATCCGAGAAGATGGGTGATCAGCAATGGATACATGGCACTTGTCAATGCCGGACAGGAAATGATCCAGGCAGGAGATGATGCTTCGGATGCGAAGTGGTTTGATGTGTCATTTCAGGAAGAAGATGGTGTATGGAGTCTGTGCCTGACACATGGGGATGAGAAGCTTCATGCAAGATTAGAAGAGACAACTTCGAAGTGGGATGTAAAGAAGAAATTTAAGACTATAGAAAGCGATGACCTTGCATTTGACCACGAGCTGATTCTTGCAGATGCAATCGTACAGCTTCGCAAGTGGATTACGGAGACGCATATAGCGTTCCGGCTTTTACCGGAGAAGTTTACACTGAGAGAATTGCAACAGATTCATGAGACGGTGCTGGATACGAAGCTTCTGGTTCCGGCGTTTCGAAGAAAAGTGGCTGATAGGGTAGAAGATACCGGGGAGATGACGGGGGATGCTGGGCATAGACCGGCGAAGTTGTATCGGGAGAAAAGGGGAGATAATGTGTGTGAAACGAAAATTATTTAGATATAGATCATTTGATAATGAAATAGTAAATGATTATAGTTATATTCATCAAAGGATGGTTAATGTTGAAAAATGGAAATTTGAAGCATTTGAAGGTTTAGTATATCCGTCATCACCACTTTACTTTAATGATCCATATGATTGTGAATTTTGTTTTCAAGCGGATACAATAGATGAACTTCTTGATAGGAAGGAATATATACAATTGTTAGAAAACAGGTTTCAATTAAAAAAAGAGGAAAAAAATCGAATTCTTTATTCTGATGATATTGAAAAAGCAATGGAGATAATTTTACGATCACATGGTGGAAAACTTTCAGATTCTTTGAAGAATATTTTACAAAACGGATTAAATAATTGTATGAATGAAATTAAGGATTCTATAAGGGTTGTGTGTTTATCAGAAGTTTATAATTCGATGTTAATGTGGAGTCATTATGCACAAAATCATAAAGGTTTTTGTATAGAATACGAATTTGATGAAAGCAATACGTTTTACAAACATTTGCATCCAATAATATATACAAAAGAAAGATATACAACATCTAAACGCGATATGTCGAATACAAATGGGAAATGGATATATAAAACAATTTGTCGAAAATCTGATGTATGGTCCTATGAAAAAGAGTGGCGTATTGTAACAGTAAATTTTAATAAAGTAATGCCAGACAAGTTGAAATATCCAAATGGTAAATATGTTTTAGATTTGAAAGAAAATATAAAGGCATTTTATTTGGGTGCAAAAATTGAGAAAAAATACAAAGAAGAGATAATTTGGTTTGCAAAGCAGAATAATGTTGAGGTTTATCAGATGAATTTATCTCCGGATTCGTATGATCTTATTACAAAAAGAATGATATAAAATAAGTGAGAAAGGTACAGAGAAAATGAAGAATAATTCTTTTTTATCCAGTGAAGAAATTATCAAAAGTTTTTTGTCATATTTGGATGATTCTATATATAGTTATGCCTACCTGTTGGATGGTTCATGGGGATCTGGAAAGACATTTTTTGTTAAAGAAATACTTATTCCTTCAATTGTAAAACATGAAAAAGAAAAGAAAGATCAAGACTCAGAATACAAGGAAAAGAGAATCCTGTATGTATCTCTTTATGGAATAAAAGAAACGGAAGAAATTTCCAGATTATTATATTTGGAATTACGAAAAGTTATGGCAGATAAGATGACAACAGGTAGATTTTTAAAGAAACACACTCCTCAGATTCCTACATGGTTGGGCACTACTTCAAAAATTGTGTCAGATGTTATAAAAGATTCGAAGGGAATTGATATAGAAAACATCATTAATAAAATATCAACAGGCTTTTCTTTAAAAAACTGTATTTTTATATTTGATGATTTGGAAAGAACAAGTTGTAATGTTAATGATATCCTGGGATATATTAATAATTTTATAGAACATGATCAGGTTAAAGTTCTCCTTATCGCTAATGAAGCTGAAATTAATACAGCTTCCAGACTTGATGTGGATCCAGAAGAATTATTAGTATGTCTTCAGGATAATTTGGATTTTGGCTTTTTAGAATCAGAAGAAAATTCTGGATATAATGGAAGTCAAAGTACTACAAGATCAGAAAAACAGAAAATATCGCTTCAAAAATTAATGAAACGAGTAGAGGTTGTATTTGCTCGGAATCAGGCATATAAGCAAATAAAGGAAAAAGTAGTTGGTGAAACGGTAAAATATCAACCAGAGTATCTGAAAATGATAACCAATCTAATTGAAAGAAACTTAAATAATGACGAAAAATTGAGAGAAATTCTACTCAATAAAGCAAATAAAATTGAAGAAATTGCAGAATATTATGAACATTTTAATTTGCGGACATTTCTTTTCTTTTTGTCAAAAGTAGTAACTCTTTATGATTGCTTACAGCAACATGTAGAAACTTTCGAAAAGATGATTGATTATATATTTTTGATATCTGTGAAATATAAAACTGGAAAAGAAATAGAGCAATGGGAAGAACCAAAATTATTTGAGTTGAGGTCATTGTATGGATGGTTCGACTTTAGAAATCAATGCTTAGCGTTTAAGTTTGTTGATGAATTTGTGTTATATGGCAAGTTGAACTCGAGGGAAATTGTTGAAACGGTTACTTTGTATGAGGAATTTGAGCAAAAAAATGCCGAGAGCGAAAACGATCCGGCGAGACAAATACAAAGTTGGGGAAGTATGGATGAGAAAACCGTCAAGGTGCTTATGGAAGAGATTATTTTGAAGATGGGCGAAGATAAGTATTCGTTTGCTACATATCTGAATATATTACATAATTTTGTTGCTTTGGTGTCTATTGGTTTTGATGAAGCTTTTTTAAACCAGCTTGTGGAATATATGAAAAATAATATTAGAAATGCTTCTGAAAGAATAGAATTACAAGGAGGATATAGTTTTTTTATAAATGAAGATGATAAAAAGCTTTATGCACTAAAGAGCAGAGAATTAAATGTTGAAATAGAAGAAAAGAATAACAGCACTTCAACTACGAATAAAACAAGTCAAAAGACAGGATCAGAAGATACAACAGATACTAAGAATACAGAATCACAGACATCTGCTACAAGCGAAACAACAACGACTACTACCGAAAAAACAGTAACAACAGAAACGAAAGAACAGCAGAAACAAAAAGAAGAGAAAAAGAAACAGGAGCAGAAAAAAGAAAAGAAGAAGCATATGACAGCGTGGCAACCAG
>OGPY01001504.1_pt1 | contig 17139 bp, 18 predicted proteins | sample 1553121 | NCBI WGS metagenome assembly OGPY01 (sample SAMEA2580004, study PRJEB22360) | human gut metagenome
GGGCGGCAGAACGGCTGGATGTCCGCCAACGACATCCGAGAGTTGGAAAACCTCGACCGTATCCCAGCAGAGGATGGCGGCGATTTGTACCTCATTAACGGCAATATGCTCCCGCTGAAAAATGCCGGGGCTTTTGCAAATACACCTACCGATGACGGAAAGGAGGAAAAAACCGATGAAGAAATTTTGGAATTGGAAGAGCCGAACGGTGACGAACTCGGAGACACAGGAAAGAACCCTGCTCCTGAACGGAACCATCGCCGAGGAAAGCTGGTTTGACGATGATGTCACTCCACAGCTTTTCAAAGATGAGCTCATGTCCGGCAGCGGAAACATCACCGTGTGGATCAACTCGCCCGGTGGTGACTGCGTGGCGGCGGCTCAAATCTACAATATGCTCATGGATTACAAGGGCGATGTGACGGTCAAGATTGATGGGATTGCCGCATCCGCAGCGTCCGTCATCACTATGGCAGGCACGAAGGTGCTGGTGTCTCCCGTGTCCATGCTCATGATTCACAACCCTATGACGGCGGCGTTCGGCAATTCGGACGAGATGCAGAAAGCTATCGAGATGCTCTCAAGCGTTAAGGATTCCATCATCAATGCCTATGATATCAAGACGGGGCTTTCCCGTGCAAAACTGTCTCATCTCATGGATGCGGAAACTTGGATGGATGCCAACAAGGCTGTGGAGCTTGGCTTTGCGGACGGAATCATGCAGAGGAGCTCAGAATCCGAAGAGGTGACCACTTCTGCCGTTTCCATGCTGTATTCCAAGGCAAATGTGGTGAACTCTCTCATGGAGAAGATCGCCGCAAAGTGTGCCATTGAACCCAAACCCGCTGTGCCGGAGCGCACGGGACGCTCTGTAGATGAACTCAGAGCCAAGCTGAACACCATCAAAAACTACATTTAATATGGAGGTATTTCAATATGACTATCGTTGAACTGCGCGAAAAGCGCGCCAAGCTGTGGGCTACGATGGAGGGCTTCCTCGACACCCACCGCGACCGAAAAGGCGTTCTGTCTGCCGAGGACGATGCCGTTTACGCCAATATGGAGAAGGAACTGAACGATCTCACCAATGAGGTCAGACGCATGGAGCGCCGCGACGCTATTGCCGCAGAGCTTGCCAAACCCGTATCCTCTCCTATCACCGAGCAGCCCCAGAAAGCGACCGGCGAAGCCAAGACCGGCAGAGCGTCTAACGCCTACCGCGAGGATTTCGGTCTGCATCTGCGCGGCAAACGTATGCTCCACAATGTGCTCTCCGAGGGCGTGGACGCCAACGGCGGCTATCTCGTCCCCACGGAGTTTGAGAAGTTCATCGTGGACACGCTCAAGGAGGAAAATGTGATGCGCCGTCTGTGCAAGGTCATCACTACCGACAATGAGCGTAAGATCCCCGTTGCAGCGACCCATTCCACCGCTGCGTGGACTGCTGAAAATGCTGCCTACACCGAGAGCAATCCCACCTTCGCACAGAAGACCATTGATGCCTACAAGCTGACCGACCTTGTGAAGGTAAGCATTGAGCTTCTGGACGACAGTGCCTTCGATCTGGAAGAGTATATCGCCCGTGAGTTTGCCTACGCCTTCGGTGCTGCCGAGGAACAGGCATTCTGCGTCGGCACCGGTACGGGTCAGCCCACCGGCCTGTTCACCACCAACGGTGGCACGGTCGGCGTTACCGCAGCCAGTGCGACCGCCGTCACCACCGACGAGGTGATTTCCCTAATTTATGCGCTGAAAGCACCTTACCGCAAGAATGCCAAGTTCCTGATGAACGATGCTACTGTTTCCGCACTTCGTAAGCTGAAGGATTCCAACGGTCAGTATCTGTGGCAGCCCTCTCTGCAGGCGGGTCAGCCGGACAGACTGCTCGGTTACGAGATTTACACCAGCCCGTATGCTCCCACGCTGGCGGCAGGTGCGCTCTCCATTGCCTTTGGCGATTTCCAGAGCTATTGGATCGCTGACCGCACCGGCAGAACCGTTCAGCGTCTGAACGAGCTGTATTCCACCAACGGTCAGGTCGGCTTTGTTGCCACCGAGCGTGTGGACGGCAAGATCATCCTGCCGGAGGGTATCCAGCTTCTGAAGATGAAGGCGTCTTGATGAAAGGAGGCGGCGGTGATGGACGAGCTTCTTTCCAAAGTAAAAGCCAACCTTATCCTGGAACATACGGCGGATGATGAGCTGCTGAAAGGCTACATCACCGCCGCTGTTTCTTACGCCGAAAGCTACCAGCACATCCCGGAGGGGTTCTATAAGGAGAATCCCATGCCAGCCACCACAGAGCAAGCCGTTATCATGCTGTCGTCCCACTTCTACGAAAGCCGGGACGGCAGCACGGGCGGCTTTTTTGCGGATAACACCGGAGCGGCACAGCAGGTGTGGAACACGGTCAATCTGCTGCTCCGCTTGGATAGGCGGTGGCAGGTATGAGTTTTGGAAAAATGAACGGCTTTGCCGACATCGTAGAAATCCGTCAAATCAAGGACAGCGAGGGCTTCACCCATTCCGAGAATGAAGTCCTCGCTTCCGTCCGTGTGTACCGGGAAGGCCGGCACGGCAGTCAGCGTTGGGCGAACCTTGCCGCATTCAGCGAAGCGACCGACCTCTTCCGCTTTCGGTGTATTCCGGGGCTGACGGTCACTACCGACCAGTTTCTCATCTGCGATGACTGCCGCTACGATATTGTGTCCGTAGAGGATGTCAAAGGTCGTGGAATGTACATCGAGGTTTTAGCGAAAAGGAGTGAACCTACCATTGGCAAAAGCTGAAATGAAAATGCCGGAGGATTTCCTCCTGAAGATTTCCAAGCTCGGCAGCAACTTTGACAGCGTGGCGGATACCGTCCTGCAGGCCGGTGGTGAGGTCGTGCTGAAGAGAGTCAAGAGCAATCTTTCCTCCGTTATCGGCAGAGGGACAAAGTTCAAATCCCGCACCACGGGCGAACTGGAAGGCGCACTCGGCCTTTCTCCCTCCAAGCTGAACCGGGACGGCAACCACGACATCAAGGTCGGTTTCGCTGAGCCACGCCCGGACGGCGGAAGCAATGCCAAACTTGCCAACATTCTCGAATACGGCAAGCACGGTCAGTCTGCAAAATCCTTTCTGAAACCCGCAAAAACGGCATCCCGGCAGGAGTGTATCGATGCCATGACCAAGGCACTGGATGAGGAGGTGGAAAAGCTGTGAGCCTGCTATCCGATTTACAAACCATCGCCGAGCATTGCGGTGTTCCAGTGGAAACGGGTGTGTTCTCCGGCAAAGCCCCGGACACCTATCTGGTCATCACTCCGCTGTCGGACAGCTTTGAGCTCCACGCCGACAACGCTCCCGGCTGCGAAACGCAGGAGGCACGGCTGTCCCTCTTCACGAAGGGCAGCTACACCAAACTGAAAAATGCACTTGTCCGTGCCTTGCTTGGTGCGGACTTTTATATTACCGACCGCCGGTACATCGGCTTTGAGACCGAGACCGGCTACCATCACTACGCCATTGATGTGGCGCAAATCTACGATTTGGAGGAATAAGTTATGGCGACCATCGGTCTTGACAGACTGTATTACGCAAAAATCACCGAGAACGACGCCGGAGAGGAAACCTACGGTACGCCGTCCCAGCTTGCCAAAGCCATCTCCGCTGACCTTTCGGTGGAACTGGCGGAGGCAACGCTCTATGCCGACGACGGTGCTTCGGAGATCGTGAAGGAATTCAAATCCGGCACACTCTCCCTTGGCATTGATGATATCGGCTCTGCGGCAGCATCCGACCTCACCGGCGCGACCATCGACAAAAACAAGGTGCTGATTTCCGCATCCGAGGACGGCGGCGACCCTGTGGCGGTGGGCTTCCGCGCCAAGAAATCCAACGGCAAGTACAAGTATTACTGGCTGTACCGTGTGAAATTCGGTATTCCGGCGACGAACCTTGCCACCAAGGGCGACAGCATTACCTTTTCTACGCCGACCATCGAGGGTACCATTCTGCGCCGCAACAAAGCAGACGCAGGCGGCAAGCACCCGTGGAAAGCGGAGGCGCTGGAGGGCGATGTGACCGCTACGACTATCACGAACTGGTACAAGGAAGTCTATGAGCCGACCTATACCACGACAGCCGAAAAACAGGGTTAATGGAGGTAACACACAATGGATAATGAGAGAACTGCAGTCATCACCATCGGTGACGAGGAATACACACTCCTGCTTACCACCAAGGCTACCAAGGAAATCGCTGGTCGCTATGGCGGTCTGGAAAACCTCGGCGAGAAGCTGATGAAGTCCGAGAACTTTGAAATGGCCATCGGAGAGATCGTGTGGCTTATCACGCTTCTGGCAAATCAGAGCATCCTCATTCACAACCTCAAGGATAAGGAGCACCCCAAGGAGCTGCTCACGGAGGATGTGGTGGAGCTTCTGACCACGCCCCTCGACCTCGCCGGATACAAAACCGCCATTACGGAAGCGCTCTACAAGGGCACCAGGCGGAATGTGGAAAGCGAGAAAGACTCAAAAAACGCACAAGTCGGGTAACGGTCTCCGATGCGGAACTGTTTACCCGGCTTCTTTATTACGGCCTTGCCCACCTTCATCTCAGCCAGGATGAGGTGTGGCTGATGCCGTTTGGACTGCTTTTGGACTTATGGGAGTGTCACAAGCAGTATAACGGGCAGGCTATTCCTGCTCACGAACACTACATCGACGATATTATCCCGGACGGCATTTAAGGAGGTGACGGTACATGGCAGATAGTTTCGGACTGAAGATCGGTCTTGAGGGTGAAAAGGAGTTCAAAAAAGCGCTGGCGGACATCAACCAGTCCTTCAAGGTGCTCGGCTCCGAAATGAAGCTCGCCACCTCTCAGTTCGATAAGAACGATAAATCCGTGGAGGCTCTCGCCGCACGGAATAAGGTGCTGCGAAAAGAGATCGATGAGCAGACTACAAAAATCGATACCCTTCGCAAGGCCCTGCAGAATGCCGCCACCTCTTTCGGAGAGAATGACCATCGCACCCAGAACTGGCAGATCCAACTCAACAATGCCGAAGCCGCCCTCAATGACATGAACCGGGAGCTGGACGAGAACGAAAAAGCCATCAAGGAGGGCGGCAAGGCTGCTGAGGAATCCGGCAGTAAGTTTGAAGGCTTCGGCAAGGTTCTCAAAACCGTAGGTGTGGCACTCGGTGCTGTGGCCGTCGCCGCAGGTGCCGCCGCCGTGAAGCTCGGAAAAGAGGTCATCGCTGCCTATGCGGACTATGAGCAGCTGGTCGGCGGTGTTGACACTCTGTTCAAAGACTCCTCGCAGGAGATTCAGCGGTATGCCGCCAACGCATACAAAACGGCCGGTCTTTCCGCCAACGAGTACATGGAGACGGTCACAGGGTTCTCCGCAAGCCTGATCCAGTCCCTCGGCGGCGATACCGAAAAGGCCGCAAAGTATGCGGATATGGCAATTACGGATATGTCCGATAACGCCAATAAAATGGGCACGGATATGTCCTCCATTCAGAATGCCTACCAGGGTTTCGCCAAGCAGAACTATACGATGCTCGATAACCTCAAGCTGGGCTACGGCGGCACAAAGCAGGAAATGGAGCGACTGCTCGCCGATGCGGAGAAGATATCCGGCGTCAAGTACGACATATCCTCCTACGCAGATGTGGTGGAAGCCATCCATGTCATGCAGGAGAGCATGGATATTGCGGGTACGACTGCCAAGGAAGCGGAAGCCACTATTTCCGGCTCTGTCAATGCGCTGAAATCAGCCGTGTCGAACCTCATCGTGGGCTTCGGCGATGCGGACGCTGACATGGAGCTGCTGTGCAACAACATGGTGGATGCCTTCAAGACCGTGGTGGCGAACATCACCCCGGTTATTGAGAACATCGTGGCGGCTCTGCCCACGGCGCTGGACGCTCTGCTGACGGCTGTGGGTGAACTGCTGCCCACACTGCTGGAAGCAGTCACCGAACTGTTCTCGCAGGTGCTGGAAACGCTGCTTTCTTTGCTTCCGCAGCTTATCCCGGCGGCGGTGTCTGCTCTCATGACCATCGTGAACACGCTGATCGAGAATCTGCCACTGCTTATCGAGGCAGCGGTTCAGCTGGTGTCCACGCTGGTGACCGGCATTGCGGATGCGCTGCCCACGCTCATTCCGGCAGCGGTGCAGGCTATCGTCACCATCGTACAAGGACTGGTGGACAGCCTGCCGATGCTCCTTGACGCAGCCTTACAACTTATCACGGGACTGGCGCAAGGACTTCTGGACGCAATCCCCGTGTTGATCGCCGCTCTGCCGGAGATCATCAACGGTATCATTACCTTCTTACTGGATTCGATTCCTCAGATCATCCAAACAGGCATTCAGCTTCTGACCTCGCTTGTTGCCGCATTGCCGGATATCATTATGGCAATCGTGGAAGCCATTCCGAAAATCATTGACGGTATTATCAACGCGGTGCTGAATGCGATACCGCTCATTATTCAAGCGGGCATCGACCTGCTGATTTCTCTCATTCAAGCCCTGCCGCAGATCATCACCACCATCGTGCAGGCGATTCCGCAAATCATCTCCGGCATTGTCAATGCTCTGGTCGGAAACATCGATAAAATCATCATGGCAGGTGTGCAGTTGTTCGTTGCACTGATTGAAAACCTGCCCACCATCATCGTGGAGATCGTCAAGGCCGTGCCGCAGATCATTGCGGGTATCGTGAAAGCCTTCGGCTCTCTGATGTATAAAATCGTGGAAATCGGCGGCAACATCGTAAAAGGTCTGTGGAGCGGTATTACCCAGCTTGCCTCATGGCTGTGGGACAAGGTGTCCGGGTGGATCTCTTCCATCTGGGACGGTATCTGCGATTTCTTCGGTATCCATTCGCCCTCAAAGGAAATGGCATGGGTCGGTGAAATGCTGGTCAAGGGTCTTGCAGGCTCCATTGACGACAACGGCGATGAAGCGGTCAAAGCCGCCGAAGGTATGGCCGAGGACATCAACGGCGTCATGGGTGACCTTGCTCACGATATGCAGACGGCTCTGCCCACCGACTTTGATGTGAACGGCTCGATTCGCTCCGCCGTGGACGGCGTGGTCGGCAAGGCGGCGTCCGCTTTCACCATCGCTCTGAACATCGCCACCTTCAACAATTACAGCAGCGAGGATATCCGTCAGCTCACCAACGAAGTCATGGAAACGGCGAACCAGTTCGCCCAGCGGAAAGGAGTGGTATTCGCATGACCTATTTTACCTACAACGGCCGCAGTTCCGCTGATTTCGGTCTGCATATCGAGAAGAAGGACGTGTTCTCCGCACCGGAGTACGATGCGGAGTTCATCTCCATTCCCGGTCGGAGCGGCGACATCATCAATCCCAACCGCCGCTTTGCCAACATCAAGGTCACCTATACCGTGTTCCTCGCTCGGAAGAATATAGCTGCACTTGCCTCTGTCCTGCGGGACATCAAAGGCTGGCTGTATTCCGAACCGGACAGATACCACGAAATCACCGACTCTTACGATGCGGAGTATTTCCGCTACGGTGTCATCTCCGGCAATCTGGACATTGAGGAGCAGCTAAACAAGGTCGGCAGTTTCACCGTAACCTTCAACTGCAAGCCGTATAAATACAGCTTTACAGGACAGGAGACGGTGGCGGCTGACGCTTCCGAACTGACGATTACCAATCCGACCGCTTTTGAGAGCCGACCGTACATCAAGCTATACGGCAGCGGTGCGGTGGTAATAATGATACAGCCCCAAGGTCGAGGCATGATGATTTCCGATCTGGATGAGCACATCGAAATCGACAGTGAATTGATGAACTGCTTCAAAGGCACCGCCCTCAAAAATGACACCGTCAAAGGTGCGGAGTTCCCGGTTCTCAAACCAGGTGTTTGCACCATCAACTGCACCGGCAATGTGACGAGGATCGAGGTCATTCCGAGGTGGTGCTGTCTATGATTCCTGTACTCTACGCTGCAAACGCCACGGACTTCAGTTCATTCGGCCACGGTGCGCTGACGGATACCATTTCCTGCGAAATCACCGAGGAGCGCAACGGTGTGTTTGAGTGTCTGCTCAAATACCCTGTCAGCGGTCAGCACTACGGGCTAATCACCAAGGAGTGCATCATCAAGGCAAAGCCCAATGACACCGCCGCCGACCAGGCGTTCCGCATTTATCGCATCACGAAGCCCTTAAACGGCATCGTCACCATCTACGGTCAGCACATCTCGTATGACCTCGCCAATATTCCGGTGATGCCGTTTTCGACGGAGAGCCGTTCTCCGCAGCTTATCCTCTCGCAGCTTCTTGCCGGAGATACACGCTTCACGGGCTGGACGGACTACTCGGATGCAAAGGCGTTTTCCGTCACGCAGCCGAAAAGCGTCCGTGCCTGCCTCGGAGGTACGGAAGGCTCAATGCTCTCCAAATGGCACGGCGAGTTTGAATGGGACAACTTCACGGTGAAGTTCCATTCGCACCGTGGGCAGAAGACCGGCGTAATCATTGAATACGGCAAGAACCTCACCGCCCTGGAGCAGGACGAGGACAACAGCGGTGTATATACCGCACTGCTCCCGTATGCCGTGTACACCCCGGAAGGCTCGGACACCGAAACGGTGGTCACGCTGCCGGAGGTAACGCTCCCCATTGTGACCTCGGAGATCGTCCGGGCAAAAACGCTCATCATGGATTTCTCCGACCAATTTGACGGAGTTGTGACCGAGGATGCCCTCCGAGCGAAAGCCAACAGCTACATCAAAGCCAATCCGCTGGGAGCGACCATCCCCACGGTGAAGGTGTCCTTTGAGCCGCTCTGGAAACAACCGGAGTATTCGGCACTCCTGGAGCGGGTCAACCTCTGCGATACCGTCACCATCCGGCACTCGCTTCTGGGTGTCAGCGTGTCGGCTATGGTCATCGAAACCGTATACGACACTCTTGCCGAACGGTATGTGAGCATTTCCCTCGGTCAGAGCAAGTCCAGTATGATCACCACCATTTCCGAGGTGCAGTCCACGGTCGACAAGGTGGAGTCCACGGTGGGACGCTTTCCAAAGCTGCTTCAAACCGCCATCGGTAAAGCCACCGGGCTTATCACCGGTCAGAGCGGCGGCTATGTGGTCATTCACACCAGCGAAGAGAACGGTCAGCCCTATGAGCTGCTCATTCTGGACACACCCTCCATTGACGAAGCCGTAAATGTCTGGCGTTGGAATGTGGGCGGTCTGGGCTTTTCCCATAACGGCTACAACGGTCCCTATGAAACCGCCATCACGGCAGACGGTCAGATCGTCGCAGACTTCATCACCTCCGGCTCACTGGTGGCGAACATCATTAAGGCTGGTGTCATCCAGTCGCAGGACGGCTCGTCATGGTGGGATTTGGAGAGCGGCGAAGTGGTACTCCGTGCGTATGCCACCCGCAAGGAAGTCACCGAGGTCAGCGACCGCATTACCACCATTGAGGAGCAGAAAATGCTCCGACTGGTCATCATCTCATCCAACGGGAACATCTTCAAGAACGGTAATGTGAAAACGCTGCTTTCCGCTAAGGTGTACTCCTGGGACGAGGACATCACCGATACGCTGGATGCCAACCAGTTTATCTGGACAAGGGTGTCGGAGGATACGGAAGCGGACAAAGTCTGGAATGAACAGCATTTCGGCGGTGCAAAGTCCGTGGTCATTACCGGTGCGGATGTTAAAATCCGCGCCACTTTTTATTGTGACCTCATCGACACCACGACCAGGGGGAGCCTGTTATGACGGAGGAATTCACTATGGCAACCGCAGAACCCACAACAGAAGCCGGTACAGTGTCCGGTTCAGATACAACAACTTCAAAGGAGGCTTCTCACATGAGCAAAGCACAAGGCCAGTTTACCATCATCGACTACAACGACGCACTGACGCTGACGGGGTACATCGGCTCGAACCTCGCCAAGACCCAGATGTATAACCCCGACAACGGCAGTTACACCCCGGACTGGAAAACGAAGAACCTCGTTCTGACGCCCAGTCTGTATGTCATCGGCACCACTGCCGACCAGATTGCCACCGCCAATGTCACCTCGGTCAAGTGGTATGTGGGTGACAGCAACACCGCCATCACCGCAGGCACGAACTACGCCCTCAGCGGTGCCAAGAGCCACATCCTCACGGTCAAGGCCAATGTCATGGCGGAGCTGCCCGGCATCGACTATCGCTGTGTCATCACTTACAAGGACGAAAGCACCGGTCTGTCGCTGACCCATCCGCTGACCATTTCCTTCTCCCGCGTGGTCAACGGCTCCGGCATCGTTGACCTGCTGGTCACCACACCCAACGGAAATGTGTTCAAGAACGAGGAGGTCGCCAGTCTGGCCGCCAAGGCCGAACTGTGGCGTGGCTCAACGGTGGACACCACCAAGGTCAGCTACAAGTGGGCGGTCATGGACACTTCCGTCACCGCTACTTCTTCCACCGGCTATGATGCAGACTTCGGCATCGGCTGGCGCAAGCTCTCGGATACCGCCGACAAATACTCCGGCACGGCCACCAATACCCTCACGGTCTACGCCGCAGCGGTGGACAGCTACGCTGTGTTCAAGTGCTGTGCCCAGGACACGGATTCCGCATCCGCTTCTTATAACACGAAGTTTTTCGATGTGGCGACCTTCATCGACAACTCCGACCCGTTGCAGATCATCGTCACCTCCACGGGCGGCGATGTGTTCAAGAACGGCCAGGGCACGACTGTGCTGACCGCCGTCTGCTATCAGGCGGGCTCCGAGGTCGACGCAGCCGGAAACGGCAGTTACACCTGGACAAAGTACAACAAGGATGGCGCAATCGATACCTCTTGGGGTACCAATGGCAGCAAGACCGGCAAGACCCTGTCGGTGTCCAGCACCGATGTGGATACCAAGGCAACCTTTATGGTCGTTGTGGCGCTTTGAGGAGGTGGTGAGATGATCGCATCAGCACAGTTCACGATTATCAGTCTCTGCGATGTGGTCACCTCGGACACGCCGCCGGAAAACCCCTATGAGGGGCAGCTCTGGGTGGATACTTCCGTGACCCCGCCGGAAACGAAGATATGGGACGGAAATGAATGGGTGGTGCAGAACGACATTGAAACGATCCGCACCACCATTTCCATTCTGACCGAGAAGGACGCACAGTTCCAGCAGACCATCGACGGGCTGAACAGCTATGTGGCGACCCTTACCGAAACGGTGGAAACGGTGTCCAACGACCAGGGCGTCCTGGAGGAACGGGTACTGAACTCCGAAAGCCGTGTTTCGGAGCTGGAACACACCGTGGATGGACTGTCCGTCACCATGCAGGAGCAGTACATCGGCGGCATCAACTATGTGCAGAATTCCTCCGGGCTGAACGGCATCACGGATGATTGGAGCTACTCCGGTACGGTAAAAACAGATACCTCCACCGATACGCAGAACAACACCATTTCCGACTCTTGCTTTGTGTTGGGAGCCTATTCCTCGTTGTCGCAGTACATCCGAGGGGTAGTCCCCGGCACTTATACGATCTCGGTCCGGGCAAAGAAAACCTCGACCATGTCCGGATATTTCTATGTGACCTACAACGGAAACAAAACCAAGTACCTGTTCAATAAGTCCACGGCGTTTGACTGGACGGATTACTCCGTAACGCTCACGGATGTGACTGACCCCACGCTGCGCATTTACTGCTACTGTCGGGATGCGTCCATTTATCTCGCCGACATCATGATCTCCGAAGGAGCGATCCCCCGAAAGTGGACGCCTGCACCTAACGAGATCTACACGCAGGAGGTCAAGATCGATAAGCGTGGCATTGAGGTATCCAACAGCGCATCGTCCCAGCGGACGGTTATCACGAACACGGAGTTCGCCGGTTACTACAACGACGAGGTGATCTTCACCCTGAACAAGGACGAAACGCAGACCAAGAAAACCACGGTGGACGGCGAACTGACCGTGGGTAAAACGAAGTTTGTCCCGATGCCAACGGCGTCCGAAGGGCTGAACATCGTCATTCTGGATTAAGGAGGGAAAGCTATGGCAACTTGGAAAAGCGCGGCATACGATGGGCGCTATCTTCAACTGGACATTTCAGAAAGCGTGAATGTGGTCGGTAACAGCTCGACACTTTCCTGGACGCTGACCTCTACCGGTGGCGCATCCACTTATTACACCATTGACACGACCACTGTAACGATCAATGGTACGACCGTATACTCAAAGGACCGTACCTATTGGGATGACCGTGTTTTCCCGGCAAAGAAAGGTTCTGTCAGTGGCACGATTACTGTAGCTCACAACAGCAACGGCGGCAAAACGATTGCGGTCGGATTCTCGACCCGTGTTTATATCTACGGTTCACAGGAATACGGCGGCAGCATGACGCTGACTACCATCGACCGTTCCGCACCTACCGTGACCTTCAGTACATCGAATGTCACGGCAAACGGGTTCAAAATCTCCGCTACATCCTCTGCCACGGCGGACATCTGGCAGTACAGCACAAACGGCGGTTCGAGCTGGACGCAGTTCTCAACGACGGCATCCACCAGTGCCAGTGTGACGATCACCTCGCTCTCACCGAATACAAGCTACACGGTGAGGGTCAGAGCAAGGCGGCAGTACAACCATGTCTACGGCACTTCCGGCAGTTCCACGGTCAAGACGCTGGGCGGTGCTGTGGTGAATAGTGTCAACACAGTGACGGCGGACAATGCCACGGTTTCCATTACCATCAATGTGACCGTGTACGAAGCCTCCTACACCAATACGCTGGTGCTCAAAAACGGCAGCACGACCATCTTGACTATTTCCGGGCTTTCCTGGTCGAAGGGCACGGCGAACCGCACGGTCACGCTGACATCGGCGCAGAGGACAACGCTGTTGAACGCTATGGCATCCATCAAGTCGTTCACCGGCACTTTTGCGGTTTCGTCCTACAGCGGATCTACGCAGATCGGCAGTACTTCAAGCAAGACCGCCACTGTACTGACCACGGCAACCAATTCTGCTCCGACCATAAGCGGATTCACTTATGCCGACAGCTACACGACCACGAAAAACCTCACAGGCAACGACCAGCTATTCGTTCAGAACTACTCGACCATCAAGGTCACGCCCGGAACGGCAACTGCAAAAAACGGTGCCAATATTTCCAACTACACAGCTTCCTGCAACGGGCTGTCATCCTCTAACACTACCGGCTCTGCCTTATCTGTTGGAAAGATCGCCAAGTCCGGCAGCGTAACGGTCACGCTCACGGTCACGGACTCCCGCGGCTACACCGCCGAAACTTCACAGACGGTGACGGTCATTCCGTACACCAAGCCGAAGATATCCTCGATAACGCTCCGGCGAACCAACGATATCGAAGCGGAAATGCAGCTCAAATTCAGTGGCTCAATTTCTGCTGTTACCGTAGACGGGACGCAGAAAAACAGCGTGGTTTATGTGCGGTATCGTTACAAGAAAACCAGTGAGAGCAGCTACGGCAGCTACACCAGCATCTATTCCGGCACGACAAAAAGCGGAACCTCTTTCAGCTACTCCAATTTGGAACTGTGCAGTCTGGATGCCAACAGTTCCTACGACCTTCATCTACAGATCCAAGACAAGCTCTATTCTTTGAGCAGTCTGGATCTGTATTTTACTGTTCCGCAGGGTACGCCCCTCATTGCGCTTCGGAAAAAGAAGGTCGGCATCAACACGCCGGAGCCACAAGCCATGCTGGATGTTGCCGGGGATATGCGGGTGGATGGCTCACCCCTTGCGGATTTTGTCATTCAGCAAGGGACAAGCGGCATCTGGAATTACCGTAAATGGAAAAGCGGTACAGCGGAATGTTGGGGTCAGTATTCCTTTACGACCGCCATTTCGACAGCATGGGGCGTGCTCTATGAGAGCGGCGCAATTGCGCTCCCTAATTTTCCATTTACCTTCGCGGAAATTCCTCATGTCCATATCTCCACGGAGAACAGCAATTACGCCATGTTTGTGGAGCGAGGCAGTTCGAGTAGCTGGTCTACAACGACCAACCCCGGAAAGATATTTGCCGTAAGACCAAATACGGTACCATCGGCAACCTACAAAGTATCAATCTATGCTATCGGAAAAGCGTGACGCTCCGGCGTCACTTTTTTCATACCCATTTTTAATCTCAAAGGAGGACAAACAACATGAAAGAATTCTGGACGACCATTCAGGTGGTGTTCGCCGGAATCGGCGGCTGGCTGGGATGGTTCTTGGGAGGATGTGACGGCTTGCTTTATGCGCTTCTGGCTTTCGTAGTCATCGACTACATCACCGGCATCATGTGTGCCGTGGTGGACAAGAAGCTGTCCAGCGAAGTCGGCTTCAAGGGCATTTTCAAAAAGGTGCTCATCTTCGCCCTGGTCGGCGTCGGGCATATTCTCGACACCCGCGTCATCGGCAGCGGTTCGGTGATGCGTACCGCCGTCATTTTCTTCTACCTATCGAATGAGGGCGTGTCCCTGTTGGAGAACGCCGCATACCTGGGACTGCCCATTCCGCAGAAGCTGAAATCCGTTCTGGAGCAGCTTCATGACCGCAGTGAAAAGGAGGATGAATAACATGGCTTACACGAACAGCCCCCTGGTGTCCTACACCAAACTCAGCCCGAACCACTCCGGGCAGCGCACCCACAGCATTGACCGCATCACGCCGCACTGCGTGGTGGGTCAGTGCAGTGTGGAAACGCTGGGCAACATCTTTTTGCCGACCTCACGGCAGGCAAGCAGTAACTACGGCATCGGTGTCGACGGGCGGATCTGGATGTATGTGGAAGAGAAAAACCGCTCCTGGTGCTCCTCCTCCGCAGCCAACGACCAGAGAGCTATCACCATCGAGTGTGCCAGCGACAACACCGAGCCTTACGCTTTCAAGGATGTGGTGTACAAGAGACTCATCGAGCTTTGCACCGATATCTGCAGGCGCAACGGCAAAACCAAGCTGCTCTGGCTCGGCGATAAGGCCAAGACGCTGAACTACACCCCGAAATCTGACGAGATGGTTCTGACTGTTCACAGATGGTTTGCGAACAAATCCTGCCCCGGCAACTGGATGTATGCCCGTATGGGTGGTCTGGCATCCAAGGTCACGGCGGCTCTCGGCAGCGAGGTGAAGCCGGTCGAACCCGCCAAGCCCACCGGCACAATCAAAGCTGGCGACCTCGTGACCATCACGGGCAGCACCTATTATGGCGGCAAAACCATTCCCGGCTGGGTGAAGAAGCTCCGCTGGTATGTGGTCGAGGTCAGCGGCGACCGTGCGGTCATCAATAAGGATGAATCCGGCAGGTACGCCATCATGTCGCCGGTCAAGACTTCTGCACTTGCCATGGCAGGCACGAAACCCTCCGAGGATTACCGCATCCACACCGTGGTGCATGGTGACACCCTCTGGGCAATCGCCAAGAAGTATCTCGGCAACGGCAGCCGCTATAAGGAAATCGTCAGCCTGAATGGGCTGAAGAGCAATGTCATCTACAGCGGCATGAAGCTGAAGATTCCGAACAAGTAAACCGATCCTATCACACGCCCTCTGCGGATTTTTCCGTGGAGGGCGTTATTTTTTTGCCCATTTTACCCTGACAAAAGTGCCTTTTCTCTGGGTATAGCGAGAAACGCTATTTCTCAGGAACGAGGTATCACTATGACAGACACGGAACGCTCACGAATTGTGGAACTCCAACACCAGGGCTACGGGTATAAGAAAATATCCGCTATAACAGGGCTACCGCTAAACACTGTAAAGTCCTTTTGCGCCAGACATCCTGTGCAGATCAAAGAGCTACCGAGCTCAAATGCCATGTGTCGAAACTGCCTGGCTCCGCTTGAGCAGACACCGCATAAACGGAAAAGGATGTTCTGCTCCGATGCTTGCCGAATGGCGTGGTGGAACGCGCACCCTGAAAGAGTGCAGCGAAAAGCGTATTACACACTCACTTGCCGACATTGCGGGAAGCAGTTTGAAAGCTATGGCAACAGCCATCGGGTGTTCTGCTCCCGTGACTGCTATTTGAAATTCCGCAGGAAGGAGACCGACCATGAGTGATTACGATAAGCGTCTGTTTGCCTACCAGATGGCGATGGCACTCGCCCGGAGTATGCGTTCCAAGGGGCTGATATCAGCCAAAGAGTACGCTAAGATCGATACAATTATAGCCAATAAATACGGCATATCTTCGTGCAGTATATTCCGCTGAAATCGCTGGATAACTGGGGCATTCAGAGGTAATATGTAACACACCTAAGGAGGTGAACCGATGGATAGAATTATAAAACGGGTCGATTTCCCGAAAATCATGCAGCCGCAGTTTTTGAAAGTATGCGCCTACACCCGTGTTTCCTCCGGCAAGGATGCGATGCTCCATTCGCTTTCTGCCCAGGTCAGTCATTACAGCGAAATGATCCAGTCCCATACCGGCTTGGTCTACTGCGGCGTTTACAGCGACGAAGCCCTGACCGGAACCAAGAGCGACCGGGACGGCTTTCAGCAGATGCTGACAGACTGCCGTGCCGGGAAAATCGATATGGTCATTACAAAGAGCATTTCCCGCTTTGCCAGAAACACCGTCACTCTTTTGGAAACCGTCCGAGAGCTGAAAAGCCTGGGCGTTGATGTGTTCTTCGAAGAACAGAACATCCACACCATGAGCGCTGACGGTGAGTTGATGCTGACCCTTTTAGCATCCTTTGCCCAGGAGGAGATACGCAGCCTGTCGGACAATGTCAAATGGGGTACCCGGAAACGATTTGAAAAAGGTATTCCCAATGGTCGCTTTCAAATCTACGTATACCGCTGGGAGGGCGCTCATCTGGTTGTCTATGAGGAGGAGGCAAAGATCGTGCGGCTCATCTACGACAATTACATGAATGGTTTATCAGCGGAAACCACAGAGAAGCAGCTTGCCGAGATGGGTGTGAAATCCTATAAGGGCCAGCATTTCGGCAACACCTCCATCCGGCAAATTCTCGGCAACATCACTTATACGGGCAACCTTCTGTTCCAGAAGGAATATGTGATGGACCCCATCAGCAAGAAAAGCAAAATTAACCGTGGGGAGCTGCCGCAGTATTTCGTGGAGAACACCCACGA
>OGPY01001506.1_pt1 | contig 17132 bp, 11 predicted proteins | sample 1553121 | NCBI WGS metagenome assembly OGPY01 (sample SAMEA2580004, study PRJEB22360) | human gut metagenome
ACCATGACCTTCCCTCTCCCTGCTCCTCTTCGCCTTCGGCGGCTACCTCTTCTATTCGGCCATGTTCGCCGCCGTGGGTTCGGCCGTGGACAACGTGCAGGACGCTTCGCAACTACAGACGCCCATCACGCTGCCGATCATCCTCGCGCTGCTGATGATGTTCGCCGTCATCCGGGACCCCAACTCGCAGATGGCCTTCTGGTTCTCGGTGATTCCCTTCACGTCGCCCATCGTCATGATCGTCCGCATCCCCTACGACATTCCGCTCTGGGAGATCGCCCTTTCGCTCGCGGTGCTCTACGCCTCGTTCGTGGGGATGGTGTGGTTCGCCGCGAAGATCTACCGCGTGGGCATCTTCATGTACGGCAAGAAACCGACGCTCGGGGAGCTGTTCAAGTGGGTGCGGTACAAATACTGACCGCCGCGGGTACGGGAAATCCGGCCGGGACCGCTCCGGGCTGCGGCCGCGGAGGACTGCCGCCGTTTTTTCTGTTAGGAAAATAACAGGAAAGCGAAATATTTTCATAAATTTGCGGCAGATATGACCCGATGAAGCGAATGTTTTAACGAATAACTAAAAATCAACGTGTTATGAATTCGATCGACAACTACGATTTCACAGGCAAACGCGCGATTATCCGCGTGGACTTCAACGTGCCCCTCAACGAGAAGGGCGAAGTGACGGACGACACCCGCATCCGCGCCGCAGTGCCCACCATCAAGAAGGTGCTCGAGAAGGGCGGAGCCGTGATCCTCATGTCGCACATGGGCCGTCCCAAGAAGAATCCCGATCCCAAATACTCGCTCGAACAGATCGTTCCGGCCATCGAGAAGAATCTCGGCATGAAGGTCGCCTTCGCCGGCGACTGCATGGGCGAGAAGGCCGCCCAAATGTGCAGGGACGTGAAATCCGGCGAGGTGGTGCTGCTCGAAAACCTGCGTTTCTACGCCGAGGAGGAGGGCAAACCCCGCGGGCTGGCCGAGGACGCCACCAAGGAGGAGAAGGATGCCGCCAAGAAGGCCCTCAAGGAGGGCCCGCAGAAGGAGTTCGTCAAGCGGCTGGCTTCGTATGCCGACTGCTACGTGAACGACGCCTTCGGCACGGCGCACCGCAAGCATGCCTCGACCTACCTGATCGCCAAGTATTTCCCTCAGGACAAGATGTTCGGCTACCTCATGGAGAAGGAGGTGAAGGCCATCGCCGCCGTGATGGAGAAGCCGGCGCACCCGTTCTGCGCCATCATCGGCGGTTCGAAGGTGTCGTCGAAGATCGGCGTCATCAAGGCCCTCATCGAGAAGGTCGATTCCATCATCATCGGCGGCGGCATGACCTACACCTTCGCGGCCGCGCAGGGCGGTAAGGTCGGCGATTCGATCTGCGAGCCCGACATGTTCCCCGTGGCCCTCGAGATTCTGGAGCTGGCCAAGCAGAAGGGCGTGCAGCTCGTCATGTCGCCCGATGCGCTGATCGCCGACGCCTTCTCGGCCGACGCCAATACGGACGTGGCTCCGGCGGACAACATCCCCGACGGATGGGAGGGCGTCGATATCGCCGACGAAGGCAAGAAGGCCTTCCGCGAGCATATCCTCGGCTGCAAGACGATCCTCTGGAACGGTCCGGTGGGCGTCTTCGAGATCGACAAGTTCGCCACCGGTTCGAAGGAGGTGGCGCTGGCCATCGCCGAAGCCACGAAGAAGGGCGCCTACTCGCTCATCGGCGGCGGCGATTCGGTGGCCTGCATCAACAAGTTCGGACTGGCCGACCAGGTGTCGTACATTTCGACGGGCGGCGGCGCGCTGCTCGAATACATCGAGTTCGGCGACCTGCCCGGTGTGGCGGCCATCCGCGACTAATCCGGATTCCATCCTACGAGAAGAGATCATCGAGAAGCGGGAATTTCCGGAGACGGGGTTCCCGCTTCTCAATAAAAACCCGACGAAAATGAAAAAGATTGTGCTTTTCGCAGCAACCATGGCTTGTATGGCAAGTTGTCAGAACCAGACCTCCAAGACTCCGGCCATCGACCCGGCGAACTTCGACCTTTCAGTCGCTCCGAACGTCGATTTCTACCAGTACGCCACGGGCGGCTGGCAGGCCCGGAACCCGCTCAAACCCGAATACTCCCGCTTCGGATCGTTCGACGTGATCGCCGAGAACAACCAGAAGCGCATCAACGACCTCTTTCAGGAGATGACCAAACTCGACGCCGCCAAGGGCAGCGTGGAGCAGAAGATTTCGGACCTCTACAAGATGGGTCTCGACTCGGCGCGCCTGAACGCCGAGGGCGCCGCCCCGATTGAGGCGGGCGTCAGGGAGCTGCTCCCCCTGACCGACCGCGACCGGCTGACGGAGGCCGTCGCACGGCTCCACCACACGGTGGCCAATCCCTTCTTCGGCGTGGGCGTGCAGGCGGACCTGATGAACAGCGACGTGAACGCCCTCTACATTTCGCAGAGCGGGCTCACGATGGGCGACCGCGACTATTACCTCGAACCCGAAAACGAGAACATCCGCACGGCCTACAAGGAGTATCTGAAGAAGATTTTCCGCCTTGCGGGACTGCCCGAGGCCGAGCTGGACAAGGCCGTGGCCGGCGTAATGGACATCGAGACCAGGCTGGCCGAGAAGTCGTGGTCGAACGTCGAGCTGCGCAACATTCCGGCGCAGTACAACCCCACGAAGCGGGCCGATTTCGAGAAGACCTACGACGCCGTGGACTGGGCGGCCTACTATAAGGCCATGGGCATCGGCGATTTCGAGACGATCATCGTGACGACCCCTTCGGCCATCGCCGCCGCCAACGACCTCATGAAGAACGCCCCGATAGAGGAACTCCGCTACTACCTCGCGGCGCAGTATATCAATGCGGCGGCCTCCTACCTGAGCGACGAGTTCCAGCAGGCTTCGTTCGACTTCTACGGCAAGGTGATGTCGGGCCAGCAGGAGCAGAAACCCCGCTGGAAGCGCGCCATGTCGGTTCCCAACGGCACGCTGGGCGAGGCCGTGGGCGAAATGTACGTGGCCAAGTACTTCCCGGCCGAGGACAAGGCCCGCATGACGGAGCTGGTGAAGAACCTCCAGAAGGCCCTCTCGCAGCATATCGCCGCGCTGGACTGGATGTCCGACGCCACGAAGGCCCGCGCGCAGGAGAAACTCTCGGCCTTCACCGTGAAGATCGGCTATCCCGACAAGTGGAAGGACTACTCGACGCTGGAGATCGACCCCGCGAAGAGCTATTGGGAGAATATCGTGGGCGCCAACGAGTGGTACACGGCCGACAATATCGCCAAGCTGGGCAAGCCCGTGGACAAGGACGAGTGGCACATGTCGCCGCAGACGGTGAATGCCTACTACAACCCCACGACGAACGAAATCTGCTTCCCGGCCGCCATTCTCCAGCCGCCGTTCTACAATCCCGATGCCGACGACGCGGTGAACTACGGCGCGATCGGCGTGGTGATCGGCCACGAGATGACCCACGGATTCGACGACCAGGGCCGCCAGTTCGACAAGGACGGCAACATGAACAACTGGTGGACCGAGGAGGATGCCGCCGCGTTCAAGGCCAAGACGGACGTGCTGGTCAAGCAGTTCGACGCCATCGAGGTCCTGCCCGCAAAGGACGGCCAGCCGGCGCTGCACGCCAACGGCGCGCTCTGCCTGGGCGAGAACATCGCCGACCAGGGCGGTCTGCGCGTGGCCTGGACGGCCTACCACAACTCGCTCGAGGGCAAGGAGAAGCCCGCGCCGATCGACGGCTTCACGCCCGAGCAGCGCTTCTATCTGGGCTACGCTACCCTCTGGGCGCAGAACATCCGCGACGAGGAGGCCGCACGCCTCACGAAGCTCGACGTACACTCGCTGGGCAAGTGGCGCGTGAACGCCACGCTGCGCAACTTGCAGACCTTCTACGACACGTTCGGCATCACCGACGGCCCGATGTTCATGCCCGAGGAGGAGCGCGTGATCATTTGGTAGGGAACCCTTCGGGAAAAGAGTGGGGCGACGATCTTCGGATCGTCGCCCCACTCTCGTGTGTGAGGGTCATTGGCCGCCGGCTCCGGAGACCGTTTGCGATTCGTCGCATTCGGAACTGTCGGACCTGCCTCGGAGAGTCCGGTTGCCGGGGATGTGTTCGGCGTGTCCGGGATTACGGGTTTTCTTCCGTACCGCGGAATCGCCGTTGATAATCCGTGGGAAGCTCTCCGAAGAAGGCTTTGAAACACTTGGTGAAGTAAGACGGCGTGCCGAATCCGACCCGATAGGCCACTTCGGCGACGGTCAGCCCCTCCTCCGTCAGCAGGCCGGCTGCGCGGCGCAGACGGATCACGCGGACGTATTCGTTCGGCGAGCAGTCGGTCAGCGCCTTGAGTTTCCGGTAGAACTGCGCCCGGCTCATCCCGATCTCGCGGGCGATTTCGTCCACTCCGATTCCGGAGTCGTCGAGACGGCTCTCCACGAACGTGTGCACCCGGTCGAGGAACTTCCGGTCGAGGCGGGAGATTCCGTTTTGCCGGCCGGCAGGAGTTGTGTCGTTGTCCGGAATCTCCTGTCCGGCATAATACTGCCGCAGTTTGGCCCGGTTCTCCAGCAGGCTCCGCACCGTGGCCAGCAGCACCACCGAGCTGAACGGTTTGGTCACATAGGCATCCGCGCCGCTCTGAAGCCCGTCCACGCATTGTTCGTCGAGTGCACACGCCGTGAGCAGTATGACCGGAATGTGGCAGGTCTCGACCCCCTGTTTGAGCCGTCGGCAATATTCCACCCCGTCGATGCGGGGCATCATCACGTCGGAAATAATCAGATCGGGGATGTATTTCACGGCTTTTTCCAGTCCTTCCGAACCGTCGGCGGCCATTCGGACATGGTATTCGCCGCCGAGCATCCGGTGCAGATAATTCCTGATGTCGGGGTTGTCGTCGACGATCAGAATTTGTACGGCCGCCTCCTCCGGTCCGGTTTCTCCGTCCGTTACGGGGCTTTCCGGGGCCGGAACGGGAATCCGGGGCTCGCCGCAGGCAGCGGGTATGATTCCGGGCGGCGTCTCCCGGCTGCCGACGGGCAGCGTGATCCGGAAACAGGTTCCCCGTTCCCGGTCGCTCTCCACGCCGATCCGGCCGCCGTGCATTTCGACGAAGGTTTTGGAGAGGGCCAGCCCGATGCCCGCTCCGCCCCGCCGATATCCGGTCTGGTAGAACCGGTCGAAAATCCGGCCGCACTCCTCCGGGGCGATATGGCTTCCGCTGTTCGTGACGCTCAGCCGGATGTGCGGCAGCCCGTCCTCTTCCCCGCGTTCGAGCGCGACGGTTACCCGTCCGCCCCGAGGTGTGAACTTGAAGGCATTCGAAAGCAGGTTGTAATAGACCCGTTCCAGTTTCTCCTCGTCGGCATAGATACGGAAATCGGCTCCGGCGTCGGCATCGAAACGGAACTCGACGGCGCGTCCTGCGGCCGCCACTTCGAACGACTTGCTCCACTCCCGGCAGCAGGCGGCCAGGTCGATCCACCCGGGGTGCAGTTCGAGCTTGCCGTTTTCGTATTTGCGGAAATCGAGAATCTGTTCGGTCATCCGCAGCAGAATCCGGGCGTTGCGGCGGATCATCTCCAGATAGAACCGCTGCTCTTCCGTCAGCCCTTCGCAGGCGGACAGCCGTTCGACCGGATCGGCGATAAGCGTCAGAGGCGTGCGCAGGTCGTGGGAGATGTTCGTGAAGAAGATCAGCTTGGCTTGGGTCGCCTCTTCGAGTTGCCGCGAGAGAGCCACCAGTTGGTCGCGCTGTTGTTCGAGCCGGTCCTTCTGGCTGTTGATTTCGTCGTTGCGGCTGACCAGAATCCGGTTGAGGCGGCTCTTGATCCGCAGCGACCGGCCGAGCAGCGCGGAGATGACGGCGATCAGGAGCAGGCTCACCAGGCTGAACCACGAAATGGCCCGCTGTGTGGAGTATCGCAGCAGATAGCTGTCGGCCAGTGATTTGAGACGACTGATCTGTTGTTGCTGCGCGATGATCTCGGACGACTGCATGTCGAGCACCGTGGCGTTCGTCCGGTCCACGATCGCTGTCGAGAGCAGCGTTTCCCGTTCGAACGGTTCGCCGCGGAGGATGGGCCGCCGCCGTGGCGATGATGCGCTCTCCGCCGGTCGGATAGATGAACGACGCCTTGAATACGCCCGAACGGACCATTTCGATTCCGTTGCCCGGTCCGGGCAGTCCGTCGATCCCGACCACGTCCACGGTCCGACCGCCGGGAGTGTGTCCGGCGGCCTGCCAGGCTCCCAGGGCCATCTGGTCGTTGTGGGCGAACACCAGATCGACCTCCGGATAGATCCGGTAGAGCGAATCGGCGCGCACTTCGGCGTCGGAACGCAGCCAATGGGCATCCTCGCTGCAAAGCACCCGGATACCGGGATGGTTTTTCAACGCATTGACGAAACCCTGATGACGGTCGATGGCCGGCGTCGATCCGCTCAGTCCGGTCAGCTCGATCACCTCGCCCCGGCCGCCGAGCTGGGAGGCGACGTATTCTCCGATGATCTTTCCGATCCGGTAGTTGTCCGCCCCGATATAGGCCGTGTAGTGGTCGGAGAGAATCTTGCGGTCCACGACGATTACCGGAATCCCCCGAGCATAGGCCTCTTCGACTACGGGAGTCACCGGAATCGCTTCGTTCGGTGCGACGATCAGCAGATCGACGCCTTGTTCGATAAAGTGGCGTATGTCGGCGATCTGCCGTTCGCTGTCGCCTCCGGCCGACCGGATTTCGAGTTCCAGGTTGTCGTACAGCAGAGCCTCGGTCTGCATTTCGTTGTTCATCTTCTGCCGCCAGGCATCGTCGCTGCATTGGGAGACGCCGACCGTGAAATGCGGTCGGGAGGCGTGACAGGCCGTCAGCAGGAGAGCGGAGAACAGCAGAAATCGTTTCATGGCGCAATCGGTCAGCGGATTCGTGAAATAAGACTTTCGGGCAGTGCGGGCATGGCGCCCGGCTGCGTGCAGACATAGGCTGACACATCGACGGCCAGCCGATGGGCTTCACGCATTCCCTGTCCGGCGCAGAGTGCCGCGCAGAAGGCGGCCGTAAAGGAATCCCCTGCTCCTACGGTGTCCCGGACGGCGACCCGGGGCGTTGCGAGGACGGAATGTCCCTCCGCCGCGAAAACGTGGCTCTCTGAGGCTCCGCAGGTTATGATTAGATAATGCAGTCCGAAACGGCGGAGCGTCTCCCGGGCCCGTTCGACGAACGGACCGGCAAGCCCGAACATGGAACCGAACAGCCCGAACTCCTCCTCGTTTATCTTCAGAACGTTGCATGCCGAAAGCGACTCCTCGACTATATTCCGGCCGTAGAAGTGCTGGCGCAGGTTGATGTCGAAGACCCTGAGGCACGTTTCGCTCTCCGGCATCCGATGCAGGAAGCGGTGGATCGAATTTCTCGACACCCCGCACCGCTGGGCCAGCGTTCCGAAGCAGAACACGTCCGTCCGGGCGGCCAGTCCGTCGAGTGCCGGGGTCCAGGGGATATTGTCCCAGGCCACGTTTTCCCGGATTTCATAGGTCGGAACTCCCGCGGGATCGAGTGTGACCTGCACCGTTCCCGTCGGGAATCCGACCCTTTCGAGACGATGGCGCAGCCCCATTCCGTCGAACGTCCGCACGAGACGGTCTCCGAGGTCATCGGCCCCGACTGCGCTGACGGCCACCGCTCCGAATCCGAGTTGTCCGGCATGCCAGGCGAAGTTGGCGGGAGCACCGCCGATCTGCGGGCCTTCGGGGAGCATGTCCCACAACGCCTCGCCCATTCCTACAAACAGTCTGTCCATACTACAAATTCAATTCACGTTCGATTTGTTCCAACGATTTCCCGCGGGTTTCGGGAATCCGGTATTTCACGAAAAGAAGGGCCAGCAGGGCAAATACGCCGAAGATTCCGAACAGTGCTGCACCTCCCAGCGCATTCAGTATCGCGGGCGAGAACTGCACGGTGAGAAACGTGCACATCCAACTGACACAGGTCGAGAACGAAAGCGCCCGGGCCCGTATCCGGTCGGGGAATATCTCGCTGGTGACGACCCACATGACGGGAGCGAAGCTGGCTGCGAAGAAAGCGATATAGACGAGCAGCGCCGCCAGTACGCCCAACTCCGGCCCGCCGAGGAGGAATGACGCGGTCAGGTAGCCCAGCGACAGGATCATGCCGGCCGCTCCCCACAGCAGCAGTGTTCTGCGTCCTTTCGTATCGACCAGCCAGAGCGCCACGATCGTCGAGAGGAAATTGATGAATCCCACCAGACACGACTGCAGGAGAGCCGTTCCGCCGCCCACGCCCGTATGTTCGAATATGATCGGCGCGTAGTTGATTACGGCATTGATGCCCGTGATCTGCTGGAAGGCGGCCAGCAGCGTTCCCAGCGCAACTACCCGGCCCGTCCTGCCGCTGAACAGCTCCCGGAAGGCGACTTTTCCGGCATCGTTCCGTACGGCCCCCCGCTGCCATCGCGGACTTTCGGGCAGTGCAAAGAACGAAGCGACGAGAAACACCGTTCCGAACAATGCCGGAACCGCCAGCATCCACCGCCAGTCGTCGGGACGTCCCAGCAACAGGTAGTCGAACAAATAGGCTGCCAGAATGCCGATCGTGATGGCGAACTGCTGAAACGATACGAGGCGGCCCCGCTTTCCGGCCGGAGCGATTTCCGAGATATACATCGGTCCGATGACCGAGTCGGCTCCGACGGCCAACCCCGAGAGGAACCGGAACAGGGTGAGCATCGGCGGATTGTACGACAGGGCGCATCCCGCCGAAGAGATCACGAACAGCAGGGCGACGGCCAGAAAAATCCGGCGGCGCCCGAACCGGTCCGCGAAACCGCCGGTGAAGAGCGCCCCGACCAGGCAGCCCGCGGTCAGTGCGCTGACCATCAGTCCGATTCCGTTGTCGGTAAGAGAAAAGAGTTCTTTTATGGAGTTCACGGCTCCCGAGATTCCGGCCATGTTCAGGCCGAAAAGGAATCCTCCGAGCACCGCGATGAAGACGATGCGGTAAATAGGGGCGTTATTCATGGCTGTCTTTTTGTTTGTACGGGTGCAGAGGGCTTATTTCGAGTTTTTTCACATGCAGCGTTCCGCCTTTGGCGTAGAAATTCATCCGGTCGTAGGGCTCGGAAGGATAGATCAGGTTGGTTGCCACCCGTTCGCCTCCGTCCACGAACAGTTCGATCGACGACCGGTCTATCCAGAACGTCAGGCGGCTTCGCCCGCCGGATGCGAACGGTACGGGGCGGGTCGCGGCAAAAGCCGGGGAGAAGTCGGTCCTGCCGCTATGCGAGCGGTCTACGAGCATCGTGCCTTCGATGCGGTTGAAACAGATGTCCACGTACTCTCCGCGGCAGTTGAAGAGTTTGCATCCGAACACCTCGGCGTCGCCGCCCTCCAGTTCCAGCTCGATACGGCCGGCCGGGGCCGGTCCGGACGGCAGCGGGGATACATTGTGCTCGGTCTCGACGGCGAAGGCCGGTACGGCGAAAGGTTCGCCGAGGAGTTTCTCCGCTTCACGAGCGGGAACCGACGTCAGCAGCAGCTCCCCGCCGACCCGGCGCAGTCCGAGTTCGCGCGGCAGCGTGTTGCTGCCCCGGAAAGTCACGGAGGGGACCTCGTTGGCATAGGCCCAGTTGTTCATCCATCCCAGTGCGATGCGGCGGCCGTCGGGAGCTCCGCTCCATGTGACGGTCGCGTAGTGATCCCGGCCGAAGTCCATCCATTTCACCTCGTCAGGATCGTCCTCCGGAGTGAAGTTCCTCCCGTCGAAATCACCGACGAAATACTGTACGCGCGAACCGTCTTCGACTCCGAGGCTGCACAGCATCACCCAGCGGGTCTGTCCGGGTTCGCCTTCGACCGGGAGTTCGAACAGGTCGGGGCACTCCCAGGCTCCGCCGTGTGCGCCGTACTCCTCGCCGAAACGGCTTTCGAAGCGCCACGAACGCAGATTCGCCGATGAATGGATCTCCATGGCCTGCCCTGCGGCGATCACCATGATCCAACGGCCGGTTCGGTCGTGGTAAAACACTTTGGGATCGCGGAAATCGGGACGGTCGGAGGTCAGCACGGGGTTGCCGTCGTACCGGGTGAAGGTTCGGCCCCGGTCCGTGCTGTACGCAAGGCATTGGGTCTGGCGTGCTCCGGACGCCGTATACAGGGCGATCATGGCGTTCCTGCCGAATCCTGCCGTATTTTGGGGGTCCATGACGCAGCAGCCCGAGAAGACGGCTCCCAGCGAGTCGGGCTTCAGCACGACGCCCAGTTCCTCCCAGTCGAGTAGATTCCGGCTCACGGCGTGTCCCCACGACATGTTCTCCCAGCGCGATCCGTAGGGGTTGTGCTGGTAGAAAAGATGATAAACGTCTCCCTCCCGGACCATTCCGTTCGGATCGTTCATCCATCCGTAGGGAGGCGTGTGATGGTAGGCCGGACGGAAAGGCTCCTCCGCGAATGCGGGAATCCGGTCGGAGAGGCGCATCGCCTCCCAGCAAACGGCGTCGTAGGGACAATCCGTCACTTCGCAAACTACTTTTCGGCCGTCGTAGGGGCGCAGGTCGAACGGAAAGGTGCAGTCGCACGCCTCGCGCGCCAGGGCGACCCGTATGCTCCGCGATCCGCCGTCTTCCGTGAAGAATCTCAGCGTAGCGTTGGGCGCTCCGTCCTCCACGGGCAGCAACAGGTAATCACGGTTTGCCGCAAAGTGCAGGCGGGCTTCGTTGTTGTTCAGGTGATGCACCGTTACGGACGGCTCGCAGGCCATGCAGAGGAGCAGAGCCGAAAATCCGGCCAGCGGGCCGGTCAGGTATTTCGGTTTCATGGTTTTTCAGGGATTAGTGTCATACAATCGAAACCCGCCATCATTCCGAGCGAACGGGGATTCCGTCCGGTGAGTTCGGCGCGGAGCAGCAGCCTTCCGTCGCGGACGGTAACATGGCGGAGAGCCACCGGCCCGGCGACGGTCACCGTGTCGGCATAGGCGTCGAACGACGTGCCGCGGCCGTTGGCCGTCAGCCGCATCCGGCCGTAATCGGCGGCCCGGGTCAGGTACAGGTTCACCGTATAACGGCCGTCGGGAATGTCGTTCAGGACAAATTCCACGAAATCGCCCGTATCGCCGCCGAAGACAACGAGCTGTTTCTGGCCGCTCCACAGACCGTCGGGGAATCCGGCCATGTTCTGTCGGTCCGTCATCAGACGGTCGCTTTTGCGCGAAACGGCGAGGCTTTCGAATTCGACGGCTCCCGCCACGCGGAAGTCCGCCGGATCTTCGGGCCGGGGTGGCCATGCCCTGCGGGCCTCGGCGATTCCCGATGCGGCGGCCGCGTTCGAGGAGGCGTCTCCGTACCAGAAGACCGTCGTGGCATAATCCACGCGGCCGTCGCGCCACCCCAGCATCTCCATGTCGAATCTCAGTTCCCGTCCGAAGGGAATGCCGTCGAGATTGCGTGTGCGGAAAAAGGAGTTGTATCCCTGGGAGTTGGCAAGATCCGCCCGCGGCGCCCCGCCGAAAGGCGTGTGGAACGGGACGACCGGAGCCCACGAACCGTTGTAGTAGTCCTCGACGCCCGTACCGAAATGCGACGGGAAACTCTCGCCGTCCACCCGGATTTTCTCGTCGCCTTCGCCGTACCAGGTCCGCGAATGGTTGAACAGCGCGAGCAGATCGCCCCGGTACACGCCCCGGCCGGAAAGGGTGACGAAATTCCAGTCGTAGCATCCCTCCGCCGTCCGAGAGAACGGCAGGCCGTCCTCACGCCGCCAGGAGGCGTGGAAGTAGAGCGAGCGCCCGTTCCATTCGTAACGGGCAGTGCCGACGGAGAGGCTCACGCTGCAAGGTTCGTCCGAAACGTTGAGCAGGGCGATTTCACCTCTCTGCCGGTAAGGCATCGGCCAGCGGCTCAGGATTTTTCCCCGTCCGTCGGAGCGGAGGAACCAGCTCTCGACGGCGGGAGCTCCCGTGCCGCCGCCCGAGAATCCGGACAAGGGGGCCCACACGGTCCGGTTGCCGTCGAACGAGGCGGTGAGAATCAGTTTCTCCATCAACTGCCCGTAACGTGCCGAATCGCACGAAACGGTTATCCGGGCCTGTGTCACCGTCCGTGTTCCCTCGGGCAGACGAAGGCGGAGTGTGTCACCGGGTTGCAGCAGGGCTTCGGCCGAGCGTTCGCGGCCCCGCTCCGTCGCAGCGTCGGGTTCGAGTAGCAGGCGGTCCGTTCCGAGGATCTGCTCCGTGTATTTTTGTACGACCGGAAGCGAAAAGCTCTCGACTTCGGTTCCGGGGGCGTAGGTGCGGTAGTTGAATTGGTAGTAACGGGGTATGTCCGATATGCCGGCCGGTTCCTCCAGCGCGACCACGCAGCGGCGGGCGTAGGGAATCGGCAGGTAGAGCGTACTGCCGCCCCGGACCCCGGCCGTGTAGCTGGTGTGGGGTTGCAGCAGTCCGCGGCCGAGCCCGGTGATTCCGAAACGCATCAGATCGTAGGCCGGAACGACCCAGACGGGCTCTTCGGCTCCGTCCACATAGAATCGCAGCGTTCCGGCGGGATTGGTGGTGGTCAGCCAGATGCGGGTGATGGCTCCGGGACCTTCGGCGTCGAAGAGAATTTTCATGGGGCGCCCCTGCAGGGTGTCCCGGCGGATGAATCCGAATCCGTCGTCGTTGGCGAACCACCCGGGTGTATCCGCTTCGACGGCCCGGCGGTCGTAGCTGCTCATAAGGCGGCAAGTGTAGGAGGGTTCCGGCCAGCGGGTCGTTTCGTCCGCAGAAGTCATTTCGCGGAGCAGCGTCCCGAGCGTCACGGTCTGCGGAGGCTCGGCGGAACAGCCGATGCAGCAGAGCGCCCACAGCGCCGCCGCGATTTCCAAAACAGATTTCATGGCGATACGGTATTTAATCGAGCGGTTCATTCGAAGCCTTCGGCGCGGGTTTGCAGGTCGCCGTACCAGAAGACCGTGTTCACGATGTCGGCGCGGCCGGCTTCGTGTCCCTCCATCTCCAGGTCGAATTTCAACTTCCGGTTGAACGGAATGCCGTCGAGACTGCGCTGCCGGTAGTGGTTGTTGAATCCGTTGAAGTCTCCGGAATCCAGCCGGGGTTCGCCGCCGAAGGGCGACAGGTAACGGAAATAGCCGCAGAAGGAGTAGTAGTCTTCGACGCCCGTACCGAAATGCGACGGGAAATCCTCGTCATCCACCCAGATCTTTTCGTCGCCTTCGCCCGGCCAGTTGTTCGTGCGGTTGTCGATGGAGAAGACGTCGCCGCGCAGCACGCCGCGGCCGCCTTCGATCGTGGCGAAATTCCAGTCGTATCCGTTGGCGTAGTCGTTCCAGAGTATGATCCGTACGTCCCGGCTCTCTTTGCGGGCCGCGTGGAAGTAGAGCGAACGGTCGTCCCATTCGTAGGTATTGACCCGTGCCGACACCTCCGCCTTTACAGTGTGTTCCGCCGAGCGGTTCCGGAGCACGAACTCCCCTTCGCGCCGGTAGGGCATCGTCCAACGGCTCTCCACTCCGCCCTTGCCGTCGGCGGTCAGGAACCAGCTTTTGACAGCTTCGGCTCCGGGACCGGCTCCGCTGAAATCGGCCAGCGGAGCCGAGACGGTCTGCATACCGTCGAACGAGGCCGTCAGCAGCAGATCGTTCATCGCATCCGCATAGGGCGTCCCGTCGCACGTCACCGAGAATTTGGCCTCCGTGACGGCCTTCGTGCCTTCGGGCAGGCTCAGCACGAGTGATTCCCCGGGAGCCAGGATGCGGTTTGCGGAGACCAGCCGGCCCGACATCCTCACACGGGGATTCAGCAACGTTCGGTTGGTTTCGGCGATCCGGTCGCGTGCGCGTTCGAGTACCTCCTCAGAGAAGGTCTCCACACTCACCGACGGATCGTAACGGCGGAAGTTGATCTGGTAATAACGCGAGGGATTCACGAGCGAGTTGTCCTGCTCCTCGAGGGTGATCTTGCATCCGTTGCCGTACGGGATCGGCAGGTAGAGCGAACTGCCGCGCACCCATTTGTCGCCGGGTTGCATCAGTCCCTTGCGGAGCAGTGAGTTCTTCCACTCGTCGCCCAGCGAGGCGCATATCTCCTGTACGTCGAACGAGGAAATCTCCCAGTTCGGTGTTTCGGATCCGTCGAAATAGAACCGGATCACGGCTGTCGGGGATTGGAAAGAGGTAAGCCAGATGCGGGTGATGACGCCGGGGCCGTCCTCGTCGAAGAGGACCCGCTCCGCCCGGCCGCCGTTTACTTCGTCGCGGACGTATCCCCAGCCGTCGTCGTTGGCGAACCACTCGGGTGTGCCGGGTGTCACGGAACGGCGGTCGCGGCTGCTCTCTTCGCGGCAGACGTAGGACAGTTCCGGGAAACGGGTCGCCTCGTCGAAGGAGATCATCTCGTCGAGCAGTGTCTCCATCGTCACGTCGTAGCTCGAAGGGTCGGGTTTGGGCTTCGGCTCCCATTTGGGAGGTTCGGTCCATGTGAATTCGTTGGTGCAGGAGTAACCCAGCAGGGTGGTGAAGAGCAGGGCTCCCACCAGAACGGTTCGCTTGTAAAACATGATCGGATTTTTATTCATTGCATTTTCATGATTCGGGGGTTTACCATCCGGGATTTTGCAGCAGCCCGTCGCGGTTCTTGTCGATCTCGCTCTGCTCGATCGGGAAGAAATAGTGTTGCGGCGCCACGAAGACGCGCTGTTCGCAGAGCGTCCGTACGTAGAAGGCGTCGTCCTGTTTCGAGGTCCCGGCGTAGATGTTCAGGCTGTGCACCGGTTTGGCCTCGCTCAGCTCGGCGTCCTTCCAGCGGCGGACGTCGAAGAATCGGTGGGTCTCGAACGCCAGTTCGATACGGCGTTCATGCTTGATGCGTTCGCGCATCTGCTCCTTGGACAGCCCGTCGGGCAGACCGGGCAGCCCCGACCGGTTCCGGATTTCATTGATGTAATAATAGGCATCGTGGCCGTCGGCATTCGCGGTCGAAGGACCGACGTATTCGTTGAGCGCCTCGGCGCAGTTGAGGTAAATCTCTCCCAGGCGGAAGTAGATCCAGAAAGTCTTTTCGGTCTTCAGCGGATTGGAGGTGATGTCTATGTTGTTGATCTTGCGCATCAGGTACCCCGTCTTGCAGTAGTCCGATCCGGCGTATTTCTTGCCGTCCACTCCTTCGTACCAGAAGGCCAGTTCGTGATCGTGCTTCCAGACCTGACCGGGGAAATTGATACTGGCGTAGAACCGCGGTTCGCGGTGTGTGTACATGTTGCGCACGCCGGCGGGCCAGCGGCCGGTCTCGGCCTCGGTCGCATATCCGGTTTCCGTGTAGCCGGATTCCGCATTGACGATGGGGTTCAGCCCGTTGTCGGTGTATCCGGTAATGGGAGTCGTGCCATCCTCCATCTCATAGGCGTCCACCATCTCCTGTGTCGGGTTGAAGATCGACGGCGTGCCGTAGCTGATCGGGTCGCTGCACCACATGTGATGCCAGTAATCGCCCAGGTTCTTTCCGAAGAGTATTTCGCAGTTCCAGTTTTCGGTGAAAATCTCCTCGTAGTTCTTCACGGGGTCGTCGTCTTCGCTGTGATAAAGTCCGAATCCGGCCGCTTCGGCCTCCCGGATACAGCGGGCGGCCGCTTCGGCGGCATCCTTCCACTTTTCGGGATCCTCGGTCTGGGGAATCAACTGTTCGCCTGTGGCGGGATCCTTCATCATGGCCAGATCGGGATTGCCGTTGTAGAGCGGGGAGGCGAGGTAGAGCAGCACGCGGGAGCGCAGTGCCAGCGCGGAGGCCTGTGTGGGGCGTCCCAGGTCGGTGGAGTTCTGCACGGGAGGCAGCAGTTCGTAGGCATCCATGCAGTCCTGGGCGATGAATGCGGCCGAGCGCTCGATCGAAATCCGCCGGAACCGGTCGGCCGTCACTCCGGGATCGGCCACGAAGTCCATCGCGACGATCGGTCCGTAGGCCCGCATCACCTCGAAATGGAAGAAGGCCCGCAGAAAGAGCGCCTCGCCTTTCCAGTTGCGGATCTGTTCGGCCGTGGCATTGGCCCGGTCGATGTACGAAAGGAAGATGTTGATGCTGCGGATAGCGGCATAACCCTCCTTCCAGATCGGAATGCGGCTGACATTGTCGGAATTCCACGATCCGGCGTTGATCATGTGCGAATAGGCTCCGCCGTAGGCGATCTCCATTTCGTCGCAACCACCTGTGAAAGGGCTGCGGAATCCTCCGTCGTCGGCGAAATTCGCTTCGTTGGGAAGCCAACTGTAAATATTCGACAAAAAAGCCCGCGTCCAGTCGGGATTCGTGAATACGTCGGGAATGGTCATATCCTCGTCGGGCGTCTTGTCGAGGTAATCGCACGATGCGAGCAGACAGGCGCCTCCGAGCGCGAGAAGCAGTTTTTTCAGTTTCATATCGCGATGGTTTTAGAAATTTATCTGCACGCCGCCGTTGATCGTGCGCTGCTGGGGATAGTTGCCCGTTCCCGTATCGGCCTCCGGATCGACGATCTTCAGGCCGTCGAGGCAGAAGAGGTTCGTTCCGTTCACGAAGACGCGGATTTTTTCGATGCGCAGCTTCCGGCTCCACCGTTCGGGCAGCGTGTAGCCTATCTCGGCGCTCTTCAGGCGGAGGTAACTCGCATCGCGCAGATAGAGCGTGCTTTTCTGGTAGTTATTGGGGTTGTTGCCGTTGATGACGGCCGGATATTTGGCTTTCGAGTTGTCGGCCGCGCCCGGGATCCAGCGGTTGTCGTAATACTCGCGCGAGATGTTGTAGCGGGGGTATTCCAACGAATAGGGGAGCATGTCCTCCGACATGAGGAATGTCGAAACGCGGGTCGCCCCGGTGAAGCTGAAGGAGAAATCCACTCCCTTGTAGGCCATCGAACCTCCGAATCCGAACATGATCTCCGGGGTCCGGGCGAATCCGATGGGCGCCCGGTCGTCGGGCGTGATCTTGCCGTCGCCGTTCAGGTCGAGGTATTTGACGTCGCCCGGCCGCACCTCGGTCATGAAGGTCTGCGTGGGGCTGTCGGCGATCTCCTCTTCGCAGGTGAAGAAGCCGAGCGCGATGTAGCCGAATGGCTGGAGCGCAAGTC
>OGPY01001507.1_pt1 | contig 17131 bp, 7 predicted proteins | sample 1553121 | NCBI WGS metagenome assembly OGPY01 (sample SAMEA2580004, study PRJEB22360) | human gut metagenome
GGTAGCATGGAAATTATAAAACCATGACCACCTTTTTTGTTACAAAAAATCAAGAAAAAGGAGATTGAAATTATGTTACAGAACAATGAAAAAACAGCAGAGGTATTAATGGCAGAGAAGATTGTGGAGCAGGCAAAGGCAAGGCTTGCAGAAGCTAAGAGAAAGGCAAGTCAGCAGAAGCGCAAAGAGGAAAATCAGCACAAGTACATGATGGGTGGTATTGTTCATAAATACTTTCCAGAGTGCTACCAGTTTGACGAGCAGGAGATGAACAGAATTATTGCTTCAGGGATGAAGTCGGAGCAGTGCCAGCGCATTATTGAAATCGTGAAAAAGGAAAGTGCTGAAAAGCGTGAGAATGCAGTTGTAAAAGCTGAAAGTGAGGTGGCAGGGGATGAAGGTACTGGCAAGAGCGAAAATGCCTAAGACCAGTCAACGAGATTTTCTCGTTGCGCACAGATATACCATCTGCGATGGTATGTGCGCTCTCCGAGGGGTCTTGCAGACAGCTGTTGCCTGCCGAGGGCAGTCAAAAGGGAACACTGCGCTTTCCCTTCGGTGCAGAGGGCGCACCTACCCATTTGCATACTTTGCGTTCAGTGAAGCTCCAAAGAGCGGAGCTTCACTGTTCACAAAGTCAGCCGATACCGCACAATCCACAGTATCGGTCTGCCACAGCCTATGCAGGAGAGTGAGGTGTGGCTATGGCAGTTAAAAACCTAAGTACCCGAGTTGCCATTATCGGAAGAGGTGCAAAGTGCAGAGGTGGTTCATCCGCAGTTGACAAGTCTGCATATATCAGCCGTACCACCATGTACTCTGAATATGACGGAACAACCTATTACCCGAAGTATACCGAGGATTTGGTGCATAATGAGGTCATGCTTCCGGTCAATGCACCAGCAGAATATTCAGACCCATCGGTGCTATGGAACTCCGTTGAAATGAGGGAGAGTAAATCTGCCAAAGCACAGCTGGCGAGGTCATATAAAATCAATCTGCCGAATGAGTGGAGTTATGAGCTTGCCATAGAGGTAATGAGGGATTATGTGAAAAGGAACTTTGTGGATGACGGAATGTGTGCGCAGTTTGCCATCCATGACTCTGAAAATCCGAATACGCACCAGCGTAATCTTCACTGCCATATTATGCTTACCATGCGTCCTATTTTGGAAGATGGTTCATGGGGAGATAAGCAGAAGAAGATTTATGCACTGGACGCAGACGGAAACAAGATAAGAAAAAAGAATGGGCAATATAAATGCACCACGCAGGATGTGACTGGATGGAACAGCAGGGAGAATGCCAGGAAGTGGCGCAAGGATTTAGCTGACACCATAAATGCGGTCAATGATAAAAACGGATTAAGGGAGAATTTTTGGGAGCATAGGTCATTTGCGGAGCAGGGGCTTGATACCATACCACAGATACATTTGGGAGAGAAAGCCAGTGCGCTGGAAAGGGCAGGAATACAGACCGAGAGAGGAAATGTCAACCGCAGGATAATGGAGCAGAATAAGGCTATTCTTACTGCAAAAATGCTTGTGGCAAAGGCAGAGGAACAGTTGCAGAAGCTTGTTAATTCCAAGCCAGTTGAAGCAGTACGAAATACTGCAAATGAAGTCCTTGATATGATTAGGGCAGTTGTCGGCAAAAAGGGCAGACTGGAATTGCCAGTAATCAAGAGCAAATATGTGAGGAAGATTTCACAAAGACAGGCTTTGCAGGAGCAGGACAGAATGGAGAGGTTTGTTGTTGCAAATCAGATTGAGAGCTTTGAGCAGTTGCAGGAGTTTAAGACGCAGCGAGAGCCAGCCTATGAGAAGTTGTCAGCGGAGCGACAGCAAATTGCGGAGCAGATAGCAAGACTGGAGCAGTTGCTTGTGGCATACAGCGAGTATGAACCTTATATCGTGTATCATAAGACCAGTAATTCACTGAAAGGATTTGCCAAGCGTAAATATGATAAGGAGCATGAAACGGAGCTTAGAGATTACGACAGTTATCGTGCAGAATTGAAGAAAATGCTGTCCTCTGATGAGAAGATTACACCGAAGAAATGGACAGCGGAAAAGACGAAACTGGAAGAACGATTGCAGGAGAGCAATCCCGACTATGCAAGAGTGGTTACGGAGCTTGCGTCAACAGAGGTTATTGAGCATAACAGAAAAATGCTTGCCATGACCCGAGAAGCCGAGAAGAAACAGCATAGTCAGATACACAGCAGGAAGAAAAATGAACAGTCATTATGACAGTGAGAGGGCAGTTTACAAGCATTGGTTTGTAGCTGTCCTTTTTGCGTGAAGGGAGAAGAACATGGAAGAAAGCAAGAAAGTGAATACAGAGCATTTCAAGAAAAAGATAGGTAATACCACTTATCGGGTAAGAGTGCATTTTCCGCAGAATACCAAGCGGACTTTTACGGACAGCGTGAATACGCTGATTATGAATGAATGTACCAGCAAAAAGAAATAAATCCACATCCTACATTGACAAATCCTCACAGAAGATACGCTGCTTTCTGCTATGGAACACGCCGGGAGCGAACAGATGAATGATGAGGTGGAGCGAAAAGGCTTGGGTACACCTGCCACCAGAGCGGCAATCATTGAAAAACTGGTGGAGAAAGGCTTTGTGGAACGAAAAAATAAGCAGATGTTCCCTACGGATGATGGTATCAAGCTGATTACGGTACTGCCGGAAGTCGTGAAATCTCCGAAGCTGACAGCAGAATGGGAAAATGACCTGACCTTGATAGCAAAAGGGGAAAAGTCAGCAGACACTTTTTTAGCAGGCATTGAGGAGCTGGTTTCCGATCTGGTACATACCTACCATGAGGTGGAGGAAAACGGAAAGCATATGTTTGGCAGTGACCGGGAAGTGATCGGGAAATGTCCGAAGTGCGGCGGGAACGTCTATGAAAGCAAGAGTAACTTTTACTGTGAGAACCGGGCATGTGATTTTGCCCTGTTCAAGAACAATAAATATTTTGCTTCCATGCGGAAAGAACTGAACAAATCTATTGCCCAGGCACTTTTAAATAAGGGTGAGGCAAAGGTATCCGGTCTGTATTCCCAGAAAAAGGACAGTACCTTTTCCGCAGTCATCCATATGGATGCTTCCGGGAAATATCCGCAGTTTTCCATGACCTTTGACAATAAAAAACAGAAATCCAATCAAAAATAGAAAGAATGAGGTAATCAACATGAAGAAAAAAGTAAGATTCAGGCAATTCCTTTCCGGCGTGATGGCGGTTATGACGATTTTATCTACAACCTTATCACCGCTTAGTGCTTATGCGGCAGAGCCGGAGAAAAAGGAAATCGAATATCCGACATATGAGGAAGTAAAAGAGCAGATTGCCGAAGATGAAGTTGTGAAGGCAAAAGACCATGAAGTGGAAATTGGTTCCGAGTTTGAGGTAGAGAAAGACTTTACCGGATTGGAAATTTCAGATGAAAAGAAAGTAAAAATAACACTTCATGAAGCAAAAAATGAAGCGGGAGACGATTTTTCTACAGACCATGAAGATACCTACAAAACGGTATATTATGTAGAACCGGTAAGCGGAAATCCGATTTACCAGATCCACAGGAACATCGTTGTAAAAGCGGTAGAAACACAGACTGAGGGTGCATCCGGAAGTGAAGCAGGTACGGAAGGAAGCAATGACACGGAAACGGAAGAATCCGGTGAAGAAGATGGAGAGTCAGAGTCGCAGGAGCCGGACACAAAACTTCCTGTGATCCCGGAATTTCCAGAAATAGAATTACCGGAGACGGAGCCTCCTGTTGAGACAGAGACACCATCAGAACCGGAGTCACCTGTGGAGGAAGCAGAGGAAGAAACGGACACAGAAGCTGATCCGGAGACAGAAGAAGAAACCATGACACCGGAAGATGCTCTTGAAGAAGCAGAAAAACAGGGGATTGACCTTGCTGTTCTCGAAATCGGTGAGAGTGTAACCTTTTATGCTGAATCTAAGGAAAGAGCAAGTCAGCAGGTAACAGTGACAAAAGGAGCTGGTTATAGCTATGCAGACTATGGGCTGGGAACTTACATTACCTTCAGATATACCGTACAGTTTGGGAATGTTTCCGCTACGGCATATTGTATTCAGCCGTCTGCACCATCACCGGGAAGCGGAACTTATACCATTATTCGTCTGAAAGATGGAAAAGCACTTGCCAAAGTATGTTATTACGGAACAAAAGCCAGCGGTAAAAATGGATATTTTGCAGAGAAACACCCGGATTTTCCGGAAGGAAAGAAATTTATCATTGTCCATATGGCTGCCAGTTATGCAAATGGAAGCGGTGATGCCTTTTCCGGTGCAAATGCAACCGCACAGAGCCTTGCGATGGAACTTTACAACTACTGTATGGCACAGCCGGACATCCCGGTAGTAGATATGTCATTTTCTGATGCAGATGTGACTGCCTATGTAGACGGAAACATTCAGAGAACAAAGGAAATTACATTTAAAGCAGACAAATTGCAGACGATTACGATGAAGTTACCGGATGGTGTAAAATTTCATAATGTAACAACTGGAAAAACAAGTGCTGCAGGGGCAGATGTGGAAGTGACAGGTGGAACAGTCTTTTATCTGTCAGCGCCGCTTACACAGACAGAAGATGTTTCCGGTTCCTGGTCTGTAACGATGAAAGGAAGCATCACAAAAGATTATTCCGCTTATAAGATTACAACAGGCGGATCAACACAGGACTTAGCTCTTGTATTCGGGGAAGACGTTGCAGATGAAAAATATGTGGACTTTTCCGTGAAATGGGTGGAGCAGGCATCCGTGGAAATCGTAAAAAAGGATGCGGATAGCGGAAAAAATCTTGCAGGTGCGGTATATGGTATTTACAGCGATGAAGCCTGCACAAATCTGATTGTAGAAATGCCTGCAACCGATAAAAATGGAGCATCTAAAGTTACTTTTCTGAAAACACAGGACAAAGTGTATTTAAAAGAAATCACAGCACCTACCGGGTATAATTATAATGCCATTGCTTATAATGTCACTTTGAAAGTGGGAAAAGTGGTATCTGTTGAAGTAACGGATAAGGAGCAACTTGGGAATCTGACCATTTACAAAGAAGGTGAAGTGCTAGTCTGGGCATCTTCTAATGAAAACGGAACTACTTTCCAGTATGAGAAACGCCGCCAGAACGGAGCTATTTATAACCTTTATGCGGCAGAAGATATTAAAACGCCGGATGGAGCTGTTGTGTATCAGGCGGGAGCTTTGGTAAAGGAAAATCTGGTAACGGGTGACAATGGTTCTGTAACTGTCACAAACCTGCATCTTGGTACTTACCGTGTAACGGAAATGCAGGCGCCGGAAAACTTTTATAATGCAGAGGAATCTAAAACTGTGACCATTTCCTATGCAGGCCAGACTGCAGAAGCGGCATTTGCGGAGACAACTTTCCAGAATGATCGTCAGAAGGCAGAGGTCAGTGTGGTAAAACAGGATAAGGAAACTACCAATCCACTTCCGGGAGGAATTTTTGGATTATATGCGGACGAAGATATTTTAAATGCCGAAGGAGCTGTTGTAGTAAAGAAAGACACTCTGATTGAGAAAGTAACAACCAATGGAGAAGGAAAAGCTGCTTTTACATCTGACCTGCCAATTGGTTATGACTATTATGTGAAAGAAGTGCAGGCACCGGAAAATTACTTGAGAAATACAGAGGACAAATACTCTTTCCGTTTCACTTATACGAACGACGAAGAAGCGAAAGTACAGTTTGCTTATACTTTTGCCAATGAACGAGTAAATGCTGCGATTACTCTGCAGAAAAAAGATGCGGAAACGAATACAAACGTTCCACAGGGCGATGCTTCTCTGGAACAGGCAGTATATGGTGTATACGCAAGAAAAGATATTGTGCATCCGGATGGAAAGACGGGTGTGATTTATAAAGCCGGGGAACAGGTGGGAATCCTGACAACAGATAAAGAAGGAAAAGCCAGAATTGAAAACCTGTATCTGGGCGAATATTTTGTAAAAGAGATCACTCCACCAGTAGGATACCTTGCAGACGAGAACGAGTATGATCTGGTATGCAGTTATGAGGGTGATCTGGTTGCCACTGTGGAAAGAGACTGTACTTCACCGGAACAGGTGAAAAAACAGCCATTCCAGATTATCAAAGCAGCAAATAACGGGAATACCGATGCAGCACTTCTTGAAGGCGCAGGATTTACTGCTTATCTGGTATCTACTTTAACCGTGAAAGAAGATGGAACTTATGATTTTGATTCCGTTACTCCAGTGGTACTCGGAGAAAATGGGGCAACTGAAATCTTTACCGACAAAAAAGGATATGCGGTATCCATTCCGCTTCCATATGGAACTTATGTGGTTAGAGAGACAACTACACCTCACAATTATAAACCAGTGGATGACTTTATCGTAAGAATCACAGAACATAAACCGACAGAGCCGCAGGTATGGCGTGTGCTTCTGGATGATGAGTTTTCGGCAAAACTGAAAATCACCAAACAGGACGATGAAACAAAGAAAACGGTACTGGCTGCTGGAACAGAATTTAAGATTTTCGATATGGACAATGAGAAATATGTGGAGCAGGTAACTACCTATCCAATTACTATTGTACATAAATCTTATTTTACCGATGCGGACGGTTATTTAATCCTTCCACAGAACTTAGAAATCGGACATTACCGTATCGAAGAAGTGACAGCACCGGATGGATATACCATCAACAAGAATTATGTAGAAATTAAAGTGGACAGTGATACACTGTATCAGATTGACCCGATTTCCGGAGATGCCATTATCGAAGTGGTTTATGAAAACCATCCGGTAAAAGGAGAGCTTACCGTAGTGAAAAAGGGTGAGGTTCTGAAAGACTACGGAAAAGATTTCAAATATGAGATCGAGAACCTTGCCGGAGCAGTCTTTGCAATCTACGCTGCAGAAGATATTTATACTGCTGATTTCCAGAAAGACGATGCCGGAAATCGAATTTTAGAGTATGCCAAAGATGCATTGGTGACAGAGCTTACAACAGATGAAACAGGAAGTGCCACAATCAAAAATCTTCCACTTGGAAATTACAGGGTTGTAGAAAAAACAGCACCGGATGGTTTTGTACATAACAAAGCAGAGCAGAATGTGCAGTTTGTCTATGTGGATCAGAATACTCCTGTTGTGGTGGAAAGCGTAGAATTTATCAATGAGCGCCAGAAAGTAGAGATTTCCGTGGAAAAACAGGATGCGGAAAACGGCAGCACCATCGCCGGAGCAGAATTTGGTTTATATGCAAAAGAAGACATCAAAGCCGGGGAAAAAGTGATTGTGAAAGCAGATGAGCAGCTTTGCACAGCCGTTACAGGTGATGATGGAACCGCCGTTTTTGAACAGGATTTACCATTTGGAAGCTATTATATCAAAGAATTACAGGCACCGTACGGATTTATTTCTTCTGATGAAATCATCGAAGTGACAGTTTCTTATCAGGGCCAGGATGTAGAAGTTGTCCGCCTGAAAGAAATCTTTAAGAACCAGCCGACAACGGTTGAATTTACAAAATCCGACCTTACTACAGGAGTGGAACTGGATGGAGCAACACTTACGGTTTTGGATAAAGATGGAGATGAAATTGATAAATGGACTTCCGTGAAGGGAGAGCCACATATCATCAAACGTCTGCACGTTGGAGAGACATATACTCTGCGTGAAGAATTTGCACCATATGGCTACTTAAAAGCCGAAGAAGTGGAATTTACGATCACGGATACTGCAGAAATTCAGAAAGTGGAAATGAAGGATGACGTTCCGATTGGACGTATCATCATCAACAAAAAAGGTGAATTCTTAAGTGAAGTGAGCTGGAATGACATGGTTGCAGGAGCAATGGATTCCATCTGGGGTTATGTGACAGGCTCTTTGAAAGACGTTACCTTTGAAATTTATGCCAGAGAAGATATTAAAGCCGCTGACGGAGAAAGTGATGATTATTACAAAAAAGATGAACTGGTAGCAACGATCACAACCGATGAACTTGGCTTTGCAAGAAGCGATGATCTGCCGCTTGGAAAATATTATGTGGTAGAAAAAGAAACAGCCAATGGATTTGTTTTGGATGGAGAACCGAGGGACATTGATCTGACTTACCGTGACCAGGATACTCCGGTGGTAACTTACGATTCTGAATGGCAGAACAGCCGCCAGAAAGCAAAAGTAATCGTAACCAAAAAAGAAAAAGATTCTGACCGTGTGCTGGAGGGCGGTGTATTTGCCCTTTGTGCAAAAGAAGATATTAAGAATGCTGACGGTGATGTGCTTGTAAAAGCACATACGATTATTGAGCAGAAAGCGACGGACAAGGATGGAAAAATCTTCTTTACTGCAGATCTTCCAGTGGGTGGCAGCTTCTATGTGAAAGAAGTAAAAGCACCTGCAGGTTTTGTTACTACAGAAGAAATCAAAGAATTTACTTTCGAGTATGCCGGAGAGGATGTGCCGGAAGTTACTTTTGAGTATACCTTTGAAAATGAGGCAACTATCTTTGAAATCACAAAATCTGACCTTACTACAGGAGAAGAGCTGCCGGGTGCAAAACTGGAAGTGACAGATCAGGATGGAAATGTGGTAGATGCTTGGACATCCGGTACAGAACCGCACATTATCAAAGAACTGGAAGTCGGAAAAGAATATACCCTGACAGAAACACTTCCTGCAGACGGTTATGTGACAGCAGAAAGCATTACTTTTACCGTGGAAAATACTGCAGAAGTCCAGAAAGTAGAAATGAAAGATGATGTTACAAAGGTAGAAATCAGCAAAGTGGATATGACAGACGGAAGTTCCGAGGTTGAGGGAGCAAAACTTTATATCCTGAATGAAAATAATGAGGTGATGGAAAGCTGGACATCCGGTAAGAAATCGCACTATCTGGAAAAACTGCCTGTTGGAAAATACACACTTCTGGAAGAAACTGCACCAAAGGGATATATTATTTCCAGTAAAGTGCCGTTTGAAGTCAAAGATACAGGTGAAATCCAGTCTGTGAAGATGGAAGATGCCCAGGCAATGGGAAAAATCATCTTAAATAAAACGGATAAAGATACTAAAAAGCCGATGAAAGGTGTAGAGTTTGCTCTTTGTGACAGCAAAGGTAAGGTACTGGAAACACTGGTAACAGACAGTGCTGGTCATGCAGAGTCCGGGGAATATCCGATTGCTTCTTTTAAAGATGGAAAATATAAAGAGGCCATTGTATATATCCTGAAAGAAACAAAAACACTGGATGGTTATAAACTGGATGAAACAGAGCATAAGGTGGTTTTTGAATACGTGGATGACCATACTCCGGTAGTGGAATATACCTTAGATCTTACCAATGAAAAACTTCCGGAAGAAAACCAGCCGGGAACACCGGATACACCGAACAATACAACTTCTGTCAATTCACCAAAGACAGGCGATGATACCAATATCTGGCTGTTTGTTGCAGCAATGGTGGTGTCTGCAGGTGGAATGATAGTTCTGCTTGTGAAAAGAAAACGTAAATAAACGACAGATAAAAGAATAGAAGAGCATTGTGATGGGGCTGCATGGATTTTCCATGTGGCCCTTGAACTTGCAGAAAAGAGGTGCAAATGAAAATAGGATTGGTGGACTGTGACAGCCATAATTTTCCTAATCTTCCCCTTATGAAAATTTCTTCCTACCATAAAAGCAGAGGAGACATGGTGGAATTTGCTTCTTTAGGCAGTCATTATGAAAGGCTGTACGCCAGTAAGATTTTTACAGAGTCACAGGAGCCGGAGCTGCCGGGATATGATGAAATTTTCCGGGGCGGCAGTGGTTATGATCTGGAAAATACTCTGCCCTATGAAATGGAACACAGTTATCCGGATTACAGCCTGTATCCTGCGCTTACGAAAGATACGGCATTTGGATTTTTGACGAGAGGATGTCCACGGAAAAATCATGGGTTTTGCATTACTCCCCAAAAGGACGGGTGTGTGAGCAGGAAAGTGGCAGATTTGCAAGAGTTCTGGCGGGGGCAGAAGAGGATTATCCTGTTGGATCAGAATCTCCTTGCCTGTAGTGAGAAAATGGAACTTCTGGAACAGCTTGTAGATTCCCATGCACAGGTAGAGTTTAACGGTGGCATGGATGTCCGGCTTTTGGATGAGGAAATTCTTTCGGCACTTGAGAAGATAAAAGTGAAAGATTATCATTTCGCCTGGGATGACCCACGGGAAAATTTAGAGGAACAGTTTCGATTATTCCGAGATGCAGGACTGACGGCGGCGGGGCAATGCAAAGTGTATGTCCTGACCAATTACTGGAGTACCATGAAGGAAGATTTGTTCCGTATTTATACGCTGCGTAATCTGGGGTTTATGCCTTTCGTCATGATTTATGATAAACAGAAATTTGTGGACAGTAAAGGAAGATGGCTTCCGGATGTGGATTTGCGGTACAGTGAAAAGCAGCTTCGGGATTTTAAGATTTGCCAGCATATGCAGAGGTGGTGTGGCAGGATCAATATAATAAAAAGCTGTCCGGATTTTGAAAAGTATGAACCGTATCGAAGATGGATGGAAAAAGGCTGTCCGGTACCACGGAAAATTTTAGTAGATGGGAGATAAAAAATGACACTGGGAAAACGCATAAAAAGAATCCGTACATACCGTGGGATGACACAGAGAGAACTGGGAATCAGGCTCGGATATAAGGAATCCGGGGCGGATATTCGGATTGCACAGTATGAAATGGGGCATCGCAAACCAAAGAAGGATACGCTGTATAAAATGGCAGAAATTCTTTCTGTAAGTCCGATTCAGTTTATAAGACCAAAACAGGGAAGTCCGGAAGATTTGATGCAGATGTTTTTCTGGCTGGAGGAAGAAAAGAAAGATATACTGCATTTATTTAAGATAGGGGCAGGAGAGGAAGCTGATTCTACATCAGCAAAATATGCGGTTTCCTTTAGGGGCGATGCTGTAGAAACATCCTCTGTCGGCATTGGATTTTCCTATGGCTCGATGGATACGTACCTGAATGAGTGGCTTGTCTGGAAAACGTGCCTGCAGGACGGGCTGATCACGGAGCAGGATTATCTGGAATGGAAATGGAACTGGAAAGGAAGAGGCAAGTAACTTTAAAAATTTTAATTGCTTTGATGGAAATTTGCTGTTAGAATACACAAAGGAGTAACCGTGTACAGGGTTGGTTATAAGCCTTCCGGATTTTGACCCCATGTGGGATACGAAAGAAGGGAGGTGGAGCGGATGGATACATATGAAGTCTTAACATTATTGTTTTTAGGCGGAACGTTTCTGATCGCACTGCTTGCCTATTTGGATAATAGGAACAACAAGCCAAAAAAATAATGCCTACCCTGTCGGCCAACAGAGTAGGCGGCTCTCATTGAGAGCTAATTAATCCTATATCCGGAAGCATCCACCTTGTGGGCGGTTGCTCTTTCTAAGTAAAATATAGCATTTTTCCCCCGAAAAGTAAAGATGTAAATTTGTGCAGCCAAACTATAATGAGGAGTGGCTGCTTTTTTGTGCTTGAAACGGAGGAATTTTATTTGGCAAGAAAATATGAGATAGTTTCAAAATTGGCAGAAGAAACTGCGAAAGAGGTTGTAAAAAATGAGACTGCATGGAAGCGGTATCTTACCACTGCCGCAAGGATATATAAATATCCATTCCAGGAACAGTTATTGATTTATGCCCAGCGTCCGGATGCGACGGCCTGTGCCAGCATTGAAGTCTGGAACAGCCGGAAATTAAACTGCTGGGTAAATAAAGGGGCAAAGGGTATTGCCCTGATTGATGAGGAAAATTCCTATACACGGTTAAAATATGTATTTGACGTATCAGATGTCCATAAAGCCCGCAGAATCGGGCGTGATCCGTACCTGTGGGAATTAAAGCAGGAACAGGAACAATCCGTCATGAAACGTTTGGAACATATCTACGGGGAAACGGATGCAGAGAACCCATTTGGTGACAGGCTTTTAGAAATTGCCGAGAGAGTGACCAATGACTACTATGAAGAAGTGGTAGAGGATCTTTTGTATCTGACAGATGGGAGTTTTCTGGATGGACTGGATGAATATTCCCTGAAAGTCCATCTGCGTGAAACACTGCAGGCCAGTATATCTTATACACTGTTAACCCGGTGCGGATTGGATGCAGAAGATTATCAGGATTCTATGAATTTTGATTTTATCCATGAATTTAATACGGTTTCGGTACTTTCACAGTTAGGAAGCAATACAACGGAACTTTGTAAACCAATTCTCATGGAAATCGGGAAAGCAATCCGTGTGTATGAACAGGAAATCTCTAAAAAAGAAGTTGACAATACTCAAAACTTACGCTACAATGCTTTAAAGCGTAAAAGCGAAACGCAGGAACAGAACATCGAAGAAAACAAAAAAGAGAATGATAGAGAAGAAAGGAGCAGTGTTTATGGAACTGACATATCAGAAGAACGGCGATTATTACATCCCGAATATCAAGATGGACGAACAGCCGGAGGGAATGCTGACGAAGTACGGTATCCTGCGGAGGGATTATCTGAAGGAGAACAAGAAAGGAGTTTATTCCGGGCTTCTTCTGAGCGGCAAATTGATGAACCACCTGCTGGAGATTCAGGAGACAGCAGAGCAGAGGATGGAACTGCTGACAGAGCAGATGAGCCAGAGCCAGGGCGTGAACGAGGAACTGAAAGAGAAAGAACCGACGAAGTGGGTGCAGATGATGAACAGCGTCCGACAGTCAGCGGAGGAGATGATTCTGACAGAACTGATTTACCGTTAGAAGAAAAGGAAGAACCGGAGATTACTCCGGAATATCCGGAAGAACCACAACTTCATATAGAACCAGAAAAATCGGACAGTGATGAGCTGCCCGATTTTTTGTCTTCTGAGGATGAAAATACGCTTCGTGGTGTCCTTTGCTTTGATGAATATATGAAAAATAAGCGTCCAGACATTGCCATGAAGTTTGTTTCCGAACCGGACGAGGCGAAGCGGACAGCATATATTAAAGAAAGTTATAACCAGGATTATTCCCTTTTTGATGTAGATGGACAGCGTGTGGGGTATAAAGCAGAGGAAGATGGACTTGTTGTCTGGGCGGGAAATTATCTTACCCGTACTTCAGAGACAAAGCTGTCATGGGATGCGGTCAGGGAGCTTCTGGACGATTATATCCGTGAAAATGTCTATCTTATACCGGAAGAACTGAAAGAAACAGAAGAAAGAGGGGAGCCTGTTTATGAGCAGATGAACCTCTTTCCGAGTATGGCAGAACAGGTGGGAAATATCTCTATTGACCGGGCAGATGAGGTATTTTCATTGGCTGCATCCAATCCGATTACCGATGAAATGATTGACTATGTTCTGTTAAGCGGCGGCGGTCAGCAAAACAGCCGTTCCCGTATTTATGCCAAATACCAGAAAGGTCTGGATGCGGATACCATGGCAGAGTTCTTGAAGCAGGAATATGGCATGGGCGGTAAAGGCTTTACGTTTGAAGGAGAGCCTCTTTGCGTCTGGTACGATGAAGAAGGGATGAATTTCTCACGGGGAAATGCGGCGAGATTTCATGCACCACTGAAGTTATCCTGGCAGAGAGTGGAAGATTATACGCATGAACTGATTGTGTCAGGCAGATATATGGAGGAAGCAGAAGTCTGGCATGTGCCGGCACAGGAACGGATGGAACTGGCGTCAAAAATCTATTTCTTTTTCAGGGATGAATACGGAACCATGCCGGAGGAACTGGAACTGCGTATGAGCAGCTTTCCAGACAGCCAGCAGGCATTGGCGGAAATGCTTTCCGACCAGGATGGTATTGATAAAACACTTTATCATATGGATAAGGCAATCAGGGAACTGGACAGCGGAGAAGTAAAAGCAAGGTTCCACCTGATTTATAAGCCGAAAGATATCCGCACCTCTGTGGCAGAACTGAAAAGGAAACCTTTATCTTTTCCATCAGCAAAAGAAGTGAAAGTGCCAGTGGAAACATTTATCACGCAGGATGAAATTGACTATAAGTTAAGTCGTGGAAGCAGTATGTCCGGCGGGTTATTCCGTATTTATGAGTTCTTTTTAAACAACCATAACAAGAAAGAGCAGGCAGATTTTTTAAAGAATGAGTATGGAATCGGAGGCTCCAGTCCTGCACTTGTGGGTGCGTGGCATAGTTATGCAGATTATGATGGAAAAGGTCTGCGATTGAGCAAAGGAAGTATTATGGAGCCGACAGCAAAGCTTTTGCTTACATGGACAAAAGTTGCAGAACGTATCAGGAAACTGATTGATATAGATCGTTTCCTTACTCCAAAAGCAAAAGAAGCCTTTGCAGCGTGGAAGGCAGAAAAAGAACAAAAAGCTTTGGAAAAAGCAAAAGAAAAACTGCAGGCTGAAGCGGAAATACCGGAAGAAACAGTTCAAGAGCCAGAGATAGAACAGGGACAGAACGATCATCGTAAGGTGGTGGCACTGGAAAGTACAGAAGATTATACCGATTACAGTATCGGCTTTTTTACTTATCACTATCAGGATGGACGGGAAGGAATCCGTTATCGTCTTGTAACCATTGGAGAAGATGGACATTTAGAACCGTATTCGAAGCAAAGCAGTTTTTTTATCAATGAGTCGGCAGCAAGGGAATATCTTTCTGATCATGCAGAGGAAATTAGGGAAGTTCCTTATGATGAGCTTGTGCATGAGGCAGGAAAAAAACTGCAAGTACAGAAGTCAGAGCCGGAAAAAGAAGAGTCGGAGAATGGGAAAGCAGAAGTACCGGAACAGGAAGAAACTGCGGAAATAAATGAGGAGATGGTAGAAACAGAGGAAGTGGATACTTCCGAGGTCGAGCCATTGATGCCGGACTTTGAAGTAAAACCAGAAGTTACAGTGCAAAAGATGGAGCCGGGGGATGGGATTGATCGAACGGGAGCTGTCAATTTTCATATAACAGACGATGCATTAGGGGCAGGAACCGCAAAACAGAAGTTTGAACGGAACATCGCAGCGATTGAGACATTACAGCAGATTGAGAACGAACATCGGATTGCAACACAGGAAGAACAGCAAATTTTATCCGGATATGTGGGTTGGGGAGGACTTTCCGAAGCCTTCGATGAGAAAAACGGTGCATGGTATAACGAGTATCAGAATCTGAAATCCCTGTTAAGCCCGGAAGAATATGCGTCTGCCAGAGAGTCTACCTTAAATGCCCATTACACATCCCCGACAATTATTCGTTCTATCTACGATACACTTGGTCGGATGGGATTTGAAAAAGGAAATATTCTGGAACCGTCTATGGGTATCGGGAATTTCTTCGGGATGCTGCCAGAGCGGATGCAGGACAGCCGCCTATACGGGGTGGAGCTGGACAGCTTGACCGGGCGGATTGCAAAGCAGCTTTATCCAAAGGCAGAGATTCAGATTTCCGGTTTTGAAAAAACAAACCATCCCAATGATTTTTTTGATGTTGTGGTGGGAAATGTACCCTTTGGACAGTATAAGGTGGCAGATAAACCCTATGATAAGCATAACTTTTTAATCCATGACTATTTTCTGGCAAAATCTCTGGATAAAGTGCGACCAGGTGGAATTGTAGCGGTAGTTACTTCTAAGGGAACCATGGATAAGAAAAGTCCTGCCGTCCGAAAATACTTGGCACAGAGAGCGGAGCTTCTGGGAGCGGTGCGTCTGCCAAACACAGCATTTAAGGCGAATGCCGGAACGGAAGTCACTTCTGATATTTTGTTCTTTAAGAAGCGTGACCGTGTGGTGGATCTGGAACCGGATTGGGTACATCTTGGAGAAAATGAAGATGGAATTGCCATGAACCAGTATTTTATTGACCATCCGGAAATGGTGGCAGGAAAGATGGAACTGGTATCTGGGCCTTATGGCATGGAGGCCACCTGCAGCCCGATAGAGGGAAAGCCTCTGGAAGAACAACTAAAGGAAGCAATGAGCCATATACAGGGAGAAATTGAAAACTCCGGTCTGGATGAGCTGGAAGATGATACAGAGAAAACGACGATTCCGGCTGACCCATCAGTAAAAAATTTCAGTTATGCGGTAGTAGATGGGGAAGTGTATTACCGGGAAAATTCCGTGATGAAGCCTGTGGAGATGACAGGAACCATGCAGGAGCGTATCAAAGGGATGGTTTCGCTTCGTGATACCGTCAATGATCTCATTGCCTATCAGTTGGAAGAATATGGAGATACCGCTATCCGGGAAAAGCAGGCAGAATTATCTACGTTGTATGATGATTTTACTAAAAAATTCGGGCTGATCAATTCCCAGACGAATAAGCGGGCATTTAATCAGGATTCCAGTTACTGCCTGCTATGTTCGCTGGAAGTCTTAAATGAGGATGGTACCTTGAAGCGCAAAGCGGATATGTTTACAAAGCGTACCATCAAGCGTCAGGAAACAGTGACTTCCGTAGATACTCCGTCAGAAGCTCTGGCTGTTTCCATGAGTGAAAAAGCCTGTGTAGATATAAAATACATGGAAACGCTATTGGGTGGTTCCGAGCATTATGAGCGCATTGTGTCAGAGCTGTCTGGCGTTATTTTTAAGAACCCGTTAAGTGACCCGGATGACCCTTATGCCGGATGGGAAAACAGTGATGAATATTTATCCGGAAACGTGCGGGAAAAGCTGTCTATTGCCCGATTATCTGCAGAAACAAACCCGGAATATGTCGTAAATGTAGCGGCACTGGAACGGGTACAGCCGAAATTTCTGGATGCATCCGAGATAGAGGTGCGGCTTGGTGCAACCTGGGTAGCCCCTAAATACATCAATGATTTTATGCGGCAGGTGTTTGAAACACCAGAGTGGAAGATGGATAAAGAGGTCATCGGAGTGCAGTATTCCCCGGTGACCGGACAGTGGAACATCAAGGGAAAGAATGCAGACAGCGGTAATCCCCTTGTGGAAGCTACTTACGGAACAGGCAGGGCGAATGCCTATAAAATACTGGAAGATTCCTTAAACTTACGAGACTGCCGTATTTTTGATACTGTCATAGAGGATGGCAAGGAAAAGCGAGTATTAAATAAAAAAGAAACTAC
>OGPY01001508.1_pt1 | contig 17121 bp, 19 predicted proteins | sample 1553121 | NCBI WGS metagenome assembly OGPY01 (sample SAMEA2580004, study PRJEB22360) | human gut metagenome
TCTGGCTCTGGTTCTGCAAGCGGAGACCTCATTAAAGTAGGAATAATCAACAACGACCCCAACGAGTCCGGCTATCGTACAGCGAACGATAAGGACATGAAGGCTACATTCACAGAGGAGAACGGCTACGACGCATCATTTGCATACAGCCTTAAGAACGACGAGCAGATCGCAGCGTTCCAGCGCGAGTGCGATGAGCAGTACGGCGAGAACGCCGCGCTGAACCCGAACAACATCATCGAGAGCAAGAAGTTTGAGATCACGACCCCCGAGGTCAAAATTTCCATTGCACCGGAGAACAGCTATATGATCGAAGCGCGCGTCATCAATGGCCGCAAATACCTCCTCATCCCCGCCGACGACGGCGTGGAGGTCAACGGCATCGGCGTGAACATCCCGGGTCTTGCAAAAGAGGAATAAAAAAGGAGAGAAGCCGCAGCTTCTCTCCTTCTCTTTTTGACCATTTACGCCTTGCTCTTGTAGAGGTCAGCGATGATGTCGGCGCACTTGTCGATGCCGAGCTCGCCGCTGTCGAGCGTGATGTGGTAATTCTGCGCGTAGCCCCACTTCATGTTCGTGTAGAAGCGGTGATAGGCCGCGCGGCGCTTGTCCTTGTCGCGCAGGCGCTGCTCGGGCGACTGCTCGCGCTCGCCGTAGACCTCGACGATGCGCTTGGCGCGGAACGCCATATCCGCGTGGATAAAGACTTTCAGACAGTCTGCCTTGTCCCGCAGAATATAGTCGGCACAGCGCCCGACGATGACACAGGGGCCCTTTTCGGCAAGCTCGCTGATGACGCGGCACTGAATTTCCCATAGGATGTCCTCGTTCGTCGGGCCGAACGCGCGGTTCGAGAGCGCTGAGGACAGGAAGCCGCCGGGTGTGTACTCGCCCGCCTCCTTGACATAATTTTCTGCAAAGCCGCTCTCCTCGGCGATCTTCTGGATGAGCTCTGAGTCATAGCAGGGGATGCCGAGCTGCTCTGCAACCTTTTTGCCGACCGTGCGGCCGCCGCTGCCGAATTCACGGCTGATGGTGATAATATGATTCATAATACAGTTGCTCCTTCCGTATTGAGTTCCCGATACGTTTTTACAATCATAACCGTCGCAATGACGAATGTCAACACATCCGACACCGACATGGAGTACAGCACGCCGTCAAGGCCGAAAAAGCGCGGCAGCAGCAGTGCAAAGCCCACGCCGAACACGACCTCGCGCACCATGGAGAGCATCGTGGATGAGAACGCCTTGCCCACGGCCTGCAAAAAGATGAAGCATGCCTTGTTCACGCAGGCGAGCACCATCATGCAAAGATACGTGCGGAATGCCTTGATTGCAAAGTCCGTGTAGTAGCTGCTCTCGTTCGCCGCACCGAAGACGGCGATGAGCTGACGCGGGAAGCCCTCGGCCAGAACGAGCGCGACGGCGCCGACGATCGCCTCGCAGAGCAGGAGCTTTGTAAAGAGTTCACGCACGCGCGTCTTTTTCCCCGCGCCCATGTTGTAACCTACGACGGGAATGCAGCCCGCCGCCATGCCGACGACGATGGAAATGACGATCTGGAAGAACTTCATCACAATGCCGACGACGGCCATCGGGATCTGCGCGTACTGCTCCTGCGAGAATATCTCATCCAGCGCGCCGTACTTGCGCAGCATGTTGTTGATGGCCGCCATCGCCGCGACGAGGCTGATCTGCGAGAGAAAGCTCGTGATGCCGAGCGTCAGCATCCGGGTACAGAGGCTTGCGCGCAGGCGGAAGTCTCCCTTTTCCGGCTTGACGGTCTTCATGCGGCAGAGGTACCACACCGCGAGCGCCGCTGTGACGATCTGGCCCAACACGGTGGCGACCGCCGCGCCCATCATGCCCCACTTACATTCAAAGATGAAGATGGGGTCTAAAATGATGTTGAGCACCGCGCCCGCGAGCGTGGAGGTCATGGCGAACCGCGGGTTGCCGTCGGCACGGATGATGGGATTCATGGCCTGCCCAAACATATAAAACGGCACACCCAGCGTGATATAAAAGAAATACTCCTGGGAGTGGTGGTAGGTCTCGGCGTTCACCGTTCCGCCGAACATGGCAAGAATGGTGTCCGCAAAAATCAGATAGAGCGCGGCCAGCACAATGCTGCTGACCAGACACATCACCACCGCATTGCCGACGCTCCGCTTTGCCTTGGGGACCTCGTTCTGCCCAAGGCTGATGCTGACGAAGGCGCAGCAGCCATCACCGATCATGACTGCGATTGCCAGCGCTACCACCGTCAGGGGGGAAAACGACCGTATTGGCGGCGTTGCCATAAGAGCCAAGATAGCTGGCGTTTGCAATAAAGATCTGGTCTACGATGTTATACAGTGCGCCGACCAACAGCGAAATAATGCACGGGATCGCGTATTTCTGCATCAGCTTGCCGATGCGCTCCGTGCCAAGGAATTGATTGGAACTTTCCATGGGATTCACCTTTACCTTTCCATTTTGGGGCAAACAAAAACAACGGGCAGCTCTCATGCAACCGGTTTTACGCATGAGTGCTACTCGTTGTACGAAATCATTATAGCCTGCCTGTCTGGAATTTGCAAAGGCAGTTTTGCACAAGAATTGTACTGGGCATTCTGCGCAGATTGCACGAGGCAAACTTTGTGGAAGATGCCCTTTGAAGCCCGCCAACCTACCGTGGTACAATAAAGTAAAGAGTAAAATTACGCTGGAAAGTCTGTTTTTGCAGCCTTTTCATACAAGGGAAAGAGGCAATACCATGTCACGGTTTCAAGCGGGAGCGCTGGTGGTCTACGGAAATCTGGGAGTGCACGAGGTGGAAGGGGTCGGGCTGCGGCGCTTTTGCGATGAGCCCGCCAGAGAGTATTACACCCTCCGGCCCTATTTTTCGGATTCCCACGACCGCAGCTATATCCCCACGGAAAAGGAAGCGGCGCTGCGCCCGGTGACCCCGGCACAGCAGGCAGAAGCCGACCTTGCACGCATCAAAGCGGAGAAGCTGCCTATCCCGGCGGGGGTACAGACAGCGCTGGCAGAACATTATCAGGCGCTGCTCCACACCAACGATTTTTACCAATACCTGACCCTGTTCAAGGAGCTGGGGCAAAAGCAGGCCCAGCAGCAAAGCCGTGGCCGGAAGATCAACGCCATGGATACCTATTTCTACCAGATGGTAGAGCGCGCCCTGCGGGAAGAACTGGCGGTATCCCTTGGGGAATCGCAGCAGGAAGCCGGCAAACGGCTGCTGGGCGTTCTGAACTGAAGCTGCATGGTGATTTTTACCAATAAATGCAAGGGCTCTTTTTGTGAAGGATCTCCTTTGCATTTATTTTTTGCGTTTTTTATAATAAGAATAGGACGCTGCAATGCTGTAATTTGCAGCGATATATAAATCGGAGCAACTTTGTAGGAATCAACAAAGCAGGGCGGTTTGTTTCGTGAAACCTTCGTGAGAGTTTGCCACTTGAAACCCATCGATGCCTTATGATATAATCCCTCCAGCAGAACGCGCTGTGTGTGAACACGTAAGACCAGTTTCTTCACACGCAGGCGTTCTCTTTTTATTTTCAAAAGTTAGTTCGCACTAATCTTGAGGAGGGCTTTTCATTCGTAATCATCGTTCCACCGTTTTTCTCGGCGTTCTGCTGATGATTCTTTCGGTTTGTTCTTTGTTTGTCGGGGTGCTGGACATCCGGCCTTCCGACCTGCTTACAGGCAGCGTGAAAACATGGGAGATCTTTCTGATCTCCCGCCTGCCGCGTCTGCTTGCCATCCTCTGCACAGGCATTGGCATGAGCGTGGCGGGGCTTATCATGCAGCAGCTCTGCATGAACAAGTTTGTTTCGCCCACCACAGGCGCAACGATCTCTTCTGCGCAGTTTGGTATTCTGCTGGCTTTGCTGTTTGCACCGGGTTCTACCCTGTGGGGACGTGCTGCCTTTTCCTTCGTTTGTGCCGTTCTCGGTACATGGGTCTTTGTCTGGTTCATCCAGCGTATCCAGTTCAAGGACGTTGTCATGGTCCCGCTGGTCGGCATCATGTTCTCCAACATCGTAATGGGCGTTACCAATTATCTTGCCTACAAATATGAAATGACACAGGCTCTTTCCAGCTGGCTGGTCGGTCATTTTTCCACCGTCATTCGTGGGCGGTATGAGCTTGTCTGGCTGACGGTACCGCTGGTGGTGCTGGCATTTGTATTTGCCAACCACTTCAATATCGTGGGGATGGGAAAAGATTTTTCTCAGAACCTCGGCGTTCCGTATGATCTGGTGCTGTTTATGGGCCTGACCATTGCTGCCATGATCACCGCATCCGTTGTTGTTGTGGTCGGCTCGATCTCCTACATCGGCCTTATCGTACCCAATATCGTAGCAATGTTCAAGGGTGACCAGATCCGCGGAACGCTGGTGGATACCGCTCTGTTTGGCGCATTGTTCGTGCTGGTCTGCGATATGATCGGGCGGGTTGTGATCTACCCCTACGAGCTGCCCATCGAGCTGATCGTTGGCGTCATCGGCAGTATCCTGTTTGTCGGGCTGCTGCTGTATCGGCTTCGGCATGGGCGCAAGGCAGTCCGGCTGAGCAAAGCTGCCAAGAAAACCGGAGGTGCAGCATGAAAACGCACAAAAATCATCTGCGCCTGCTGATCCTTCTGCTTCTTGTTCTGCTGGCCTGCGCGGGCTATATGACAGTGGGGGTCCACTTTGAAAACCCAAAATTATTTGCCTACGCCATGCGCATCCGCACACCCAAGCTGATCGCCATGCTCATCACGGCATTTGCCATTGGAAGTGCTTCCATCGTGTTTCAGTCCATCATCAACAACACCATCGTCACGCCCTGCCTGTTGGGCATGGATCAGCTTTATTCGCTGATCCACACGGCGGTGTTCTTTGTGGCGGGTTCGGGCAGCTTTCTGGCGGTCAATGCCAACGCCGCCTTTGCGGTGGACCTCGCCATTATGGGCGCTGTTGCCACCGTGATCTACAGCTATCTGTTCCAGAAAACGAACCACAATGTTCTGTACGTTCTGCTTATCGGCACGGTGCTGACCTCGTTCTTTTCCAGCATCCAGACGACCTTGACCCGTGTGATGGACCCCAACGAGTACGACACGCTGCTGACGGATCTGGTCGCCAGCTTTTCCAATGTCAATTCGGCGATTCTGGTACTGTCCGTTGTGGTTCTTGCGCTGGTCGCCTTTGCCTTCCGGAAAGAGCTTGCGCTGCTGGACGTTCTGACACTGGGCAAAGATCAGGCCATCAATCTGGGCGTAGATTATGACCGCTGCATTCGCCGGCTGCTGCTGGGGGTCACACTGTACATTGCAACAGCCACCGCTATGGTCGGACCGCTGGCATTTCTGGGACTTATCATTGCCAACCTTTCCCGGCAATTCCTGCGCACTTACCGGCACAGCCAGCTCATTACCGGCTCTGTTTTGTTTGGTATGGTCGTTCTGATCGGCGGACAGCTTCTGGTGGAGCGGGTGTTCGTTTACTCGGTTCCGGTCAGCGTGTTCATCACCGTGGGCGGCGGCGTGTATTTCCTTTATCTGCTGCTCACCCAGAGAAAGGCATAACACCATGTTTGTAAAAGAGATCACCAAACGTTACGATGGCAAAGCCGTTGTCGATGGCGTGAGTTTTGAGATTCCGAAAGGCAAAGTCCTTTCCCTCATCGGCCCGAACGGCGCAGGAAAATCCACCGTGATGGGAATGTTGTCCCGCCTGATCGCACGGGACAGCGGTCTTGTGGATTTTGAGGGGACGGAGATCACGCGCTGGAAAAGCCGGGAGCTGAGCAAGCGGCTCGCCATCCTGACCCAAGCCAACAATGTCCAGATGAAGCTGACCGTCCGGGAGCTGGTTGCATTTGGCCGCTTTCCGTACTCCGGCGGACGGCTGACCCAAGAGGACAACGAGGTCATTGACCGTGCCATCGCCTACATGGAACTGGGCGATTTTGAGGAGCAGTTCATCGATGAACTGTCCGGCGGTCAGCGGCAGCGCGCCTATATTGCCATGGTCATTGCGCAGGATACCGAGTATATCCTGCTGGATGAACCGACCAACAATCTGGATATTTACCATGCAACCAACCTCATGCGCATCGTCCGCCGCCTGTGCGATGAGCTGGGCAAAACGGTGATCCTTGTTCTGCACGAGATCAACTATGCTGCGTTTTATTCCGACTACATCTGCGCCTTCGTGGATGGAAAAATCGCAAAGTTTGGCACCGTGCAGGAAGTGATCACCAAAGAAAACCTGTCCGATATCTACAAGGTAGACTTTGAGATCATGCAGATCGAAGGCAAGCCTTTGTCGATATATTATTGATTTCAGTACTTTTTAAAAGGAGCATTCTTATGAAGAAAATTTCTCGTCGTTCGTTTCTGACCGCTATGGCCGCTGTGAGTGCAGCGGGTGTTCTTACCGCCTGCGGCGCTTCCTCCTCCACGGCAAGCTCCGTGGCATCCTCTGTGGCTGCATCCAGCGAAACCGCAGCCTCTTCGGAAGCTGCACCGGAATCTGTGACCATCAAGGCGTTCAACGGTGCAAAGGAACTGGTAGATGTGGAAGTACTCTTTGACCCGCAGCGCATTGCCATCCTCGACCTTGCTTCTCTGGACATTCTGGATGAACTGGGCGTTGGCGACCGTGTGGTCGGCACGGCATCCACCTCTCTGGACTATCTTCAGAGCTATGTCACCAATGACAGCATTGCGAACCTTGGCAACATCAAGGAAGCCGATATGGAAGCAGTCATGGCTTGCGAGCCGGACATCATTTTTATCAGCGGACGCCTGTCCAAAGCCTATGATGCTCTGTGCGAGATCGCACCCGTTGTTTTCCTTTCGACCGACGCCGAAAAGGGCGTTGTGGAAAGCACCCGTGAAAACGCCATGACCATCGCTTCTATCTTTGGTCTGGAAGATCAGGTGGAAAGCCTGATGGCGGACTTTGACAGCCGCATCGACGCCCTGAAAGCCTTTGCAGAGGGCAAGACTGCCATCGTCGGCATGACCACCAGCGGCAGCTTCAATGTTCTGGGCAACGATGGCCGCTGCTCCATCATCGGCAAGGAGATCGGCTTTGAGAACATCGGCGTAGATGCCAATATCGACACTTCGACCCACGGCAACGAGGCCTCCTTCGAGTTCATTGTGGACAAGAACCCCGACTACATCTTCGCAATGGACCGCGATGCAGCCATTGGCACCGATGGCGCACAGCTGGCGCAGGAAATCCTGGAAAACGAGCTGGTCAAGAGCACGGATGCTTACAAGAACGGCCACGTCGTTTATCTGTCACACCCGAATGTCTGGTACACCGCAGAGGGCGGCATTCAGGCACTGAGCGAAATGCTGAGCGATCTGGAAAACGCACTGCTGTGATTTTTTCAAAATTCTTCTTGCAATTTTGAAAAAACTCCGGTATAATACCTTTCGTTAAGAATACAAAAAGTCGGCTTACAAAGCGTGAAATCCTGAGGGAAAGCTACCCCCTCAACGATTTCACGCTTTTTTGTTTGCCCGAAAAGGAGGACCTATGAACCCGAAAAACAAACTGGCAGAAATGCCCATCCGCCCCCTGCTGTACACCATGGCGGTACCGCTGATGCTGTCGCTGCTCATCCAATCGCTGTACAACATCGTGGACAGCATTTTTGTGGCACGACTGTCGGAAAAGGCCCTGACCGCCGCCTCTCTTGTATATGCCATCCAGTTTTTGATGATCGCCATTGGCGTGGGTACCGCCGTGGGTCTGAACGCCCTGCTCTCCCGGAAGCTGGGGCAGAAAAAGCCGGAGGAAGCCTGCCGTGCGCATCATCTCGGTGACCTTCCTGTTTGCGGTCACAACGATTCTGTGCGGCTACTTTGCCTCCGGTCTTGGCAACGGTGTGGTCAATATGATCGGCGGTGCGCTGCGGCAGCTGGTGGTGCTGGTGCCCTGCCTGTGGCTTCTCATCCGCACCATGGGCATCGAAAAAGCGTGGTTTGCGTTTTGGGTGTCCGAGGTGATCGCCTGCGCTTACAGCCTGTGGGCAACGAAAAAAGAACTGCGGAACAAGGGAAAGTAAGGCAAAACAAAAACAGGGTGCGCCCCGAATAGGACGCACTCTGAAAGATCCACATACGACAGAAACTCCAGTGTCATTACAACACTGGAGTTTTTGGTGGGCGCGGGTGGATTCGAACCACCGAAGCTGAAAAGCAGCAGATTTACAGTCTGTCCCCATTGGCCACTCGGGAACACGCCCATATACAGTTCTTTGCAGTCGCGGACTGCCTGTATATATTACCACTTGGGGGCGTATTTGTCAACTGCTTTTTACAGCTTTTTCAGAAAAGAAGCTGACCGCACGGCTCAGTCGCGGGGACGGCCATAGCGGTGGACTTTTTTGGAGGAATGGCGGGTGTGGGGGGAGTTGAGCAGGACCCACGCCACATAGATGATGGCGCAGATGGCGCTGACGACGAGCACTACCTTGAGGTAGAGGCTGCCGAAGAACTCCTGCAGCTTCGAAAAAGAGTAGAGCAGGCTGCTCCGGCTCACGTCCTGCCCGGCGATGAGGTTGACCATGCCGATGGTCTCGCCGGCCAGCTTCAGCTCCACGGTGCCGACCACATCGCCCTGCTGGACGGGGGCGCAGACATAGTCGGGCAGATGGAAGTATTTCTGAGTCACGGTGCCGTCGCCCGAAGAGGGCAGCAGGGTCATCATGCTGTTGTCGGGGTAGAGCTTGAGGGTGTCGGTGTCGGAGGAATACTTCACGGGGATCTCTGCCAGAGCAAGGTCGGTGTCCAGCGCAGGCTGGATGGAAAAGCTCTGGAACACCCAGTCGATGAGGCGGGTCGTTTCGTAGAGAGCCGGGCGGCGGTTGGCGTAACCGTAGGTGTCACAGGTGTCGGGACTCTGCATGATGCAGAAGATATAGGTGGAGCCGTCCTGATTGGCCCACGAAACATAGCTCTGGTCGCCGTGGTCGTTTTTATAGGCCATCACATCGCACATGCCGCCCTGCATAGACTTGCGGTAGAAGCTGCCGCCGCTGGTCTTGTTGAGGGCGACGTTCTGGTTCAGCAGCACGAAACTCTTGGTGTGCTTTTCCTTGGCGGGCATGGTGAAGGCGGGAGCCGACGAGATGTCCACAAAGGCGTCGAAGCTCATCAGATACCGCAGGATGAGGTACATATCCACGGCGGTGGTCACGTTGCCGCTGTCGAGGCCGCAGGCATCTGTCCAGGTGCTGCCGGTGGTGCCGATGCGCTGGGAGAGGGTATTCATCTGGCTCACCCAGCCTGCAAGGTCGCCGCCCGAAAGGCTGTAGGCAAGGCCCATCGCGGCTTCGTTGGCGTTGCGCAGAAGCATGGCGTAGACGGCTTCCCGGTAGGTGAAGGTCTCATTGGAGCGCATATCGGCATTGTCACTGTTGTGGACGTAATCCGAGATGGCGAAGGGCATCTGGAAGGTGTTGTCGAGCTGGTCGGCGTAATTCGTCAGCAGCAGCGCGATGGTCATATATTTGGTCAGGCCCCCGGCAGACACCTGACGGGAGCTGTCCTTGTCGTAGACGATGATGTTGGTGTCGGTGTTGACGATGTAGGCGCTCCTGGCCTGCACCTCGTAAAAGAGGCTGGGGTCGAACATGGCCGAAGCCGGCGCGCACAGGCAGCTCAGCAGCAGGATAAGGCTCAGAAATAGGGTGACGATACGTTTCATGTGGACATTTTCCTCAAAAAGCGATAATATATTATAGCAATTCAACTTTTTAATGCAACAGCAACAGCGTTGAATTGCATATCGCAAATATGCTGTTTAAATGTTGCACTAATTTCTTGACTTGTGATAAAAACACAAACTGCTATAAACTACTTCATTCCCCTTCTTTTTCGCTGCTTACGATAGCCTGCACCTTGGTGGGCAGACCATAGATGCTGATGAAGCCGGTGGCATCGCTCTGCTTGTAGTCGCCGCCTGCGGCAAAGGTGGCGATGTCTTCACGATACAGAGAGAACGGCGACCAGACCCCTGCATTGATGAGGTTGCCCTTGTACAGTTCCAGACGCACTTTTATACGGGCACTTGGAAAATGTGTAAAAAGTGTTCTGCATATAGCAGCAATATGAAAGCAGTATTTCACAGCGGGGCATTATGAATCTATAATAGTAGTTGGAAATAAACAGAAAGAGGGTCTTTTTGATGGCAACAATATTTCCAAGAGAAGAAAAGGCAGAGGCACTGTTCGGAGAGATCCTGAAAAATCCAGAAGCCTGCCGCCGCCTGATGGATACCTTCAACGACTCGCTGGACATGGCAGACGTACTGGATGCGCCGACCGTGAGTGCACAACAGTTTGCCGCAGCGCTGTTCAATGCCTACGCGAACAAGGATCTGTCTGCCTTTCTGATGGCGATCTGCCAGCACAGTATGTTTGACCTGCTACGGAACGCTGCCCTGATCCCGTTCAAATTCAACGCCGATGGTCAGCCGAACCCGGTGATCCTGACGGATGATGCCGGCGTTCTTTTGCCGAACAACAAATTTGCCGTGAGCAGCAAAGTATACGACCGGTTCATCCGGGTGTTCCAGAAGCAGGAAAAGGTAAAAATGTACCTTGCCAGCGGCTACTGCAAGTATCACGGCTACGACGAAGGCTCGATGGATGTGGTGGAGTACCACTACAACCAGCATTTGGGGCTGCTGCTGATCTACGAACTGCCGGACACCGTGAAGCAGAAGGTAACGGAAGCGGAGGCCTACTCCACCGTCTGGGATATCCAGATGAAACTGCAGCACGCACTGCCCCGTTCCGTGGTCTACTATGGACAGGATACGCTCAAGGACGGCGGAACCCGCTACGATGAACTTGGCGTTTTTCTGCCGCTGGAACACTTTGCCGACCGGCTGGAACGCCATGTGGAAACTGCTACCAAGATCGTTTACGGGGAGTAAATGCCCTGTAAACGAACTCCTTTTATAAGTGCATCACAGCAAAAACAAAACGCAGCGAACCGTTAAAAGATTCGCTGCGTTTTGCCTTATAAGGGAGAATGGAAATGCTGCACATCAGGTGCAATAACGAAAAGTCTTGTCAGTGACAATACGGGCAAAAATCAGCCCTAATGGCAGTGCCACGATGATGAGAATGGCATCTGCAAACCATGTGGCGGAGTCCATCAGAGACAGGATGCCCAGATTATAGATGGCACGGTAGAAATACAGTCCCGGTACCATGATAACGATGGACGGCACGGTGACGGAGATGCGGGGATAACCGGCGGCGCTCTTCAGGCAGGAGGCCAGCAGTCCGGACAGCAGTGCGCCCAGAAACGCTGCAACAGCGGGCGGAAAGCCCGCAAGACTCACCAGCTCCAGTCGGAACGTGTTCGTTACCGCACCGATAAGGGCGGCGCAGACTGCCAGGTTCCGGGGACTGTTGAACATGAGCGAAAAGCCGAACACACCGCCAAAACTTGCCAGCAGCCGGAACACGATCTCTTCCGGGAGTGTCAGGCTCAGGGCAGGGAACTGCACCGGCTGCAAATGCAGCAGCAGTGCCATGATCCAAGCCGTCATGGTTGCCACCAGAATGATGAGGACGGCGTAGGCCAGACGTTCCAGCCCGGAGCGCATATCCAGCTTGGCAAGGTCGATGCCGCTGGTAATGAACGGAAAGCCCGGAATGATGAAGAGCATGGAGCAGATATACCCCGCCTCGTGCTGCGCCGATACGGCAAACAGCACCTCTGCCAGCTTCAGCAGGATGGCATACACGAGGCTTGCTGAACAGACCGACGCCGTAATGCCCAGAAACAGGGTGAAATGGTGTTTTGTCAGCTTGCACCGTACAAAGTTGCCGATGCCTGCACCGCAGAAGGCACACAGCATTTCCACAATGCCGCCGCCCAGCAGAAAGGTGAAGCAGCCGCAGGCCAGTGCAGCTGCAAAGCCCAGTGCGATGGGCGAATACAAGCCGTGGATGCGCTCGATCTCATCGAGGTGGCTGTGCAGCTCTTCGCCGGTCATAAATTTTCCTTCCCGGTCGAAGTCGTTGACGAAATGCTCCAGTCGGTTCAGCCGGGAGGTATTCACGCCCGTGTTTGTCAGACAGAGTGACTGGGTATAACACTGGTCACCGTCAAAGCAGGTGAACTCAATGGACAACAGGCCGATGTCCGCTGTTGTTGTGACTCCCAGCTCCCGCGAAAGGGTGTTCATGGAGCTTCGGACACGCCATGCGCCGGTGCCGCATTCCAGCAGCATCAGCCCGGTGCGTCCAATGACGGAGGCTTTTTCCACAAGCCCCGCCTCGGTAATGGGGACGCCCTTGCTGGCCGACGCATAGTCGTGCCAGTAAACTTCCATGTGATTTTTGATGATCTCACTTTGCCGTTGTCCCATACCGGAAAGCCTCCTTTGTGATATGGGAATGTTGCAGCTGTTTCAAGACTGCGGTGCTATTATAAGGGAAATTGCAGGGCGGGTAAAACGTATCTTGGGTATGCCGGCAATGTTCGTTTGGTATTTCAAAGAAGAAAATACATTGCGTTTTTGGCGGCTCTGCGGCACGGTTGAAGGTATCGGTGGACAGCCGGTATGCAGACATGGAGCCGCATATCGGCTCGGAACAGGGCGGAAAACGTCCTGTGGTGGTTCTGCAGAACAACATTGGAAACCGTCATTCGCCTACATTGATCGTTGCAACTGTTACCACCCGGACGGAAAAGAAGAAAAACCAGCCCACCCATGTGCTGGTGGATTCCAACCCGGCCTTTGAAGAACCGTCCATGATTCTTCTGGAGCAGATCTTCACGATCGATAAATCCCGCATCGAACGCTTTATGGGCTATGCCAGCAAGGCTGAAATGCTCCGCATTGATATGGCTTTGCTGGTCAGTCTGGCTCTGAATGTTCTGAGCGGAAAGCACAGCGAATAGCGGACAACCAGTAACCCGTAAAAATGAGGTGATAGCGATGTAACCGGAGGTGAGTGAGCCATGCGAAAGAGTGCCCCCATTGAAGTGGTGGTACATTACCCCAAAACGAAAGAGGGATGGGACGAACTCGGAAAACGGGTCGCAACCGCCCACGCCAACTATGTGATCGAAAAAATCGACCGTCTGAACTGCCCCACATGGCAGAAGCTCGAATTGCTGCAGGCGGTGATCGATACTACCAAAGGAACTTACAAACCCAAGGAACACCAAAAGCCCGGCTGGCAGCCGAGCCGATAAACAAAGCCCCACGCTCAACATATGCTTTTCTGCTCTGACCAGAGACGGTCAGATTTAGAGGCAGTGTTGAGCGTGGGGCTTTTTGTGTTACATAAGTTTTTGGAATTTTGCTGACAAAAAAATCATTGATTGTTGGCGGCCAATATGGTATCCTGTGACATTGCGTAACACGCAAAACAGTTCCACTTTTTGCTGAAAGAGCGTATCGAAACCGTCCTGATGGAGCAGCAGAAAAAGCTTTTTGAAAAGTAAAAGCTCTTGCGTCCCGTGAAAAAAGAAGGTAATATAAATACAGAGCAAGACACAGAACGCAGGGAGGGATGAAAATCATGTTTTACGAGATCATGCACCGGGAAAGCTGTGTGGCACAACTCAGCACGACAGGGGAATGCAGGGTCTGCCTCGAGGATTTCATGCCCTATGATCTGGTTCTGGTGGAATCGGATGATTTTGACGAGCGCATCAATAATGTAACGAACTTTTACTATTGGTGCGCCTCCCGGATGTTGACGTTGGATCGCACCTACGCCAAGGAAATCCTGAACAGTATCGGTGCATCTCAGAGTGTTACGGACAGGGAACGAGCACAGATTGCATTATCCTACCATTGTCTGTCTTTGCTGGATGTGTTCTGGGTGAAAGAAGAAAACGAGAAGATTCGATTCGAGGATATCAACCTTTTTGCACACTCCTTAAGCAATGCGCTTGTGGATATTGCGCTGCGGGGGCACCAAATGACGGTGACAAACGCCCATCTTCTGGCAAATGACCTGTCTACGGGCGGCTTGTACCCCAAAGCATGGGTGCGCAAAGAGGATGGATTCTATCTTTACAAGGATGGCGGCAGGGATGCGGTGGAACGTGAAGTGCTGGCAAGCAAAATCTGCCGGTGCTTTGACTGCCATCAGGTACTGTATGAGCAGGGAATGTTTGAAAATGAGCCGGTTTCTATCAGCAAAATCATGACATCTCAGCGATACAGTCTTGTGACCTATGCAGCCTATGACGTCTACTGCACGAACCGTGATTGGAATACGCTGGATAAGATCTTAGAGCTGGATGCTCCCGGCTACTATATGATGAACATTCTGGATTATCTGGTGGGCAATACCGACCGTCATTGGGAAAATTGGGGTCTGCTGGTAGACAACGAAACCAATCAGCCCATCCGTCTGCATGACCTGATGGACTTCAACCGGGCGTTTCAGCAGTACGACACGCCAGAAGGCGCAAACTGTCTGACTGTGGGAAAACGCCATCTGAGCCAAAAAGATGCTGCAGTGGAAGCGGTGCGGAACATCGGACTGAACCAAGTCCGTCAGGTGGAGCACGCCGTATTCTCCGAGCATCCGGCATGGAAAGCAACGTTTGAAGAACGACTGCGTGTTTTACGGAACGCCATGTAAGTCAGAGCGAATATCAGAATAATTGAAACAGAATGATTCCATAACGAAAGCCCGTCTGCGCTGCCACATATCGTGGCTTGCAGACGAGCTTTTTCGTTTGACCGGAGAAAAATTACCATACCTCACATGCGAAGCATAGATGGAAAATCGGAACCAAGGTTTTCCACCAGATGGCAAAAGCACTTCTGACTGATGGTCTTTTGTCCGTTTTCCCAGCAGCGGATGCTTGTCCGGCTGACCTTTGCGTGGTCGGCAAGTTGCTGACGGTTCCAGCCTTTTGCCTCCCGGTATCTGCGGAGGAAGGCTCCTCCGCCCCGGTGCAGAAACAGGGTGTAGTCGTCCAGAATATCCTCCACCGGGATGCCGTAAAGGGCGGCGAGCTTGTCCGCAAGTTCCGGCATAAAGCTGCGGTGAAATATGCCGCTTTCCAGATCCCGATAGAGCCATTCCTCCATGCCCACCATGGCAGCAACCTCTTTTTGCAGCAGGTCAAGACCATAGCGGCACCAACGCAGACGGTCCCAGGGGTCCGGGATGCCGGCGTAAGAATGGTACATACGGTAGAACGCCTGCGCCTCTACGGTGGTGCGGGGGCCTGCCAAACTTACCTGTAAGATGTATAAAGGGGTTAGACCACAACCCTCACATGATACCTTTTGAAGCAGAAAAAGGTGACCGCTTTCCTGAGCCCAGAAAACCCATTTTGACGCATTTGCGCTGCTTTGAAAAATGAGTGGGTTCTCTTTTCCATCTGAAAGTGCGCTGGGGAGAGGATAGCATTTTCAATGCACCGGCTGGCGTAGGTGGAAAAGCGTGCCCGACGGTCAGAGTCGAAAGTATCCACCGCTTTCATCAGGCCGATGGTGCCGATGGAAATAAGGTCGTCCTGATCGCCGGGCAGGGCGTAGTATTTTTTTACGATGTGTGCCACCAGACGCAGATTGTGCCGGATCAGTTTTTCCCGTGCGGCAGGGTCACCGGCACGCAGTGCGGAAAAGGCTTCGGTTTCCTCCCGGGCAGAGAGGGGCCGCGGAAAGCTGCCGCTTTCCAGATGAAGCGCCAGAACCAGAAACTTTGTGGCAAAAAATTGCAGAAGAGATAAAAACATGCCGACCCCTCCCCATAGTATCATAAACGGTTACTGTAATTTATGAAGGAGGGCTTGCCTTTTTTCCGGACTCCGAGGAGAACAACGCTGCTTCGTTGTCCACAAAATGCTGATAGGCGTCCTTGTCTGCAATCAGGTAGACAGGATTCTGCAAAATCGACTTGATGGAAAACCGGGTGAACGAACGCCCGTTTTTGTTTTGATGCCCAGCCGTCCCAGTTCTTCAATCAGGCTGGAAAAGTCGCTGATGTTGCGGCTGATGCGGTCCAAACGGTAGACCACGATGGCCTTGAATTTCCGGTCCTTGGCCGCAGTCATCATCTTTTTGAAATCCGGGCGGTTCAGGTTGCCGCCGGAAAAGCCCTCGTCCTCAAAGACAACGGCATGTTCCGCGGCGGCATCGCCGTAGTGAGTGCGGATATATTCGCGGCAGAGGTCGATCTGATTTCCGATACTTTCGCCCTTGCCGGTATAGCGGGACTTGCGGGAATAGATGGCAATGGTGTCAGCAGTTTTGGCCATGAGATACTCTTTTCCTGTTGTCCGGTGGCCGTAGATGCGGCTATTGTAGCATGGCAGGCCATCTTTGTAAAGAAAAATAACGATAGTCATACATATTTCATCATACTACGAACGGAGGTGTCAAGGATGTGACAAGGCAGAACAAGCGAAGAAGTCAGGATGTTTGACTATTTCTATGGGCAGTCGGGCGAGATGTTCTCGTATTTCCGGGTGCCCAAAATTTTATTCCGGGACATAAAATTCAAGGACCTGTCCAACGATGCCAAAACGCTGTACGGCATCCTGCTGGACCGCATGGGGCTGTCGGTGAAAAACGGATGGCTGGATGAGCAGGGAAGGGTGTATATCATTTTTCCTGTGCAGGAAGTGATGGATGCACTGGGCTGCGCAGACAACAAGGCAACCAAACTGTTCCGGGAATTGGAAAAGTTTGGTCTGATTGAGCGCAAACGGCGCGGGCTGGGAAAACCCAATCTGATTTACGTCAAAAACTTTGCAGACCCGCGTTTCCGGAATCGTGAAAAGAACGGTTCCGGTGCCGCGGATTCAGCGCAGCAGGAAACGGCAAAATCACGAGGAAATAAGACTGAGTGGAATAAAACCGAGGGGAGTGAACCTGATCCTTTCTCTTCCGACGCGGAGGACGAATCGGATGAGCGCACACGGCTGGAAGCGTATTTTATGCAGTCGTTGGAGGTGGACTTGCTGCTCCGGGCCTGCCCGGATGAGGAGGACACCATCCATCAAATCGTGAATCTTCTGGTGGATAGGTAACCTGAGCTGTTTTCAACTGCCAATGCAAATCTTATTCGGTATGCCCGAAGATCGTCGCAAATGTAT
>OGPY01001524.1_pt1 | contig 16902 bp, 14 predicted proteins | sample 1553121 | NCBI WGS metagenome assembly OGPY01 (sample SAMEA2580004, study PRJEB22360) | human gut metagenome
AGCACGCCGCCAGCGTTCATCCTGAGCCAGGATCAAACTCTCATGTTAAAAAGTTTTGTCCTGCCAGAATTAAATCTGGCTTTTAATCAGAAACAATGTCCTGATTTACTGTTTTAAGGTTGCTTCTTTATAGAAGCGTTCTTGAATTATTCTCAAAATCTTTCAAGGTTTTTCACTGTTCAGTTATCAATGTTCGTTGTTGTTATTTTCAACAGCTTGTATATTTTATCACATCTTCAAGTCGTTGTCAACAACTTTTTTATTTTTCTTTGTTGTCGTTCTTTCGCGGCAACTCTGATATCTTATCATGTCTGTCGCTTTTTGTCAACAACTTTTTCTCGGCAATTTATTCTGTCGGAGCTCAATATCACTTGGCTTTATCCGATCAGAACTGCTCTGCACGAGTCAGCTTTGTTATAATACCACCCGGCTCGAATTTTGTCAATCAGAAATTACAAATTAAATTATATTCAGACAATTTATGTTGTATTCTAAAATTGTTATATCATGCTTTTTATTTTTCACACAATACAAGAAATTCATATGACATAGCCTACGCCTCAATTGCATCCAGTGCCTCCCTGACATTTGCCACCCCGATCAGCTTCATTGCATACTTCTTTCCTACAGAAGGAAGGGATACTTTTGGCAGAATGCATACTTCAAAACCGAGTTTGGCTGCCTCTGCCACACGTTGTTCCGCCATGCTTACACCACGCACTTCCCCGCTTAATCCCACCTCGCCAAAACAGATGGTCTTCTCATCAATCGTCAGATCCAGTTTGCTTGACATAATGGCAAGCACAATTCCCAGATCAATTGCCGGTTCATTCATACGGATTCCGCCTGCGATATTTACATAAGCATCACAATCCGACAACTGCATTCCAACACGTTTTTCCAAAACTGCCATCAGCAGATTCACGCGGTTAAAGTCCGTTCCGGTCGCAGTTCTCCTCGGATTGTTGAAATAGCTGTGACAGATCAGCGCCTGAATTTCCAAAAGAATCGGACGGGTACCCTCGATGGAACATGCCACGACAGAACCGGAAGCATCCTTTGGTTTGCCGCTGAGCATATACTCGGACGGATTCTCCACCTCAACCAGTCCCTCTGTGCGCATCTCAAAAACACCGATCTCGTTCGTGGAGCCAAAACGGTTCTTCACGCCACGCAGAATCCGGTAGCTTTCATGACGGTCTCCTTCAAAATAAAGAACCGTATCCACCATGTGTTCCAGTACACGTGGACCTGCCACGACCCCTTCCTTTGTCACATGCCCGACAATAAAGATCGAGATATCCATTCCTTTTGCGATCTGCATAAGAACGCCTGTAGACTCACGCACCTGTGACACGCTGCCAGGCGCCGAGGAAACGTTTTCGTTATACATGGTCTGGATACTGTCGATCACCACAATCTGTGGCTTATTCCGTTCAATTACCGTGCGTATGGTGTCCAGACTGGTCTCACACAACAGTTCCAGATGATCACTGAACGTGCCAATCCGCTCTGCACGCAGTTTGATCTGCTGCAGGGACTCTTCCCCGGACACATACAGTACCGAAAGATTCTGCCCGGACAGATTACGGCAGACTTGTAATAAAAGCGTTGATTTACCAATTCCCGGATCTCCTCCAACCAGAACGAGGGAGCCTTTTACAACTCCCCCGCCCAATACACGATCCAGCTCCGGCATGGATGTGGAAATCCGCTCCTCATCCGATGTCTTTATTGCAGAAAGCGGAACAGGTTTCGCTTCTGTCGCTGGTTTTATTTTTCCGGAAGTACTGAGTGCTTTCCGGTCCACCAGTTCCTCTACGAACGTGTTCCACTCTCTGCATGCCGGACACTGGCCCATCCATTTGGATGATTCATATCCGCAATTCTGGCAAAAAAACGCACTGGTTTTTGCTTTTGCCATATATTATCTCTTTTCTACGCGGATTGCTACCGCATCTGCTCCTTCTAATTCTACGCTCAGGCTTAATTTGCCTCCAAGATTGGTCTTCATTGTTCCTGCAGACTTGCCATCGATATCAATCTCGTACTCTGTCTCTTCTGCCAGCTCCAATGTGATCTGTGCATCTTCCGGTCCCTCTACCGTAAAGCTGACAGTATTCTCATCCTCTGTAAAATTGGTGACAGCTGTACCCGGTACAGATTCATATACAAACAGTCCGTTACGCTCCAGCTTTGTAATCTCCTTGAACGTTTTTACTTTGTATTTATCTCCATGAAATTCGTAGTTATCAAGCTTTGCTTTCGCTCCCAGAGTGTAATCGCCGAAACTAAGGGTTCCGTTTCCTTCCGTACGAATTAATTCACTGATTGCAGCCATGATTTTTCCTCCTGTGTGGTTGATTATTTGGTTCTTAAATTATATCACTTTTTATCTTTTGATACAATGATTTCCTTGTTCTTCGTCGTCACGATCACACGGTCTTTCGCATGGATTTCTCCACGGATCAGTGCGTCTGCCAAACGGTCTTCCACCTCATCCTGCAGTTTTCTGCGCAGAGGTCTGGCACCGTATTTGCGGTCATACGCTTTTTCAACAATAAATTCCTTTGCAGCTTCCCGTACCACCAGATCAATCTGCAGCTGTTCCTTACAGCGTTTCTGTAAATCACGCACCATAATGCCGATGATTTTTTTCATATCGTCTTTGTTCAGCGCACGGAATACAATTGTCTCATCAATACGGTTTAAAAACTCCGGTTTAAAAATACGTTTGACTTCTTCCATCACGCTGGCTTTCATCCGCTCGTGATCCTGCTTTTCATCTTCTTTTGCACCAAAGCCAAGCTTCTTCGGCTCGATGATCGACTGTGCGCCCGCATTACTGGTCATGATGATAATGGTATTCTTGAAATCTACTTTGCGTCCCTGGGAATCTGTAATATGCCCATCATCCAGCACCTGAAGTAAGATGTTAAACACATCCGGATGGGCTTTTTCAATTTCATCAAACAAAATCACAGAAAACGGATTTCTGCGGACTTTTTCCGAAAGCTGTCCTCCATCCTCATGGCCCACATATCCTGGCGGGGAGCCAATCATTTTGGATACACTGTGCTTTTCCATATACTCCGACATATCTACCCGGATCATGGATTCCTCGTTGCCAAACACAGCCTCTGCCAGTGCTTTGGAAACTTCCGTCTTTCCGACACCGGTTGGTCCCAAAAACAGGAACGAACCGATCGGACGCTTCGGGTCTTTGAGTCCCACGCGACCACGGCGGACAGCCTTGGAAACTGCAGATACCGCTTCTTCCTGTCCAATCACGCGCTTGTGCAGTGTTTCTTCCAGTTTCTGCAGACGGGATGCCTCGCTTTCTGTCAGACGGCTGACCGGAATCTTTGTCCATCCAGCCACCACATCGGCAATCTCATTTTCGCCCACCACCGGAACTTTGTTTTTGGATACGCGGCGGTTCTTTTTTTCGAGTTTTTCCCTGGATGCCTGCAGGTTCTCCCGTGTCTCTTTCCATGTGCGGGCTTTCTCGATATCTCCCTCCTGCAGCGCATGTTCCATATCCAGTTCCGTCTGATGAATCTCACGGTTTAACTGCATCATCTCATCCGATCCATGCATCATTCCAAGCCGTGCTTTTGCAGCTGCCTCATCCATCAGATCAATCGCCTTATCCGGCAGAAAACGGTCATTGACATAACGGGCAGATAAACGCACGGATGCTTCCATTCCCTCATCCGTAATCTGCACATGATGATGCTTTTCATACAGCTTTCGCAGCCCTTTTAAAATCTCAATGGATTCTTCCTCTGTCGGTTCCTCCACCTGTACCGGCTGGATATGGATCTTTCGTTCCCCCCCCCGTTCCCGGTTGAACCCTCCGCTCGAGTGCTGCGTCTTTTTCAATATACTTGCGATACTCTTCGATCGTGGTTGCACCGATCACCTGCACATCTCCGCGTGCAAGTGCCGGTTTTAAAATATTAGACGCATCCAGTGCACCTTCTGCTCCACCTGCGCCAATAATCGTATGCAGTTCATCAATAAATAGCAGCACGTTCCCAGCCGTTTCCACTTCATTTATCACTTTTTTAATACGGTCTTCAAATTCCCCGCGGTATTTGGATTTTGCAACGAGTCCGGACATGTCCAGAGATACCAGACGTTTATCTGCCACAATATCCGGTACGTTTCCGTTTACCAGACTCTGTGCAATTCCTTCAACGATCGCTGTCTTACCGACACCCGGCTCTCCGATCAGACACGGATTATTTTTGCCTCTGCGGCACAGGATCTGGATCACCCGTTCGGTTTCCTTTTCCCTGCCAATTACCGGGTCTAACCGTCCGGCCCGCGCCATAGCTGTCAGATCGCGGGAATACTGATCGAGCGTAGGGGTAAGTGTTGCCTCCTCATTTCTTCCACGCTGGATTTCTTCCCGGTACTGTGCCGGGTCCTCTCCCATCGCAGCAAGAATATCCACAAAAAGTTTCTGTGGGTTGGCTCCCATTGTATTTAAAAGCCGGGAAGCTGCACAATCCCCCTCTTTTATGATGGCAAGCAGCAGGTGTTCGGTTCCGATCCGTTCACTGTCAAAACGGTCTGCCATCTCCCTGGCACGATCCAGCACCATCTGGGTACGCGGAGAATATCCGTCACGGTCTGCCACCGTCACCTCCTCACCTGCCGCAACCAGTTCATCAATCAGCTTAAGTAGCGCTTCCAGTTCCACATTATTGGCTGTCAGTACTTCTGCTGCTACACCGGTTCCTTCCTTGAGCAGTCCCGCCAGAATATGTTCGGTTCCGACATAGTTGCAGCCGGACGAACGGGAAAGGCGGTTCGCATAATTCAGAGCTTTTTTCGCCTTATCTGTATATGGAATCAAAATTTATACCTCCTGTTACAATTCTACAAATCAATAAATTCGATATCGTCATCGGTATCTTTTTTGGTTGTTTTCTTCTTTCTTCCGAGCATGGAGCTTCGAACTTCTTCTGCCAGTTCTTTCTGCAGCATGATATCTTCATCATCTGCATCCCGGTAATGGTCCTCCCGCTTCTCCCGCTCTTTTTCCCTGTCATCGGTATCTTCTTCCGGATCATCCAGGTCATCCTCCAGATCATCCAGGTCATCCTCCAGATCATCCTCAATACCCTCTAACAGTTTATGCATAAATCCGCCTTTTTTGCGGAATGTTTCCTTTCCGTAACGCTTGGATATCCCGGTGTCATCCGGATCATCCGTTTCATACAGTTTTTCATCGTCCGGATCATCGTAATCCTCATCGTCGTCATCATCATCGTCATAAAAATCATCATAAGGATCGTCATCATCTTTTTTTCTTTTGACGATCAGAACCACTATGATAATCAGAAGAATCAGTACAACCACAACGAACGCACAGAGAATCAGCCGCATCTGGCTTTCCGTACTCTGGAACAGGCCCGTTTCCCCTTCCTGGGTAGAAGCTTCTGCAGATGTTGTCTCTTCCCCTATGGTATGCTTATACTGGTTATAGTTCATACATACAAACGGATAAATTTCTTCCGGATCATCCAGATCCAGCATATACAAAGCACCGTTTTGTCCGTTTTCATCCACCAGATACAAAAGTCTCAGCGGTGTGTCTATTCCGTCTTTGCGCATGCACGGATACTGATTTTCCCACAAAGTCACTGTATCTTTGACAAAGCCATCCAAAACATAGCGATCCGGAATACTGTCTGTCAGATAGAGATTTGTTTCGTCAATCGTAAAATACTGCTGCCCGTCTGCCGGAGCCTGTGTCTCTCCTTTTTGCTGTGTATCCTGTGATTCCTGCTGCGCAGCTCCTCTGGTCACCTGAATGGTATAGGTCTTTTCCACACCATTTTCCGCCTGCACGACGATCTGTACTTTATTTACACCGGTTTTCAGTTTGTCTGCCCCACTGACCGAGATCACAGATGCCTTAGCATCATTTGGCTGTGCGCTGACTGCCAGCGATGTCACCTGATCTCCCACTTTTGCCTGATATTCGGTAACTTTCGACTGAAATTCCGGAGAAAGGGTTCCTTCGGAAATCGTCAGGGATGCCAGCGTATTGTCTTTTGATTTGTCATCTGCTGCCGCTGCCGAATTTTCAACAGCTACAGATACACTTGCACCTCCCACATCCACGCGGTCCCCTTCCTGATTGCCCGCAGATGGTGCGGATGCGGCAAAACTTGCAGTTCCCGCCGCATCTGCTTTAAATTTAACAGTTCCGCTTGCACGTTTGTTTCTGGAACCGTAACTTCCCAGAGTCATAGAAACCGTGCCTGCATTTACACTGGTTTCCGCTGTTGCTGACTGATAAGTAAAAAGATCTTTGGAATATGTCAGATTTACCGTTCCCGTCACCCCTGCCGGAAGTGTCACTGTCACTGCCAGAGTATCTCCTATTTTCACGGATCTGGCGCTTAAAGCAATGATCATGCTCTCTGCCTGTGCATGCACATCCGGTGTCATGATACAACTGATCAGAAATACCAGTGCCAGTACCACTCCCAGTATCCGTTTTCCTTTTGCTTTGCTTTTTTGTCTCATATGTTCTGCCTTTCTTTTACTGCTGAATGGTGATCTTCCCCTGAAGATGTTTGTTCAGATATACCAGATCAAGCACATTGACCCCGTCTTTTTTGCGGTTTGTATCTGCGGCCTTAAGATAACATCCGGTAAGCTTTTGGGTACCATTCAGATGCCTGTTCAAACGATTCAGATCTGTTTTGTTGATCTTTCCATCTCCGTTTACATCTCCATAAATCACAAGCGTATAGGAAGAAACTTTCTTGTTTTTGCTGTCATACACCTGCAGAACATTGCCAGTTGAAACGATTCCGGTAACACTCTTTTTGGATGCACTGAACAGTTTGACCGTTCCCGCGGTCACTTTAAGTTTTTTCAAAAATGTTGCCGCCTTTGTTCCCGGCGCAATCCCCGTAACCATTTTGTTTTTCAACTGATATGTTTTCGAAGTCACGGAAGTCTTCTCGGTCTCTGCCGCTGCACCAGCTTTCTTTACAATGGTAAGCGTATAGGTTTTGGATGCTCCGCTCTCCGATTTGCAGATAACTTTACACGTATTGGTTCCCGTCTGAAGTTTTTTGGTGCCGGTTCCCGTCACAGAAGATTTCGCAGCTACCGGTGATGCACTTATGGTAACGGTGGAAACTTTGCTGTCCACGACGAGGGAATACGAAGTCGTGTCTCCGCGAAATACCGGTGTCAGTGTCTGTCCGGTTACGCTGAGCGATTTCAGATAGTTATTCGGATTTCCACTGGCTGTAAATGTCACTGCAGATGCCGGCATACCGGAATAAACCGGAATACGGAATACAAATGCCTGCTGCTTGTCCGCATACCCCTGTCCAAGCTTTCTGCCCTCGTTGTAAGCAGCCGCAAGGTTTGCCATATATTGGTGGCTGTACAGATTCTTCTGATTCACTACATTAAACTTCTGGAAATACAACGTATCCTGGCCCACGCCAATGTAGTTTTTCGCCAGAATTTTCGCTCCTCCTTCGAGTGCTGCATAACGGGTATTCCATCCCGCTTTTTTTGCATATGCCAGTCCGTTTTTGATAACCAGTGTGGAGGTAATGCCTGCTGCTCCCACATTAAAATAGTTATAGTATCCCTCATATCCGCTGTAAGTTCCCGAAATCAGTGAACTGGTTCCTTTCAGTCCCTGCTCCTGGCGCACTCTCGATGCAAGATGATACGGGCTGACCCCGGTTTCCTCACCGATATCCATAAATGCCTGCGCATAATCCAGCGCAGATCCATCGCTGTCCTCAACCGTATTCTCCATAAAGGTTCCTTTCAGAATAGAAGAAACTCCCTGCTTGGTCTGCACCTTGCTGAAACTTAAACTTTCAAATTGAAAAATATCGGTCTCATTGAGAAAATTCCGCGGATCTAAATAATAGGCGATATATTTAGAATTGGCTCCAACCCAGGAAGATCCGTCATAGACCGTCCACACATTGGTGGTCCAGTCATATGCACCGTCTGCGGTGGATTTGGTTGCGTCATTTCCGGTCTTCGGAACAAGATTGACTCCGTTTACGCTCTCTTTGCTGACCACGGTATTCCAGTCAAGCCCGGTCTTAACCGCCTGAAACTGCCACTGCGGATATGCTGTGTGAAGCGCGGAAAGTGCACGGATGTAACTATCCGGAAATCCTGCCGCACGCAGCTGCACAGCATAACTGCTGGCTGCTGCATCTGTACGCACACTGACTCCGGCAAGTGTTCCTGTTATAAGAATTGCCCCACAAAGCAGGGCACTCAAAAAGCGTTTTATCTTTCGCATATTCTTCCTCACCTGTTATGATCTGACTGCGCGGCATCCCAAATGCAGTGCAGTCTTTCTGTATCATTATATAGAAAAAGCATATCTGCGTCAATTCTGTGCGTTGTTCTTTTTGTTCCGGGTACAGTTACTCTCCTTTATGATGTAATGCGGACGTCTTTTGACTTCCATATAGGTTTTTGCAATATACTGTCCCATAATTCCCATACAAAACAGCTGGATTCCGCCAATGCATGTCACGATACATACCAGCGACGGCCAGCCGGCAACCGGATCCCCGAATACCAGTGCCCGCACAATTTCCGCGATGATTGCTATAAAAGAAACCACGGTGAGCACCAGCCCCAGATACGAGGAAATCTTCAGCGGAACATCGGAAAAATTGATAATCCCATCAAACGAATAGCGCACAAGTTTCCAGAAACTCCACTTGGTTTCTCCCGCAGACCGTTCTACATTTTGAAATTCCAGCCATTTGGTATCATATCCGACCCAGGCAAAGATTCCCTTGGAAAACCGGTTGTATTCGCTGACAGAAAGAATGGAATCTACCATTGCACGGTTCATCAGACGGTAATCCCTTGCCCCATCTGCAATCTCAATGTGGGAAAGTTTCCGCATAACTTTATAAAACATGCGTGCAAAAAACGAACGGATCTTTGGCTCTCCCTGCCGGTTCACCCGCCGGGTTGCCACATTGTCACAGTCTCCGGCTTCTAACATCGCAGCCATCTGTGGCAAGAGCGATGGCGGATCCTGCAGATCCGCATCCATCGTCGTCACATAATCCCCCTTTGCACAGGACAATCCTGCCAGCAGCGCCGCTTCTTTTCCAAAATTGCGGGAAAAAGAAAGATAGTGCACGCGCTCATCTTCTGCTGCAAGTTCCCGGATCTTTTGCAGTGTTGCATCCTTCGATCCGTCATTGACAAATACATATTCAAAATCATAATCGCCCATTTCCCGTGTCACGCGGTTTAATTCCCGGTACAAAATCTGCAGAGATTCCTGCTCATTGTACATCGGTACGACGATGCTGATGCATTTTTTCCCCATATTTCCCCCTTGTCTTATACCTTATCCACATACTAAACAGGAATAACAGAAGCGCAGCTATGCTGATGGCAGCTCCGATCTGTACGCCCGGTGTGGTATAACGCAGCTCGATTTTATGCGTTCCTTCTTTTAAGTGTACACCAATGAGTGCATCCGCGAAAGGCTTTATTTTCGTCTTTTTACCGTCTACATACAGACTCCAGCCCTCATCTGCCGGCACTGACAGAATCAGTCTTCCCGCCTGCCTGACATCGATACTTCCAACGATCCTGCGATCTGTCATTTTTTCGAGTGACATGGTCTGTTCGCTGAGCGTCTCATACGCAGTGCACATGGCCTTGAAATTCAGGCGGTACACATGGTATTCGATCGTTTCTGCATTGAGATTGGTAATATGGATCTTTGTTCCTGCTTTGCACTCTCCCAGATCCAGCAGATAGCGGTGGGTGGTCTTTCCATACTGCTGCGTCCATCCGTCATCTCTTGATACTGTCAGGGAATCCGCATTGCAGGTCACATAATCCGCATAATAATATCCATCCTCGGAAATATCAATTGTCGTATCCCCGGCTGCCTGCGACTGTGTACAGGCTGCCGGATAAAGCATGTCTCCTTTTGCTCCCAGCTGCTGTGCCAGGGAATTCAGGGAACCGATCCTATCAAGCATGGAAGATTCCCAGCCTTTTATTGCCTTCTCGCTCATCATATAGCCAAGTGGCAGGCAGTAGTTATTCCGATAAAGATAATTTCCATTGCTGCTTCCCACAAGTGTCCGCAGTGGACTTTCATCCACCGGATTAGAGGAAAGCATATACTTCACCGAAAACATGGCTGACGGAAGCGGGGAAGCACCATTGTAACAGTAGAAATTTTTTCCGCCCTCCATATACAGGCTCTGGAAGAGATGGCTGACATCCAGATTCATCAGGGAGGAAAATATGGTTGCCGAACGGTATCCGTACAGGCTGTCATCGTTTTTGGTTTTCCGCCCACTGTCCTCCACCCGGTAAAATCCGTCATTTCCGTTATCCTCTTTTGCCTGTTGCAGCAGATCTTCGTAGTACCCCTGTTTATCCGTATATGCCACGCGGCTGGTAACGCCAAGCCCGGTTACCGCCATATTGACTGCCAGTTCTGCAATGGCAACACAAAAAGCAGCTTCCCGCAGGGCTATCCGCATTTTCTTCGGGGCAATTTTAAGCAAAAGAAGCAGGATTCCATAAACTAGGATAAACAGCATGGTAATAACTACAGCCATGTACTCCGTCACCAGTTCATCCCCGTAATATCCGGAGAGAACCATCAGTGTCAGTGCTGCAAGCACTGCTATGATGATATGCCAGCGTCTGGTTCCTTTCCATTTGCGGATCGTTGCAAATCCCATGACCAGAAGCACAAAAATGTAAAGGAATGACTGTCTGCCCGGCAACGCCTGCGGAAAATGCATACCATGCCAGATATAATCCAGCTGATTATCCGCAAAGCTCACAAGGAAAAAGACAAGCATCAGCATACGCGGAACTTTTTCCTTCCAGGAGATTCTGCGGTTCAGCACATACAGCCATACTAGTACCAGGGTAAATGCCCCGGCATACAGATTCGGCCAGTGATCATTTCCCGTATAACTTGTAGTGACGGCTGCCGCACGCCCCAGCTCCGCAATAACAGAAAAATACCACTCCAGCGTTTTCGGAAAGCTGTCTTCAGCAGACCCGGAAGCAGAAAGCACGGCGATCTCCGGCAATAGCAGTACCATCGAGACAGACCCTGCCAGCAGGGAATACCATGCGAACCGTAAAAATGCTTTCAGTTTTCCTCCTTTCTGCGTAAAAAAGAGAAGAATAAAATAAAACACCAGAAAGATACAGATCATGATGGAAATGTAATAATTTGCAAACACCGACAATGCAAGTGTCACAAAATACAGTCCCGGTTTCTGCTCCCGTACCAGTTTTTCCAGTCCCACCATGATCAGAGGAAAAAGAAGGATGCAGTCCATCCACATGATATCCCAGCTGTAGGCTGCCACAAATCCGGACAATGCATATGCCGTAGAAAATACAAGTGCCGGAATCACTTGATTTTTATGGAGTTTTGAGTCTTTTCCAATCAGATGAAAATGATATTTTAAAAATAAGAAAAAAGTCAGTCCGCACAGGGCAATCTTTGCCAGCACCAGTATCGTCATAAACTCGATCACATAATGTTTCGGGCAGAGCACGATCAAAAAATTAAGCGGACTCGCCAGATAATAGGCATACAGGGAAACAAAATCCGATCCCAGTCCCAGGTTCCAGGAATACTGCAGACTTCCGCCGGTTCTTAATTTATGAAGAAACTCTGTAAAAAACGGACAGTACTGATGATACATATCGATATGCAGAATACAGTTATCCCCGAAAGGATATACCCCGTTTCCGATACAGATGACCACACAGATTATAAATGGCATAAGAAATGCCATCACATAAGGAAATGACCGGTGCGACACCATCCGCGAAATCATTTTTTTCATGTTCTTACTCATCCTTTTCCTTGTTTTTTTCAAACAACTGATAATACTGAAGCTTCTTGTAAGTCTGAAGCTGTTTTTCATCGGCTCCGATCCCTTTTGTCTGCCCTGCTGCAGAGATCACCGGGTAAGTTTTGCTCAGACTTAAGAGGTAATTCTGGTATGCATTCGTCGGCACTCCTGCTGCGGTAAGTACCTGCGCCGCAAGATAATTCAGACTCGTATTTTTATCTTTCGCTCCCTCGATCCCATAATTACTCCACACCAGATAAGGTACGAGATAACGTTTTTGTGTCTCTGCCTGTGCCCCGTTTTCCACGACAGAAGCCACTGTATCATTCGGCTGATGATCCCCGAAAAATACGATGATCGTCCTGTCATCCACTTTGGAAAAATAATCAATCAGATTTTCGAGTGCCTGATCGGTCTTGTGGATCAGTGTCAGGTACTGATTGAGCGGTTCGCTGGCATACTGTGACTGGATATCATTCGTCAGATTCATATAGGTATCGGTATATCCGCCATGATTCTGCATCGTCACATTGAAAATAAAGGCCGGTTTGCCGGAGGCTTTGTTTTTCTCATAAGTTTCTATAATATGCTCCATATCCGATGCATCGCTGATATAATTGCGCACATAGGAGACATCCCTGTAATCTTCCATAAAATCCAGATTGTCAAATCCAAGCAGAGGATACACTTTATCCCGGTTCCATCCGCTGGCCTGATACGGATGCTGTGCATAGGTCGCATATCCTAAGGATTTCAGATAACCTGCTAAAGACGGTGTCCTGCTCTTGATGTACTGCTGATACGGAATACTTCCGTTCGGAAGGAATGCCATCGTATTGCCTGTCAGAAATTCAAATTCCGAATCCGCAGTGTTTCCCCCACACACAGATGTCTGGACATATCCCGTGACCGTGTTTTTCTCCCCCTGCTGCATCCGGTGCATAAACGGCATGTAATCCTCATTGGTTTCTAACGGTCCCAGCACTTTTAAATCCGAAAATGCCTCATCCATGATGACAATGATGTTGGGCAGATCCTGTGTGTCGGTTTCTGTTGTTTTAGTTTCGTATTTCGCCAGCGTCTCTTTTGCTTCATCCGCATCGTATCCTGCCGGACGCTCCACTGCCACATAGGCAAGATCCATGGCAAAGGTCACCGCCATGCCGTTTACTTTTGTCATATATGCCGGTGTGAACAGAAACGGATACAGATAATGTTTTGTCTGAAACGATTCCTGCTGCAGGGCATTGACAAATGTACACAATGCCAGTCCCACCAGTACGATACTCCCCAGCCTTATTTTCCAGGAAAAACGCGGACCTTTTTTAAAAAACCGGGCCAGCACAAATAATGCAATAAAAACAAGTGTAACAATCACCATGCGCCGGTCCGGTGTAAAATCATAGTTTCCAGCCACACTGGCTGCTGTTCCGGCCGAAAACAGATCCCACGGAACAAACGGTGTGGAACGGAATTTCATCACATAATGATTGGTAATTCCAAACGCCACAGCAAGTCCGTACAGCACTCTGGACGCAAAACACATTCTTCCGGTCAGAAAATATAACATCCATCCGATCAGCTCAAACAAAAAAATATTAAAAAGCTGTGCTCCCACACGCACTTCCGCAAACGGATTGTGTTCATAACACTCCATCAGGTAAAAAGCAAACACCGGAACCACGGCATACCAAAACAGCCATATGCCCTTCTGTTTCCACCCTTCTGTCCGTTTTTGTGTGTTGTTTTTCTCCCTTTTTGTCTGCTTACGTGCGACTGTCTGCTCCATGTTCCCTAACATAAAAATGAGTATGGCTCCTTCCATTCCTTCCATTTCCATCGCTTTTCATACGATTTTATCTGAATAGAATTTTACCACACTCATTCTGCTTTTAAAACGCATTTCACATTTTTATCATAATTTCATTCTAGTAATTGGATAACACCAGATGCTCCCGGTATGCACGATCCATACCATCGATCACGCGGCGTGCCTGCCCGTATCTGCGTGGATTGATGGTGATCACCCAGAGGGTATCTGCCCCCTGGTAGATTTCCCTCTTGAAAAAAGGAATCTTTTTACTGTTCTTTGTAAATGGAATGTGCTGTTCAAGCAGTGCCTCCGCCGTATGTGTACTCACTCTGGAATTGGTGGTACGGCACAGTTCCACGTCGTTATCCTTATAATTTCCAAGTTTCATCGTCATGCTTTTTGCATCTTCCTCCTCACGTGACTTTTACCTCAATCTCCCTGCCAAGTCCTCCTGCAACTTTTTCCAGAAAGTCCAGACTCGGATTATATCTCCCGCTCTCCAGACGGGAAATATTTGACTTTCTGGTACCGACTTTTTCTGCGAGCCGTTCCTGTGTCATCCCCTGCTCCTTTCGCACCTGCCGAAGCTGGGCTGCAATTTCCTGTCTGGCGTGATTACGTTCCTGCATATCCGCCCCCTTACACCTTTATAAATCGTGCTCATGTATTCTAAAGTTATCATATATGATAACTTCTGTCAATGAACCAAAAGTCCTATTCCCGAAATCATAAAAAGGCTTGCAAATGCGTCTTTCATATGTTAATATAATATTTGTTCGCGCCGGCATGTCGGAATTGGCAGACGAGGCAGACTCAAAATCTGTTGATGGCAACATCGTGTGGGTTCAAGTCCCACTGCCGGCATATAAAAGACCTCAGGTTTCCAATCGGAAATCTGAGGTCTTTCTTTTTGCGGCACATCGTTTTCTTAAACCAACAGAGGACGCATCCCGTTCCCCCGGATTGCGTCCTCCATTATTTTACCTGTACATCCTAACTCTTTTATTTTGTAATCCTGATATCATCAAAACAGTCAAATGTTGCAAAGTAATCTTCCGGTGTCTCTGCACGGCGGATCATCTTCACACTTCCGTCTTCTTTGAGCAGTAATTCTGCAGAACGAAGACGTCCATTGTAATTATATCCCATGGAAAATCCATGTGCTCCGGTATCGTGGATCACAAGATAATCTCCCATGTCGATCTCTGGCAGTTTCCGGTCAACCGCGAACTTATCACAGTTCTCGCAAAGACTTCCTGTCACATCATACACGTGATCGCATGGTGCATTTTCTTTTCCAAGAACCGTAATGTGATGATATGCCCCGTAAATTGCCGGACGCATCAGGTTTGCTGCACATGCATCCACACCAATATACTCTTTGTAGATATGTTTCTCATGGATGGCCTTCGTCACAAGGCATCCGTAAGGTCCGAGCATGAAACGTCCCATCTCGGTATAAATGGATACATCCCCAAGTCCTGCCGGAACTAAGATCTCATCGAACTTTTTGTGCACACCTTCTCCGATGACAGCGATATCATTCGGCTCCTTGTCCGGTGTATAAGGGATTCCCACACCACCGGAAAGATTTACGAATCTGATATCACATCCGGTCTTTTCCTTTAATTCCACGATCAGTTCAAACAGTTCTCCTGCAAGCTTCGGATAGTATTCGTTTGTGACGGTATTGCTGGCAAGAAATGCATGGACACCGAAATGCTTTGCTCCCTTATCCTTTAAAATCTTAAACGCTTCGATGAGCTGATCCTTTGTCATGCCGTATTTGGAATCTCCAGGGTTGTCCATGATTCCGTTGCTCAGTTCAAATACTCCACCCGGATTGTAACGGCAGCTGATGGTCTCCGGAATATGACCGATCGTTTCTTCTAAGAAATCAATATGGGTGAAATCATCCAGATTGATGATTGCCCCGAGTTCATCCGCATAGGCAAATTCCTCTGCCGGCGTATCATTTGAAGAAAACATAATATGCTTTCCATCAAACCCACAGGACTTTGCAAGCATCAGTTCTGTGTAAGAGGAACAGTCACATCCCATATCATATTCCTGTAAAATTTTTAAAATATATGGGTTGGGGGTTGCTTTCACTGCAAAATACTCGCGGAATCCCGGATTCCATGCAAAAGCTTCCTTTACTTTTTTTGCATTCTCACGAATGCCTTTTTCATCATATAAATGAAACGGTGTCGGGTATGTTTTGACGATCTCCTCCACCTGACTCTTTGTTACAAACGGCTTTTTCTCCATAATCTGGCTCCTTTATCTACACTTTTTCGTCTGATGTTATGCTACAACAACTCTTTTACAAATTCAAGCAATTTTCGCCTTTTCCTTTTATTTTTCCACAGATTATGATATGATATGCATGATCGAATGTTAGATTAAGCGAACGAAAGATGAGGAACATCATGGGTGTAACAGTTTTACCTTATATTGATCAGACACAGACAGCCAGGCTGCAGGAAGCAGCTTCTGCCAATATACAGACACCGAAAAATACGGATGAAGCCGTCACCACATTTAAGGAATGTCTGGTTTCCGCTGAGCGCAGCGTACAGGCCATGGCAGTGGACGCACTGCTTGCCGCCAGCAGCAGTGGTGCCGTTTCCCTGGATACGGTACAGCAGATCCTTGGATTTACCCCGCAGACCGATGCACCGGTTGATACGTCTCCGGTCACGGATACCCCGGCAATTTCCAGTTCTTCTGCAACAAATAGTACCACCTCCTCCGGCAGTGTTTCTTCTCCGGAGAACCTCGAAGAATATTTCAAAGAAGCTTCTGAAACATACGGTGTGGATATCAACCTGCTCAAATCCATTGCCAAGCAGGAATCCAATTTCAATCCATCCGCAACCAGCTCTGCCGGTGCCATGGGTGTCATGCAGCTGATGCCGTCCACCGCAAAAGGACTTGGTGTCACAAATGCATACGATGCACAGCAAAATATTATGGGTGGTGCCAAACTGATGGCGCAGAACTTAAAGAAATACAACGGAGATGTTTCCCTTGCGCTTGCCGCATACAATGCCGGTGGTGGAAATGTCGACAAGTACGGTGGTATTCCACCGTTTAAGGAAACACAGAATTATGTCAAAAAAGTGCTTGGTTATTATCAGAATTCCAACGCTTAATTTCTAAAAAGAACCCGTGAAGATGAACAGTCTG
>OGPY01001526.1_pt1 | contig 16882 bp, 14 predicted proteins | sample 1553121 | NCBI WGS metagenome assembly OGPY01 (sample SAMEA2580004, study PRJEB22360) | human gut metagenome
AGCAGATCGAGCGGTCAATTACCACTCTGACCGCGAGGGAACGCAACTCAACTATGAAGTTCTGAGCGAAGCGGTTTCCGCTGTTCGATGCAGCGTACCGCTGGGTACGAATTGGAAAAAACGTATTGATGAGGACTACAATTCCAGAAAGGACGGGAGAAAGTAATGAGAAAAATCACCGTAAAAGGGACAGGCAATGTCTCCGCAAGACCGGATTACATCATCCTATCCCTGAACATTGAAGTCTTATCTGAAACCTATGACCGCGCAATGTCGGAAGCTGCCGAGAGAATCGAAAGACTGCAAGGTGCCGCAGTCCGCGTTGGGTATCGCAAGGAAGACCTGAAAACCACGAGCTTTGATGTCCAGACAAGGTACGAGAATGTCAAGGATCGGCAAGGAAATTACAAGCGAGAGTTTGCCGGATATGCTTGCAGCTATCGCTTGAAACTTGCCTTTGACTTTGACAGCAAGCAGCTTGCAAAGGTCATTTCTGCGATTGCGGATTGTGGGGCGCAACCAGAACTCAGCATTGCGTTCACCGTGAAAAACCCGGCAAGAGTCAGCGAAGAGCTGCTGATCAATGCGACGGAGAACGCCAGAGCAAAGGCGGAGATTCTTTGCAAAGCATCAGGCAGTACGCTTGGGCAGTTGCTCAACATCGACTACAACTGGGGCGAACTCAATGTTTTTTCCAGAACAAGCTACGATGTTGAAGACTGCATTCAGCCTCTCATGGCGATGAGCAAGTGCGCCGCACCTGAGATTGAGCCGGTTGATATTGATGTGACAGACACAGTGGCTTTCACATGGGAAATCCAATGATTTTTTAACTTTTTTGAAATCCGGTACTCAACAAACGCCCTTTTTGTGTCCGTTGTAAAGTGAAGGGACATTTCACGGAGGAATCTTCGGGGAATACGATTTTGGGAGATTAGCAAGCAAATCCGGTGAGTACCCACCGGAGAAAAATCAGTTAAGGAGACCCTGCCCTTAACATCAGATTTTTGCTTGTTGGGATAGTCCCAAACCCTTCTAATCTTTACGACGGAGGGCGCAGCATGGTACGAAGAACACGAGACATTCAGAAGAAGATTTGGCTGACACCACAGGAAGAACGAACGATTGCAAAGAAGATGGAAATGATCGGCACGGAGAACTTCGGTGCGTATGCAAGGAAGATGCTGATCGACGGTTACATCATTGTCGTAGACTACACGGAGCAGAAAAAGCTCGCCGCCGAAATCAACAAGATCGGCGTGAACATCAATACCGTCTGCCGCAGAATCAACTCGACGGGACGATTCTATCAGGACGATATTGACGAGCTGAAAGAAAAGATGGACGCGGTATGGCAGTTACTAAAATCAAAGCAATCCGAGGAACTTTGAGCAAGGCAATCGCGTACATTCTGAATCCCGAAAAGACCGATGAGAAGCTGCTGGTCTCGTCCTACGGCTGTGCCAGCGAGACCGCAGCGCGGGAATTTGAATGGACGCGGAAAATAGCCGAGCAAAAAGGGATGAATCCGGTCAGGATCATAGCCCGTCATGTGATCCAGTCCTTTGAAATCGGAGAGGTCACACCGGAGCTTGCCCACGAGATCGGCAAGCAGTTTGCAGATGAAATCCTCGGAGGAAAATATGAGTATGTGCTGACCACTCACATTGACAAAGACCATGTTCATAACCACCTGATTTTCAATGCGGTTGACTTCGTGGACTACCACGCATATAAGAGCTACAAGCGGATTTACTATGATATGCGCGAGGTCAGCGACCGGCTCTGTAAGGAAAACGGTCTCTCTGTTATCCCTCCCTCTCAGAACAAGGGCATGGGCTACAAGGAGTACACCGAAGCCAAACGCGGCACGAGCTGGAAGCAGAAACTCAAGCAGACCATCGACCGGCTTGTCATTACAGCGAAGGATTACGATGATTTTCTGCGGCTCATGCAGGAAGCTGGTTATGAAATCAAGACCGGCAAATACATCTCCTTCCGCGCTGAAGGTCAGGAGCGGTTTACCCGGTCTAAGACCATCGGAGAGAACTACACCGAGGAACGCATCAAGGAGCGGATTGCCGGACGGACGCCCCGAAGAAGTCAGAGACAGACCACGCCGAAGGGCATCTCTCTCATCGGAGATATTCAGGAGCGGATCAGGCTCATCGACAGCAAGGGCTATGAGTATAAAGCCAAGCTCACGATCCTCAAGGAAGCGGCGCGGACACTCAACTATCTCACGGAAAACAACTTGCTCCAATACGCCGATCTTGAAAAGAAGGTCGAGGACATTCACAGCTCCTATGACCGCACCGGCAAGGAGCTGAAAGGCGTTGAAGCACGTCTGCGGGAAGTCCAGCCGCTTATCAAAAATATCTCCAACTACCAGCGGCTCAAGCCTGTATATGACGCCTTCCAGAAGGCGAAAGACAAGCCGGGGTTCAAGGCAAAGCATGAGGCAGAGCTTGTGATCTTTGAGGCGGCGCGGAGTACACTTCTTGCTATGCAGGGCGATGAAAAACTGCCGAGCTTGAAGACACTGAAAGCGGAGCAAGCACAGCTATTTGAAGAACAGGAACGGCTATATGCTGAACGGAACAGGCTCAAAAAAGAAGCAAAGCAAATAGAGACGATCAAGTCTAATGTTGATACGTTTCTCGCTCCTTCTGCTGACCATGACCGTGATCATCTGCGCAGCACACAGCGCGAATAGTCCTTTCAAAAGCGGGGCATCTCCTGTTGACCGGAGATGCCCTGCATCCTTGAGAGAAGGTTCGAGAAATTGAAACTTTTTCTTTAATTTCTGCATCAACGGATTGCTTTCGAGAATGAAATCCGGTATAATATTAGAGACGATGTTGAATGCAAGCAAGCGAAAGGATGGTTGCCGTGCGCATAAGCTATAAGAAACTATGGATGCTTCTTCTGGAACGCGACATAAAGAAGGCTTCTCTACGACATGAAGTAGGGCTGTCTGCCGGAACATGGACAAAACTGAATAAGGGGGAAGAAGTGTCCCTCTCTATTTTGCTGCGCATTTGTGATTACTTGAACTGTGACATCGGAGATATATGTGAGGCTGTGCGAACGGACAAGAACTGAGTCCGGTTTTTCGTACAGCTCTTTTTGTAAAATAGGTTAGATAAATACACAGGGAGGATTTTGATATGGCACGAGCCGCATCGGCACCGAAGAAGGAGATTTCTATGGAGGAAGCTCTGTGGAAGTCCGCAGATAAACTCCGTGGTTCTGTTGAGCCAGCAGAATACAAACACGTCGTTCTCAGTCTCTTCTTCTTGAAGTTTGCCAGCGATAAGTTTGAGGCACAAAGGAAAGCTATTTCTGAAAAATACGGTGAGAAGTTTGTTGACAATGTTGCCTTCTATACGAAGGACAACGTGTTCTTCCTGCCTGAGATCAGCCGTTGGTCTTTCATCATGGAGAATGCGAAACAGGATGACATTGCGCTGAAAATCGACACCGCCCTCTATACGATTGAGAAAGCGAATCCCGCACTGAAAGGCGCACTGCCGGACAACTACTACTCACGTCTTCACATCGACACAGCAAAGCTGGCATCACTGCTGGACGAGATTGATAAGATCAACACCGGCGATAAAGAGAATGACATTATCGGGCGGGTCTACGAATACTTCCTGAGCAAGTTTGCACTTGCGGAAGGCAAAGGCAAGGGCGAGTTCTATACGCCGAAGTGCATTGTCAATTTGATTGCAGAAATGATCGAGCCGTATGACGGTATTCTCTATGACCCTTGCTGCGGTTCTGGCGGTATGTTCGTGCAGTCAATGAAGTTCGTGGAGGCACATCACGGCAACAAGAAGAAGGTCTCTATCTATGGTCAGGAATATACAAACACGACGTACAAGCTGTGCAAAATGAATCTGGCTATTCGCGGCATCTCTGCAAACCTCGGAGAAATGGCAGCGAACACATTCACCAATGACCAGCACAAGGACCTCAAGGCAGATTACATTATGGCAAACCCGCCTTTTAATCAGAAAGAATGGCGTGGTGATAATGAGCTGATTGATGATCCGCGCTGGGACGGCTATGAAGTTCCGCCCACGAGTAACGCAAACTATGGCTGGATTCTGAACATTGTTTCAAAGCTCTCTCAGAACGGTGTTGCCGGTTTCCTGCTTGCAAACGGCGCACTATCTGACGATGGTACAGAGTTAAAAATCCGCCGTCAACTCATCGAGAACAATCTCGTCGAAGCAATCATCATCCTTCCCCGAAACCTCTTCTACACCACGGACATCAGCGTTACGCTTTGGATTCTGAACAAGAATAAAAAGGCTCGTGTGGTTGAAGAAAACGGAGAGGTAAAACGCTTCCGTAACCGTGAGCGCGAGATCCTTTTCATGGACTTGCGGCAAATGGGAAGCCCCTATGAAAAGAAGTACATTGAACTGACAGAAGAAGACCGTGCGAAGGTCACGAGCGTCTACCACGCATGGCAGCAGGAAGGTTATGAAGAAACTTATCAGAATGTGCCTGAATTTTGTTACAGCGCATCCTTCGATGAGGTTGCTGAAAAGGGCTTTACCCTTGTTCCGAGCCGTTACATCGAGTTTGTAAACCGTGATGAGAACATCGACTTTGATACGAAAATGAAGACGCTGCAAAGTGAGCTTCGTGATCTGCTTGTTGCAGAAGAGAAGTCGAAGGCTGACCTGTTGACCGTGTTTAAGGAGCTGGGCTATGAAATCGAATTATGAACCTCTTGGTAAACACATTCGGCTTGTTGATTATCGAAACTCCGAGGAAGTCACCAGCACTGTTCTTGGCATAAGCATCGACAAAGAGTTTATGCCTTCCGTCGCAAATGTAATTGGCACAGATTTGAGCCGGTATAAGCTAATCAGCAAGGGATTGTTTGCCTGTAACCCAATGCACGTTGGACGCGATGAACGTCTTCCGATTGCGCTCTATGAGAAAGACAACGCCGCAATAGTTTCTCCGGCGTATTTCATGTTTGAGATTATTGACCGCGATGTCTTAAATGAAGAGTATTTGATGATGTGGTTTCGTAGACCGGAGTTTGACCGTGAGTGCTGGTTCATGACGGACGGCAGTGTTCGAGGCGGAATTACATGGGACGATCTTTGCCGTATAAAGCTCCCTGTTCCCTCCTATGCGAGACAATGTGAGATCGTCGAGTCCTACCGTGCAATTACCGACCGCATTGCTTTGAAGAGAGCGGAAAATGATAATTTAGCGGCTTGAGAGTTGGGACAGGAGTAGACGTTTCAGAGACTCCAAATGTTGTATTTCATATTGGTTTTCTCTGATCGAAGAAAACAGTGGCTCAACTTTATTGTGGTACTCTTTCATTGATGCCTCGTCAGGAAGTAGGATCGGTATCTGACCGAAGAGTGTTTTGTTGATGTTCAACGTTGTACTTCCGCCAGCTCCGAGTTGCTTCAAATACTCATTAAGCGTTGTCATCTTCGTATATACATAGAACGGGCTGATTTGTTCTTTGCATATAATTGAGTTAATCTGTTGGTTGGTCTGACTTGGTTCAGCAGTAAGACAAACCAAGCCTACGGATGCAATGCAACTTACGCAAACGCTGTTTGCTGGAAGCATTTTTCCCGGCTGTGTTGATGCGCCTTTCTCTGAAAGGAAGCGGGCGGTTGATGTTGTATAGACACTTCCGTGCATATCCGGAATTGTAATAAACGGGATTGTCCCACCATAGTTTTGCGGATCGGCAGTTGGAGGTGTCTTTCCGCAAATCACATCAGAGGCTATATCATCAACCGTTACCTCCTTCCACGATGATGGCTGTGAGCCATCAAAGGGAATATAGTCAACAAAGAAGCACTTGTAGATGGATAATGCAGCCGCTTCTAAATTATCATTTATAGGAGAGAACGATTATGGATAAGATGAATCTATATAAGTGCGCACAAGCTCTATCCGTGAGGTGGAAATCGTTCTTTGGCTTGGGAACAGAGTATGTTGGTTATTTCAAGTGGGAAATGGCTTGGGCATTGATGGGTTACTACCGTTATGCACTTCCGGGCGAATGGGCTGATAACGCAAGCCCCACAGTCATTCTCAAGTCTATCTGCGACAGCATCGAATCGATAAATACCGACTTAGATTGTGCGCATGAGTTGCCAGAGTTTTGGCTCAATAGGGATCAGCTTCCCGTCCTTCCTGCTTTAATGAGCGTCTTAGACCAGTATGAAGAAGATATAATTGATGCTTCAAATGCGGAATGGGAGGAATGGATTGGTTTTCTCAAATCCAAGTGTCCCGATGTGCGGAAAAAACAGATGATACAGTGAGGGGGAAATGATAATGGCGAACTTCAATGAGCATTCTCTTGAAATGTCCATCATGGATTTGTTTCAAGATGAAGGGTATATCTATTTGAATGGTGAGCAGATCCACCGTGAACGCTCTGAGGTTCTGCTTATCGACGATCTGCGGAAATACCTCCTGAACAGGTATGCCTCAGAGGGACTTACCCCAAGCGAAGTTGATAGCATCATCCTTCGCCTGAGGTCTATTTCCGGCACGATCTACGAAGCAAACAAAGCAGTCTGCAAAATGGTTTGTGACGGCTTCATCTTCAACCGCGAAGATCACACAAAGAAAGACCTTTACATTGAGTTGATTGACTTTGATGAGCCAGAGAAAAACGTGTTCAAGATCGTTAACCAATTTGAAATTGAAGGCATCAACAACCAGCTACGCATACCGGACGGGATTGTATTCATCAACGGCATTCCAGTTGTTGTGCTTGAGTTCAAGAGCGCAGTCAAAGAAAACACAACGATCATGGACGCCTATACTCAGCTTACCGTGCGTTATCGCCGTGATATTCCTGAACTCTTCAAGTATAACGCCTTCGTCGTCATAAGCGATGGTGCAAATAATAAATACGGTTCCTTCTTCTCCCCGTATGACTTCTTCTATGCGTGGAGAAAGATTGAAGCTGACGATAAGGAATTGGACGGCATCAATTCCCTTGTAACTATGGTAAGCGGACTGTTCCGCAAAGAACGGCTTTTGGCAGTCATCAAGGATTTTGTCTATTTCCCTGATAGCTCGGACAAAGACCTCAAAATCGTCTGCCGCTATCCTCAGTATTTTGCTGCGGTCAAGCTGTTTGAGAATATCAAGGCACATCTCAGACCGGAGGGGGACGGCAAGGGCGGCACATACTTCGGCGCGACAGGCTGCGGAAAAAGCTATACTATGCTCTTCCTCACAAGAATGCTTATGAAGAGTACCTTCTTCCATAGCCCTACAATCCTGATTATCACCGACCGAACGGATTTGGATGACCAGCTCTCAAAGCAGTTTGTAGCATCCAAGAAGTACATTGGTGACGAAACCGTTGTGAGCATTGATTCCCGCGAAAAGCTGCGTCAGGAACTTCAAGGCAGGACAAGCGGCGGGGTGTACATGACCACCATCCAGAAGTTCACCGAGGACTTGGAGCTTCTGACGGATAGAGCGAATGTAATCTGTATATCCGATGAGGCACACCGTAGTCAGATAAACCTCGATCAGAAAGTCAAGGTCACTGCCGAAGGTGTAGAGCGAAGCTATGGATTCGCAAAGTACCTACACGATTCTCTCCCCAATGCAACCTATGTTGGTTTTACTGGTACGCCCGTAGATGGCACAATTGAAGTCTTCGGTCCGGTTGTTGATGCCTACACAATGACAGAGGCAGTCAAAGATGGTATCACAGTCAACCTTGTCTACGACGGACGCGCTGCGCGGGTTACGCTTGATCAAGCAAAGGTTCGGGAAATTGAAGATTATTATGACCGTTGTGCTGTTGAAGGCGCAAATGAGCATCAGATTGAGGAAAGCCAGAAGGCGGTTGCTCATATTGATGCAATAATCGGCGATCCTGACCGACTTCACGCGGTTGCGGAGGACTTTATCAACTACTATGAGACCCGCGTTGCCGAAGGAGCTACCGTTGCAGGAAAAGCAATGTTTGTCTGTTCCAATCGCAAAATAGCATACGCTTTTTATCAGATTGTTGTCGGGATGAGACCGGAATGGGCAGAGAAAAAGGTTTGCCCTGACGGGGTTCAACTGACGGAAAAAGAGAAAAAGGAACTCAAGCCCATCGAGAAGATCAAGCTCATCATGACGCGAAATAAAGATGATGAGCCGGAGCTTTATGAAATGCTGGGAACGAAGGATGATCGCAAGGAGTTTGACCGTCAGTTTAAGAACGTTAAATCAAACTTCAAAATTGCTATCGTTGTTGATATGTGGCTTACTGGCTTCGACGTACCGGCACTTGACACAATCTACATCGACAAGCCCATCCAGCAGCACAGCCTTATCCAGACGATTTCCCGCGTCAACCGCGTCTATACCGGCAAGGATAAGGGCTTGATCGTGGACTACATTGGCATTAAGAAGAATATGAATCTCGCCCTCAAGAAGTACACCAACTTTGAGAGCGATGAGTTTGAAGGCGTCGAGCAGTCTATCACGATTGTTAAAGACCAGCTCGATGTCTTGGCTCAGATGTTCCACAACTTCAATAGCACGGATTACTTCAACGGCTCACCGAAAGAGCAGCTTGCTTGCCTCAATCGTGCTGTTGAGTATGTACAGCTCACGGAGGATTTGGAAACTCGCTTTATGGCGGCAGTCAAACGCATGAAACAAGCGTTCAACCTATGCAGTTCAAGTGAGGCTATCTCTGATAAAGAAAAGGACTATCTGCACTTCTACTGTGCTGTGCGCTCTATTCTTTTCAAACTCACAAAGGGCGATGCCCCTGACATTTCACAAATGAATGCCCGCGTCCGTGAAATTCTTGAAGGTGCAATTCAATCTGATGGTATAGAGGAATTGTTTGAAACAGGAAAGCATATCTCTGTTGATATTTTCAGCGACGAGTATCTGGATAAGATCAACGCGATCCAGCTACCGAACACCAAAATCAAGGTATTGCAGCGGCTTCTCTCTCAGGCGATTGATGAGTATAAAAAGGTCAACCGTATCATGGGCATGGAGTTCTCTGACCGTCTCAAACGGGTTGTTGATGAGTACAATAATCGCCGTCGTGATGAGGCTTTCGCTAACGAAGTTCTTGACGATGTAGCGGAACAACTTGCGAAGCTCCTTGAAGAACTCAAAAAAGAAAAAGACTCCTTCAAGGGCATGGGGATTGACTATGAAGAAAAAGCCTTCTATGACATCCTCAAAGCGGTTGCCAGGAAGTACGAGTTCGAGTACCCGGACGATAAGATGATTGAATTGTCAAAGCGGATTAAGATTATTGTCGATGACAAAGCTAAATACACCGACTGGTCTACCCGTGATGACATTAAGGCAAATCTGCAAGTTGACCTCATACTGCTACTGGATGAATTTGACTATCCCCCCGTAACCATTGATGATGTCTACAAGGAGGTTCTGGAACAAGCTGAAAACTTCAAAAAGTACGCTCAATAACCCGCGTTCCATCGAAAGGAGTAGATCATGGGCAATTCAGTCATGTTGAATGGCGTCGAATATGCCGGAGAACAGATTGCCTACAAAGACAGCACTTATGAACTTGTGTCAAAGGTAGCATATCTGATCGGCGTCCCGCTCCGTATTTTTCAAAATGAACACGAGCCGCCGAAGATAGAGATATACGACCGGCTTGAACAGGATAAAAATGCCCGTATCATTCGCAATCTCTGTATCATCCGCACCGCCATTGAGCGCAACTACCGGAAAATAAATGACATCATGCGGATGGAGTATCGAGGGCTGCTTTCAATGCCAGAGATCATCCCGGCTTCCAGTATGCAGCAGCTTTCAAACGACGGAATCAGCTTTATCAAAAAGTCGAGTACAAAGCTCTGCCACCACATTATCGAGATTAACCGGCTGATTTCAGACCGCATTAACAACTGCAAAAGCCTCTTTCCAATCTGGATTAACTGGACGTACATAAAAGAGCTGTTCATCATGCCAAACGGCTTGACAGAGGACGGAACGAAAGATGCTGCGGACATCTATTACGCAAGTCTCTCCTACTACCCCTATCAAATGTACATCAACTGGGTACCGATGGACGAGGGCAATGTCCTCTATAATGATAAGAAGTTTGCTACCCTGCTTTATCAATGGCATTGCGACGCCTTCACGGAATACAGTAAAGTCTCCGATGCAGGGGCTTTTGTAAAAAACAATATCTACGACTTCATAGATGACAGTGAGAAGACCGTATTGGTAGTGGACTGCGAAAACTCTGACCCGTACAAGCTGTGCGCCACGCTCAAAAACCTTGATTATGAGGTCATGCAGAAAATTACGGCGATCATTCTCTTTGATGACGTACACACCGCTACGGCATGGCGGATTCTTGAAAACTACACCCGCATCCCCGTTGAACATATCATGATTGAGCGGATCAAGCAGAACAAATCACTGGTAGACATCAAGCTCACCGCAAGAGCCTGTCAGGAACACTACCAAAAGCAAGTGGATTCCTTCGTCATCGTCTCAAGCGATTCCGACTACTGGGGGCTGATTTCTTCCTTACCGGACGCCAGATTCCTTGTCATGATTGAGCGGGAAAAATGCGGACCGGATATGAAGGCAGCACTTGCAGAATCAGGGATATTCTACTGCTATCTGGATGACTTCTACTCCGGCAACAGCGAGGACATCAAGAAAAACGCACTGTTCAAGGAGATGCACCGCTGGATTGACAACTCCGTTCACCTGAATGTCAACGATATGTTTGATGCAGCTCTGCGAAACACGAGGATCGAAATGTCTCCCGCAGAGCGGCGGCAGTTCTATGAGAAGCACATCAGGCACATGACGCTGACTATCGACGAGAACGGAAACGTCAGCATTGAGCTGAAACGCGGATAGCCTTGGTTTCTATTCCGGGAGGAATGTGGATGGACAACAGATTCTATTTTGGATTCAATACATCGGAGGAACGGAAAAAGCGCAGAAAAGCAGAGCTGTACTCCATGAGTGAGCAAGTCAGCACCTTCTTTTGGGATGAAGCCCCGCAGCATGGCTTGGAAATGCGTGAAGGGCAGCAGGATATGTCCTTTGAGATTGTGGACGCCCTCATAAACGATCAGCATTTTGCGATTGAAGCTGGCGTGGGCATTGGAAAGTCCTTTGGCTATCTTGTGCCGGTGCTGCTGTACAGCAAACGCATGAACAAGCCGGTTATCATCGCAACCTCGACCATTGCGCTTCAAGAACAGCTCTGGCGCGATGTCCACGCGGTAATGCCCCTTCTTGGGCTGAACAGAGATGTCATCCTCGCAAAAGGACAGACCCATTATCTCTGCAACAAACGCGCAGATGAGTATATGTGTGACCCGAAAGCAGACCCACCGGACGCGATCAAAGAAGGAATCAAGCAAGGGTATGAGGAACGCAAGGATTTCCCGGAGGTTTTGCCGCAAGGAGTTTGGGACAAGGTAAACGTGCAGCGGTTCAGCATGAAGAATTGTGGCTCCTGTGAAAAGAAGTGCAAGTATTACAAAGTCCGCGCAGCATTAAAGTTTACGGATGGAGTGGTACTGTGCAATCAGGATTTTCTAACCCAGCATCTGATGAAACTCCGGCGCGGTCAGGAAGGGCTGATTAACGCCGCCGCTGATCTGCTTGTCGTGGATGAAGCACACAACTTGGATGATAAGGTGCGGAGTGCCACAACGGAGCGTTTCGGGCAAGGTATGCTCTTTGGAATGATTAAGAGCGCATTCTATGAACTGCGATCCTTTGACCAGAGCAGTGTGTCAGGTGAAAAGCGAGAGGCAGAGAGCGCAATCATCGCCTTCTATAACTGCCTGAAAGCACAAGTCCAAAAGCAGATCAACGAGGCAGAACAGGATATGCGCTACGCTGACCGCTTTTTCTTCGATAACAATGGCAGTGCGATTGAACTGCTTACCGAGATGAACGCCGCCATACACAACCTTTCGTCCAGCATTCAGATTTATTCCAGCATGGATTTCAGAAACAACCGTTCCTTTGCTGCCTCTGATGATCTGGATGCCGTCAGCGAGTCCCTTTCAGAGCTTCTTGACCAGATAGACGATATGCTGATCTGGATTGAGCAGCACGGCAGCAACACGGAACTCGTCTATTGCCCTAAAAACACAAAAGAAATTGTGAGCCGCCTATACTTCAATGGTGATGAAAGAACCATCTTGACCTCTGCCACGCTGACGAACGCCACGAGCGGGTCTCTGGAAGAACAGTATTCTTACTTTATCAGCAATACCGGCTTTCCCGCTGGTGACCGCGGCTGCTTATCCGAGCCAAAGCCTTCCCCATATCCATACGATGAACACGCCATGATCTACTATTGCGACGATCTCCCGCACCCGACCAGAGAACATGAAGCCTTCATTGAAAAGGGTGTGGAGCGACTGCTTGAGATCCTGAGCATTTCCAACGGAAAGGCACTCGTGCTGTTTACGGCAAAGACCGACATGGAAGAGGTCTACTCCATTCTCAGTGAGAAAAATCTTCCGTACAAAATCCTGATGCAGCAGCCGGGATCGTCGCAGGACAAGGTGCTGAATGAGTTTAAGGAAGATACGAACTCCGTGCTTCTGGGGACGGGTGCATATTGGGAAGGTATCAGCATTGAAGGAAAAAGCCTTTCCAATGTCATCATTTTCCGGCTTCCGTTCCCTGTCCCCGATCCGATTATCGAGTATAAGTGTTCCGTTGCTAAGGATGCTCTGATGGATGTTCGCGTTCCCGAAATGATTATCAAGCTCAAGCAAGGCATCGGGCGATTGATCCGCAATTTCACAGACACCGGCATTGTCTGCATCATCGACCGAAGACTGCGGGATGAGCCGCCGGAACGCTATCATGACATTACATGGGACTCCCTGCCCATCAAAAATCGGACAAGCAGTTTGAACGAACTGAGGAAGTTTTACGAAGGTCTGCCCTCAGCCAAGGAATGATGATACAAACGGCAGTCTCTTCGGAAACATAGAGCAGCCCCCCAAAAACGAGAATCAGAAAATGGAGGTGTATCATGATGTACAATGAAAATCTGCACGAAGAAGAACAACATCTGATCCAGCAGATTGCCGAGCAAACAGAGAGAGGAAAAATCGACTGGGAACTAACAGAGTACAATCCGCTGTCCTTTCTGAATGAGGACAAGATAGACAAGAACCCAGCAGTAATCTGTCAGTCCTTCTCCTTTGAAGCGATCATCGGCGGATCCCGTTACGAGCTTGATGTCATGGAGAATATTGATGTGCCGTCCGGTATGGGAGACTACACCATAACCTTGACGCGGGATGAAACCGAAAATTATCTTAAAATTGAGGATGCGCTTTCCTTTGACTGTGACCGCTATGAATGCACACCGGAGGAAGTCGCAGAGCGATTTGCGGACAGCCCCATTGTCCGTCTCTGCAACGCCATCATTCCTGCCACGCTTGGGCAGGAGGATTTAGAAGAGGTCTTCACATGGGCAAGGTTTTTCAACGAGACTGGCATTTCTGCAAAGCTGATGAATCATCCGCTGACCAAGCTCTGTGAAAAGCTGTTCGACGAACACCGTCTGATGGACTTCCATCGCTGCGTCTTGGATGTGGACTATCGAAAGCTGCTCCTAAATGAACTGGCTCATAACTAAGACACGGAAAAACGCCCCCGACACTGTGCCAGACGCACAGTGCCGGGGGCGTTCCCGTTTCCAGCGATTTATTTTTCTCTCGGCAAGTGACTGTTCATAAGGTGACACTTTCCGTTTTACGAAGCCGTGAAAATTCGATGTGTTCCGTGGAGATGTTCACTGGGCAGCATACGCCGTACACGTTTCCAATAATCACCGAGTAGTGCAATGTGTATTCACTATCGGGAAATACTTCACGGTTTTCACAACGCTTGATTCAGGAGTGGGATTTTTGCCTTATTCCCGCGTGACATCAAGGGAAACCGGATTGATAACGATGATAGATTTGCCCTTTTTGTGGGCATATCTCACGGTGTTCCCGGTACCGCTGGGGCATCCATTCCATACTGCGAGAATATAATCGGCGTGATCGACCATGTACCGATTTCTCTTGTCCATGCAGTCCGACGTGTACTCCCGTTGCAGCATGGTCTCCTTGTCACACTTTGCCGCGATATTATAATACCGTTCCCGTGAAGCCACAGACCATTTGATCGCTTGTGTCTCACAAGGGATTGCACTTTCCAGAGTAATGTGAGGGTATTTTGATTTCAAATCGAGTACAATTTCCGCAGCGTACATATCGACGCCAAGAGCCATGCCGGTAATAAAATGCGTGACGCCCTCGTTCTCGATGAGTGCTACAATCTGATCCCGCATAACAGATTTCAAAGAAGTACAACGCTTATCGGATTCATCAAAGCCGAACGGAAGACTCTGCGGTCTATGACCGGTAAACGCACAAGTCTTGCCTTGAACGGATTGCTTTTCAGCTTTTTGAGCAGACTTTCTAAACTCAATAATGCGCGACATGACACCCCTTCTTTCACTCTTTTGGTAGGTAACTCCATTCTATCACCCTCATCACGGACAGTCAACGCATTGTCGTTAGTAAAATCAACGACGGCGTACCGTGGATAATGACACCGCCGTTAGGTACACTAAATGCAAAGGTGGTGAGGCTATGCGAGAGAAGAAGGACATCAATATTGAAATCGGCGGCAATATTCAAGTGGCAAGAGAACAGGCGGGCTATACGCAGGACACGCTCTCAGAAATGCTTGGCATGACGCCGAATCACCTGAGCGCTATTGAGCGTGGTGCTTCCGGTATTTCTCTTGAAGCCTTGCAGCGTCTTTGCCGTTTGCTGGGCGTCAGTGCGGACCGAATTATCTTTGGGACCGATGAGCCAGAAGCGGAAGCCCTTGCGCTTGCCAGACGTATTTCGGATATAAAGCCGGAATACCGGCAACAGGTTCAAGAGCTGCTGTCCGCTATTTTGAATATGTCATAAAAAAAGAGCCTCTGCCGACACCCAAAACGGGCATCGACAGAGGCTCTTGGTTCGTTTTCCGGGCATTCAAACAAGTGCCGAAATCGACACTTATTTCCGCGCTAAAGAAGAAACTGCGCAGGGAATACAATCACTTAGGTTGGTCAATTTGCGCCGCTCTGAGGCTTGCAATCACAGGCTTTTTCGACCCCTAACTGTCTACACCTCGATGCCTTGCGGGAGAAGTGCGGACAGGCGATGAGATCCGCACGGAAGCTCTGCTTGCAGCTCCTTTCGCATTTCCTGCAAAGCTCGTTGTATTTCTTCCTGCCACGCTCATCAAGAAAGAACGCCCATTCTTCCTTGAGGTATTTCGGCATACGGGGCATAGCGAGCACCTCCTTTTCACTGCCGAATTGCCGATTTGCTCCCGAAACGCAGAAATGCCCAAAACCGTTTCCCGCTGTATAGTTTCGGGGCGATTTTGGGCGTTTTCTTTCGATATGAGCGGCTTTGTTTTAGCGGCGGTATCCTTTACCGCCAACCATTCAAAAGCCGCTGTTTGTCGCTTCCGGGTAACAAAAAAGCGCCGTATTGCTACGACGCTTTTGTCTTGCTCGGAAGATGGAGCAAGGGAACGCTATTCAATTATCTGTTGTGCTTTTTCTTTCTGCTTACAACCGTTGTGCCGATGGCTGCACCGCCGCTGACAAACAGCAATGCGATCCACAAAGCAAGGTTGCTTGTATCGCCGGTCTGCGGAGATTTGGAATCGTCCTTCAGCTTCGCCGTTACGGTGTCGGCTTTTTTGATTTCCTTTGTACCGTCCTTGTCGCTGTAATATTTACCACAGCCTTCGCAGTACCAGTACTCGATATTGCCCTCGATGGTCTTGGTCGCCGCAGTTGCCGGGAAGTGCTTTAAGTTGGTGTGGTTCTTCGGATCAAGCTCACCGTATTCCGCACCGCAGACCTCGCACTTTGCCTTGTCCTTGCAGGTCGCTTTCCCGCCGGTATGCTCAGTCAGCTTCTTGCCGCAATAATCACACTTGTGGTCTTTGTTATCGTCTGCACACTCGCTGATTATATAATCGCAGATATCACATTTGTGATCTTTGTTTGCATCGATGCAATTCTCGGTTTCCGTATGGCTGGTGTCACGCTTACAGATTCGGGTGTGGGTCTTTTCATCGCTGTTCTGCGTCCAAGCGCCCCAGTCGTGCCCAAGCGGTTCGGAAGATCCGCCGCAAACCGTGCATGTCCTTCCGCTTGTGCAAGTCGCCGTTCCGCTCCATTGGTGTGACATTCCATAATACCATTTATTATCACACACCGTGCATGTAACAGAGAATAGGTGCCATTCATCATTTGAGTATTGACAAGTCATCCTTACCGTTTGTACCTGGCCGCATCTAGTACAAAGCGCTCTATCCGCCGCATATGCCGTCATAGGCATAACAGCCAGCATCACGCACAGTATGAGCACAACGCTCAAAATTTTCTTATTCATATAGTCTCCTCTCCTTTGCTGTCCTTTGACAGCTTAAAGTCATATTTCATTTCCAACATGGCGAACAGCTTATACATTACCTCGGTGGCGATTGCCTTGATATCCAGTGATTGAATAAAGGCAAGCACCTTTGCCTGCTCTGCCTCCGGTACCCGATACACCCGCATAGCCGCCGTCAAAAAGCGGCTGAGCTTGCGTTCCAACGGAAAATGAATATCACATTTTCTCGCCATATAGCTGCGCATCAGTCCCGCCGTGCCGATTTCCATCTCGTAAAAGTCGCTCTCGGTATCATCGGGAAAATTTTCACCAAAAATCTGCTTCAGCTCTGCTGTGGTATGCAGGTAAATATATTCCGACGTGTCGGGCAGGGAATAAGCTTCAATGTAGATTTCCCT
>OGPY01001544.1_pt1 | contig 16684 bp, 16 predicted proteins | sample 1553121 | NCBI WGS metagenome assembly OGPY01 (sample SAMEA2580004, study PRJEB22360) | human gut metagenome
TTGAAGCTCAGATCAAAGAACGACTGGGGGCGATTGGATATGACATCTGAGTGGAATCATTCAACGATTAACGATGTGTGCGTTCTTGTCACAGACGGTTCTCATTCAAGCCCTAAAAGTGTAAATGACGGGAAGTATATGGTTTCCGTCAAGGATTTCACGGACTATGGTTTTGATTTCGCATCATGTCGGATGATTAGCAATGATGATTATGAAACACTCAAGAGAAACGGTTGCGTCCCCCAAATTGATGACATTCTGATAGGAAAAGATGGGGCTCGTTTCTTTGAAGATATAATAATCTATCGCCAAAGGGAAAAGCCAGCATTGCTCTCATCTATCGCTATTCTACGGTGCGATAAATCAAAGATACTGCCTGACTTCCTTTACTATGTCTTGCGTACACCATCATTTAGGCAGGACGTCAAAGACAACTATGGTTCCGGATCAGCGATTCCGCGTATTATTCTAAAGGACTTCAAGCGAATGATGGTTTCATATCCATCACTTGAAAAGCAACAGGCTATTATTTCTGTGCTGACTGCAATAGACAGTAAAATTCAAGCTAACACGGAGATAAACGATAATTTAGAGCAGCAAGCTCAGGCAATATATCATGAGCGTTTTGAGACTGTTTCGCCTAATGATTTGCCTTCCGAGTGGCGTATTGTAACTCTTGGAGAGGTTGCGACGATCTCAAATAAGAGTTTCAACCCACTGAAAGAGCCTGAGATACTTCTTGAGCATTATAGCATTCCAGCTTTTGATGAGGCGAGGTTTCCGGTCTTTGAGCTATCCACATCCATCAAGAGCAATAAATTCATCATTGATGCCTCGTGCTTCATGATCTCAAAACTCAACCCAACAACGAAGCGTGTTTGGAAGCCGTATTGTCTGACCGGGAATGCAGTATGCTCTACGGAGTTCATCGTCTATAAAGCAAAAGATAAGACTATTACAGATTTCCTGTACTCAGTCATAGATAGCAATTCCTTTTCCGACTTTATGTGTAGTCATGTTACTGGCTCAACGGGCAGTAGACAAAGAACAACACCGTCGGACACGCTCTCTTATGAGTTAATTCTTCCTTCGGAGGACGAGCTGGCAGAGTTTCAATCTCTCGTTTCACCGATGTACGCGCAAATACGAATTAACGCCATCGAAAACGATAGACTCAAGCGACTTAGGGATAGTCTCTTGCCCAAGCTGATGTCCGGCGAGATCGATGTCTCCGCCGTCCAGTTCTAAGCCGCTAAATTATCGTTTACCGTCTGAATAACTCTCACCAGTGGCGAGAGTTTTACAAAAGGGACTGCCACTGAATGTCGTTCTCTTACCTCGAAAGGAGACACGACAATGACAGAACAACTCATCACGGAGATACAGCGAAAAATGCTGCCGTATCTTAACAACGAACAGCTCATGCACCTTCGGGATGCAATGGCTGAGACATTGGAAGGGGCAACGATCACCTATGATAGTGGCTCAATTCCAGCAGAAGAAACAGATGCAGTCGAAGCATTTATCACGGCAAAACGGATCGAAGGCTGCTCAGAGAAAACCCTGAGCTACTACCGGAAGACGATTGAATCTCTGATTGCCGGAGTCGGAAAGGCTGTGCAACAGATCACCACAGATGATTTGCGCCGCTATCTAACCAACTATCAGGTTCAGCGAAGGTCGAGTAAAGTGACCATAGACAACATCCGCCGGATCCTGTCCAGTTTCTTCTCTTGGCTTGAGGACGAGGACTTCATCGTGAAAAGTCCGGTGCGACGGATTCATAAGGTGAAAACCGCAAAGGTTGTTAAGGACACCTACACCGATGAAGCGTTGGAGCTGATGCGCGACAACTGCACAACGGCACGAGACTTGGCGATGATTGATCTTTTGGCTTCCTCTGGAATGCGCGTTGGTGAGCTGGTCACGCTAAACCGCGAAGACATCAACTTCAATGAGCGCGAATGTGTGGTTGTCGGCAAGGGTAATAAAGAACGATTGGTCTACTTCGACGCAAGGACGAAGATCCACCTTCAAAACTATCTTGAGGGTCGAACGGATGGAAACCCAGCTTTATTTGTTTCTCTGAAAGAACCCTTTGACCGATTGATGATCGGTGGAGTGGAGACACGCCTTCGGGAATTGGGAAAGCGTCTGAATATCCCGAAGGTTCATCCCCACAAGTTCAGACGCACTCTGGCTACTACTGCCATAGACAAGGGAATGCCCATTGAGCAGGTTCAGCAGCTCTTAGGGCATCAAAAAATCGACACCACCATGCACTATGCAATGGTAAAACAGCAAAATGTGAAGCTGGCACATAGAAAATACATCGGATAGGATGGGGATAACACATGGCAATACGAGAGGTGAAACTTGGCAAAGTTGCTACGGTTAAAGGAGGAAAGCGACTTCCCAAAGGCATCAATCTCATTACTAAGCCAAACCCTCACCCTTATATAAGGGTACGAGATTTGAATGGAAAGAAAACGCTCGAATTGGATGGTTCATTCGAGTTCGTAGACGATGAAACCCAAAAAGCAATATCCAGATATATTGTCACTGGCGGCGACATCGTATTATCAATAGTTGGAACGATAGGACTTGTTTCTGTTGTTGGAGACTCTTTGAATGAAGCAAATCTCACAGAAAACTGCGTAAAACTGACATCTCTGTCGGGCATCGATAGGGACTATTTATATTACTACCTAAAGTCCTCTTATGGACAGCAGGAAATCGCACGAGGTACTGTTGGTGCTGTTCAAGCAAAGTTGCCCATCAAGAATATTCAGGACATTTCAATTCCATTGCCAGACGAAGTTACACAGAGGAAAATCGCAGATATTCTTTCTTCTCTTGATGCAAAAATTGAGGTAAACCAAAGGATAAACGATAATTTAGCGGCTTAGAGCTGGATGGCGGAGACATCAATCTCGCCGGTCATCAGCTTGGGCAAAAGGGAGTCTCGCAGTGCTGCCAAACGCTCATTCTCAAGAAGATTATTCTCAATTTGAGGGATGACAGCCCACGCAAAACCAGAAAATGTTTGAATTACATCGTTGTTTGCACAGGGTATTTCAAACGCTGCGATCATCTTTGTGGTTAAACTTCCTCGAATACTACTTGAATCTGAGATTGCGCGAAGTTCCTCATACCGGTTTGCCAAATTCCAAAACAGATAGGGTAGGATGTTTCTATCGGCGTGAATGACGATTACAGACTGATTGACATAGGTGTCAATCAAAAGCATGGATGTCTGTCCCCTCGTAAAACCCTGACCAGCAGATGCCATGACAATATCGTGTTTTGAAGCGAGTTTGGTAGATGAATTGTCGATGCCGGTTTGTGTAATGCTTTTTTCAGTTGAGATCACAAAACGATTTCGGGTCTCACCAGATGAAAACCAGCCAAACGTGCCATCCCAATACGCTGCATTTGAGGTTGTCGGAGTTCCGCCGCTGTAAATGCGCTCGGCATAGTTGCCGATGGTGGTCATTTCACATTCAACGTCCTTGAATAGTGATGTGTAGTAAGCGTTGACTATCTCATATAAATTATCGTTTAGATGTGTTGAGGTGGAAATGATGAAGAGGATATTCAAAAGCGTTGCGATATGGATAGTAGTTGGAGAGGCACTTATTGCCTTTGTTCTGTGGTGCATGGGATTTAGAATAACCTATGCACCAGAACTTGATAACAACTGGGATGCCATAAGTGCAGTTGCAGAGTGGGCGGGAGTAGTTGTTGGTGCAATAATTGTTCCACTTGTTGTTGTCTGTCTCCAACACAAATGGGAGTCTAACAAAGAAGAAATTGCGCTTTCAAATCTTGTCACCATTGATCAGCTGAGGGAATTTGAACAAAAAATTGCCCCCTTGCTTAAAGAACAAGAAAGTGATAAAGCTCCACTCACTATCAAGCCAGAACTGTCTATGCGTGAACAGCAGCTATTGCAATTTCTTTCGGTCAGCATGGGAGCAAGCAGAAACGAAATATCCGAACAGTTGGGTCTATCAGGTGCCTCGACTCAACACCTAATCAAGCGCTTGCTGGAAGAAGAAAAAATCGAAGCTTGCGGGGCGCCAAGGTCACGGATATACAAGGTATCAAGGAAGCAATAATGCCGTAGTCATCATCAATAACTCTCACCAGTGGCGAGAGTTTTACAAAAGGGACTGCCACTGAATGTCGTTCTCTTACCTCGAAAGGAGACACGACAATGACAGAACAACTCATCACGGAGATACAGCGAAAAATGCTGCCGTATCTTAACAACGAACAGCTCATGCACCTTCGGGATGCAATGGCTGAGACATTGGAAGGGGCAACGATCACCTATGATAGTGGCTCAATTCCAGCAGAAGAAACAGATGCAGTCGAAGCATTTATCACGGCAAAACGGATCGAAGGCTGCTCAGAGAAAACCCTGAGCTACTACCGGAAGACGATTGAATCTCTGATTGCCGGAGTCGGAAAGGCTGTGCAACAGATCACCACAGATGATTTGCGCCGCTATCTAACCAACTATCAGGTTCAGCGAAGGTCGAGTAAAGTGACCATAGACAACATCCGCCGGATCCTGTCCAGTTTCTTCTCTTGGCTTGAGGACGAGGACTTCATCGTGAAAAGTCCGGTGCGACGGATTCATAAGGTGAAAACCGCAAAGGTTGTTAAGGACACCTACACCGATGAAGCGTTGGAGCTGATGCGCGACAACTGCACAACGGCACGAGACTTGGCGATGATTGATCTTTTGGCTTCCTCTGGAATGCGCGTTGGTGAGCTGGTCACGCTAAACCGCGAAGACATCAACTTCAATGAGCGCGAATGTGTGGTTGTCGGCAAGGGTAATAAAGAACGATTGGTCTACTTCGACGCAAGGACGAAGATCCACCTTCAAAACTACCTTGAGGGCAGATCGGATGAAAACCCGGCTTTGTTTGTTTCCCTGAAATCTCCCTTTGACCGGCTGATGATCGGCGGAGTGGAGACACGACTTCGGGAACTGGGAAAGCGTCTGAATATCCCGAAGGTTCACCCTCACAAGTTCAGGCGTACACTGGCTACTACTGCTATAGACAAAGGAATGCCCATAGAGCAAGTCCAGCAGCTCTTAGGGCATCAGAAAATCGACACCACCATGCACTATGCGATGGTGAAGCAACAGAATGTGAAGCTGGCACATAGAAAATATATCAGTTAGGAGTGCAAATATGGAAACCAAGAAATACCGATTTGATGAAGTGACTATCAACTTTGACAAGAAACGAATCCCTCTTTCCAGCGCACAACGCGAAAAAAGGCAAGGCACGTTTCGTTATTATGGTGCGCAAGGAGTGATCGACCATGTTGATGATTATATCTTTGATGGTACATATCTACTAATTGCAGAGGATGGCGAGAATCTAAAATCAAAAAAGCAGAACATTGCGCAGGTTGTTGACGGACAATTTTGGGTTAACAACCATGCACATATTGTGCAAGGAAACGAACAGTGTGACACCCGATTCCTTTGCTTTTTGATAAACAGCATGGACTTATCTGGATATGTCACCGGTTCAGCTCAGCCAAAATTATCTCAAGCGAACTTGAATGCCGTAACACTCTCTCTACCTACTCTCGCTGAGCAAAAGAGGATTGTAGAATACCTATATATGCTTGATCAGAAGATAGATGTCAATCGACAGATAAACGATAATTTAGCGGCTTAGAGTTGGACGGCAGAGACATCAATCTCGCCGGACATGAGCTTGGGCAGGAGTGAATCGCGGAGTTCAGCCAATCGTGTGTTCTCTCGCTGGCGTGTTTTGATCATCTCAAACATTGGAGCAGTCGCAGAGTGAAATGACACTAATTCTGCGTCTGTTGGAATAACAAACGGCATAGCTTTTATGATTTTTGAATTAACTGCCGTGGCAATGGATGAGGTACTACCCATCGTTTGATAGTTGAAATCCTTCAAGTAGCAGTACAGATACTCGTTGATTTCGGGCTTGTCTGTTTTGAAGTGTGCAATGGCTTCGTTGGTCACCATTGCGCCATCGGTAATTGCAACACGACCCACTGTCAGCTTGAAACTGAGAAGTACAGTGTTATCAGGAACAACTTTGATATTGAATTTATCCACGGATTCATGGGTCAAGTATTCCGAACTGTCTGCGATGTACATACCGCATCTTCCCATATCAGAAATTGACACCCAAATGCAATCAGTAGGATTCATGGAAAACCACTGTGCTTCCTTGCGCGGTGGAGTCTTACCGATTGAAATATCAAAGTATTCATCAGCGCGGCACTCTCGGCGGGCATCATTGTTGTTTTCAACAAACATTTGTCGATATAATGCCATTGCTTGCTGCTCTAAATTATCGTTTACGTTAGGAGGGATAAGATGAAATACTGCTTTTACTATGATGAGTCTGAGCATAGCAGGGTCATCAATCTCTCAACCGTTACTGGTGAGACATATTATGATGGTTTTCTGGCAGCTATTATCGGGTGGCGCAGCGATCACGAAACAGCTTTTGAACAGCGTTATCATGCTTTTGAAGAAAAATACGCTGATAGGAAGAAAAAAGGAGAGCTGAAAAGCGGAACGATAAAGCCGAAGCAGTTAGTTCATGGACTTGCCTCTCTCAACGAAGCAAATGTAAAGCTGCTTGGAGATTTCTTCTCCATCTTTGATGAGAACAGCTATATCTATCTGTTCTGTGCAAGCAAAATCGAATACGTTATCACCCAGATTTTCAAAGGCTATCGCAATAGCGTCTTCTTTGATATGGACGCTGCACGCTACTCAATAGTCAAAGCGATAGTTACATACCGACCCACAGAGGTAATTGAAAGCCTGTATAAAAGTCCAGCGGAGTTTGTAGCTGCGTTAATGACATTCTTGACGAACCGGATTAGGCGTAACAAAGAAAACCGCGAATTGAAGGCGCAGGAAAACACGGCATTTGAAGCCGTCCTTTATGTCCTGAATAACGTCGATGTTCCGCAGTCCCTCACTTGGGACTACCATTCGCAGTTTGTCGGGTTTGGAAATTTCCTGAGCAGCAAGGGCATTCTTGATTATTCAGTCTTGCTTGACAAGGAAGGTGAAGCAGGAGCCGAAAGCAAAACTCTCATTGCCGCGAAAGAAGCCAGTTTGAAGAATTGCGAAGAGGCAGACTCGATAGACCACTTTGGAATTAGAATGGCTGATATGCTGGTAGGAATTATCGGCAAACTGATGAAATCGCTATACCATTCCTTGACACCGACGCAGGACAGTCCCCGCATTGCGAAGACTCTTCTTAGCAAAGAATGGTTCAGACTAACCGATGGGCAGTTACAGCTATACAAGCAGCTTTATCATATCGTGTTCGAGATCAACAATGATTGGTATAAGGTCTATGCCGGTAATTATTCAGATGACCTTGTTAGCTTTTTGGGACTGCTGGATTTCATGAATCTTTTCAATTCAGCTAAAGACATCGAACAAGACTTTGATATGCAACCGGAGTATTGTAATAGCTGCATCTGCCAAAGACTTGAAACCCATTTTGAGCAGATGAAAAACAAGCTGCCTGTTGAGCCGGTGAAAGATCAAGAAAAGGATTTTTTTGGAATCGACGCGGCGCAAAAGTTTATCACGATGTAGACAGACAACCCATTCTGGAACTCACCAAAGGAAAAAACGCCTTTGTAGTTCTTTCTGTCGGTATTGCAAAGGGCGGCATCCCATTAGTCACTGTTGAGGCATCACCTGAAAATCTATGTTATAGGCTGCCTGTACAGTTGAACGAATGGGCAATGACGCTGGTTTCAATGGCAAATACAGGAGAAGATTTATTTCCTGCTGAGGTAATCTTCACAAAAGCTGAAAACCGCATCTATGCGGATATTATATAGAGGGAGTTGAGTACAAATGTCGGGCTATTTTACCGAATCAAATTATGAGAATGCCGTCTTGCAGCTTCTCAATGAGGATCTTGGATATACCTATGTCTATGGACCAGATGTGGAGCGCGATTATCACTCTCCGCTTTATGAGGATGTCCTGCTGCCCTCTTTGCAGCGAATCAACAAAAACTTGCCAATGGATGCTCTGACGGAGGCAATCTATAAGCTCAAGAACTTTGAAACCGGAACGCTTTTGCAGAAGAACATGGTCTTTATGGACTACCTCCAAAACGGAGTTCCGGTAAAATACTATGACAAGGGTGAAGAACGCTCTACCCTTGTTTACCTTGTAGACTTCAAAAATCCCGCCAGTAACGAGTTCACAGTTACGAATCAGTGGACTTTCATTGAGAACTCCGAAAAAAGACCGGATGTGATCCTCTTTGTCAATGGTCTCCCGCTCGTCATTGTGGAGCTGAAGTCTCCGTCCCGCGAAGAAACCGACGCTTCCGCAGCATACCGTCAGCTCCGAAACTATATGTATGAGATCCCCTCTATGTTCATTTATAATGCGGTATGTGTCATGAGCGACTTGACCACTTCAAAGGCTGGTACAATCACGTCCGGCGAAGACCGCTTTATGGAGTGGAAAACAACAGACGGCAGCTATGAGAATACGCAACACGCATCATTTGACACATTCTTTGTAGGACTGTTTGAGAAGACCCGCTTCCTTGACATCGTGAAAAACTTCATCTGCTTTAATGTGGATGGACAGAATACTTTCAAGATACTCGCCGGGTATCATCAGTATTTCGCAGTCAAAAAGGCGATTGAGTCTACAAAACACGCAACCGTGACGGACGGTAAGGGTGGCGTCTTCTGGCATACACAGGGCAGCGGAAAATCGTTGTCTATGGTCTTCTATGCTCATTATCTGCAAGAAGCGTTAGAAAGCCCCACTATCGTTGTCATTACCGACCGTAACGATCTGGACGACCAGCTTTACGGACAATTCGCCCGCTGCAAGGACTTCCTCCGGCAAACGCCGCAGCACGCTGAGAGCCGCAAGAATCTGAAAGAACTGCTTGCAAACAGACAGGCAAACGGCATAATCTTCACGACCATGCAGAAGTTTGAAGAAAGCAACGAAGCTCTTTCGGAGCGTCGGAACATTATCGTGATGGCTGATGAAGCGCATCGTGGGCAATATGGTCTCAATGAGAAGGTTGTGGTCAAGCAGAAGGACAACGGCGAAGTCGAGGCGAAAACCGTTATCGGCACTGCCCGCATTATAAGAGACACGCTTCCTAATGCGACCTACATTGGATTCACCGGAACACCGATCTCCACAAAAGACCGCAGTACACGAGAGGTCTTCGGTGATTACATCGACATCTATGATATGACACAGGCAGTTGAAGATGGCGCGACCAGACCCGTCTACTACGAGAGCCGTGTGATTCACCTGAAACTCGACGAGAACACCCTCCATCTGATCGATAATGAGTATGACATTATGGCTGACAACGCCGATCCGTATGTCATTGAAAAGAGCAAAAAGGAACTCGGTCAGATGGAAGCAATCCTCGGTGCCGACCAGACGATCAATTCCTTGGTAAATGACATTCTTGATCATTACGAGAATTACCGTGAGAATATCCTGACCGGCAAGGCGATGATCGTTGCTTATTCGCGTCCCATAGCAATGAAGATTTATAAGCGCATTCTTGAGCTACGCCCAGCGTGGACGGAAAAGATTGCAGTGGTCATGACGCAAGGCAATAACGATCCCGAAGAATGGCGTGAGATTATCGGCAACAAAGCTCATAAGGACGATATGGCGCGGAAATTCAAAGACAATAACTCTCCGCTGAAAATCGCTATCGTCGTGGATATGTGGCTGACCGGCTTTGATGTTCCCTCCCTTGCTACGATGTATGTCTATAAGCCGATGGCTGGACACAACCTGATGCAAGCTATCGCCCGCGTCAATCGTGTCTTCAAAGATAAAGAAGGCGGTTTGGTTGTCGATTACGTCGGTATTTCGGCTGCACTGAAACAGGCAATGAACGACTATACTGCCAGAGACAAGAAGAACTATGGTGATACAGATGTAAGCAAGGCTGCATATCCGAAGTTCCTTGAAAAGCTCTCTATTTGCAGAGATTTGTTCCACGGATTCAGTTATGAGAAATTCATGACCGGAAGCGACCTCGACAGGGCGAAGCTCATCAGCGGCGGAGTGAACTTCATACTCGGCAAGAGTGTTGCAGAGTACGAGCTTCCCGACCATGAGAAGACACAGAATGTGTTTATCAAAGAAGCCCTGCTTCTCAAGCAGGCGCTTTCGCTGTGCAGCAGCTTGGTAGACGAGCAAACTCGCATGGAGGCAGCTTTCTTCGAGTCCGTAAGAACAATGACCGTGCGCTTGGTTTCAGGCGGTACCGGAAAGAAGTTTACGCTTCCGGAAGTAAATGAGCGCATTAACGAGCTTTTGAAGCACAGCATCAAGAGCGAAGGTGTTATCAACCTCTTCTCCGATGTCCAGACTGAGTTTTCGTTGTTCGATCCGAAGTTTCTTGAAGAAGTGGCAAACATGAAGGAGAAGAATCTTGCAGTCGAACTCCTGAAAAAACTGATTTCCGAACAGGTCTCTGTTTACCGCCGAACAAACATCGTCAAGTCTGAGAAGTTCTCCGAAATCATTCAGAGCGCAATGAACCGCTATTTGAACGGAATGCTGACCAACGAGGAAGTCATTCAAGAATTACTCAAGCTGGCGAAAGACATTGCCGCTGCTGCCGCCGAGGGTGAAAAACTCGGATTGACCGCGGAAGAGCTTGCCTTCTACGATGCTCTCACAAAACCACAAGCCATCAAAGATTTCTATGAGCATGATGAGCTTATTGCAATCACGAAGGAACTGACGGATTTGCTTCGTAAAAACCGCACAATAGACTGGCAAAAGAAAGAAAGTGCAAGAGCTGGAATGCGGCGCTTGGTCAAGAGGCTGCTGAAAAAGCACAAATATCCGCCAGATGGCATGGATGATGCCGTTCAGACTGTCATGAGCCAGTGTGAAATGTGGGTGGATAACACGTAAATCAACAGCTTGTATTGGGGAGGGAAGAGATGCCTATGGACGCACGAAAGCACTTAATCATCATAAAAGGAAAAGACCAGACGGACTCGGTCGCGGGCTTTCAGTTCCACGACGGGAAGTGCGAGGTCGTCTATACCAGTGCGCCCAATAAGACATACAGCTTCCAGAGCAGTAATGTGGAGATCCTGCCTCTGCAAAAGAAAATCGACCCTGCACGGGTGATTGTCACCGTAAACGGGCAAACCATCAGCGGAATTGATGAGATTCTCGACTTCGGTGGGTATTATCGTATTGTCCGCAACGGAAAGAGAGATTTATCATTCCGTAGGAGCGAAGTGCAGTTCCAGCAAAATTGCCTGACAGACGGTAAAAATCAAGAAACATTCCAATATTTCAAGGAGACTGCCGCTGCAATCAGTCTGGTGGCGGAAAACGGTATCAACATTCTAAGCATGCAGTATGACAAGATCCAGCAGGTCAGCGAGGATACCGTGTTGGCAAGCTATCTTGCACCGCAGAAAGACGTCAAGATGCCCCAGATGCCGGAGGCAGTGATCTATCCGTTTGGCCTGAACCAGAGTCAAAAGCTGGCGGTAGAACGGGCGCTTTCCTCCAAAATCAGTATCATTCAGGGGCCTCCGGGTACTGGAAAGACACAGACGATCCTGAATATCATCGCCAATGTTGTCCGCAGTGGAAAAACCGTGGCGGTTGTCTCCAACAACAATTCCGCAACGCGTAATGTTGTGGAAAAGCTGGAGAAGAAAAATTCAGCTTTTCTGACTGCGTTTCTCGGCAGTCTTGCCAACAAAGAGAAGTTTCTGGATGCACAGACCGGCGCCTATCCGAATATGAGCGATTGGGAAATGTCCCCGGAGGAACGACAGCAATTAGATCGGGAAACGACTGCACTCTCCAAAGAACTGAACGAAATGCTCAATGCCAAAAACCGCATTGCGGAAATCGAGCAGGAGTTCTTGCAGCTAAACCCGGAGCAGCATTATTTTGAGGAATATTACGCAAGTTACAGTGACGTGCCGACGGAGAGCTTGGACAAGCTGTCCTCACAGAAGCTTCTTGCGCTTTGGATGGAGTTTGAACAGCACGCGGAACACGAAACCCGACTGGGTCTTTTGCAAAAGCTCTCCATCATGTTCCGCTTCAATCGTAATGCACTCAAATTATTCCTTCATTCTCCGGAACTGGTCATTCCCTATTTGCAGAGTCAGTTCTATTCTGTAAAGAGGCGGGAACTGGAAGTCGAAAAGCAGGAACTGAACCGCAAGCTGGAACACTACGCTTTCGACGCGAAGATGGACGAGCTCACACAGAAGTCCCTGCGGCTGTTCCGGGCGGAGCTGGCAACACGGTATCATTGGCGGAATAATAGACGATGCTTTGAAAAGAATGATTTCCGCCGGAATTCCGAAGAGTTTACCCGCGAGTATCCGGTGGTGCTTAGCACGACCTATTCCATCAAAGGAACGCTGAGCATCGATCATATCTACGATTACTTGATCGTGGATGAAGCCTCACAGGTCGATTTAGCCACAGGGGTGCTGGCATTTTCCTGTGCGCGGAATATCGTAATTGTCGGGGACTTGAAGCAGCTCCCCAATGTGCTGACAGAGGATGACATTCGCACCAGCGATGCCATTTGGCAGAAGTATTCCTTGGATGAGCGTTATCGCTTTTCTACCCACAGTTTGCTGTCCTCTGCATTGGAAATATGGCAGGATGCACCTGTTACGCTGCTGCGGGAACACTACCGCTGCCACCCAAAAATCATCAACTTCTGCAACCAGAAGTTCTACCACGGGCAACTGATCGTTATGACGAAGGATCATGATGAGCCGGATGTATTGACCATGTACCGGACAACTGCCGGCAACCACGCCCGTGGACATATCAATCAGCGCCAGATCGACGTCATTCAGCGGGAGGTACTTCCGCGGCTGCATCAGCAAAATTTCCAGAGCATCGGTATTATCACACCATATCGGGATCAGGTGACAGCCATCCGCAAGCAGTTGGGAGATACTTATGAGGTGGACACCGTCCACAAGTTTCAGGGGCGGGAGCAGGATGCAATCATTCTGACTTCGGTCGACAATGTCATCACAGATTTTGTGGATGATCCCCATATGCTGAATGTGGCGGTTTCCCGCGCGGTTCATTCGCTGGCGGTGATCACATCGCAGGATCCGCGCAATGACCAGACCAACTACGGCGACCTAACGCGGTACATCGAATATAACAATTTTGAGGTTATCCAGAGTCAGGTCTACTCCGTATTCGATATGCTCTATCAGGGCTATGCCGAGCAACGCAGAGCATATCTGCAAAAACATAAGCGAGTATCGGAGTACGATTCCGAGAATCTCATGTACTCTGTGATTCAAGAGGTGTTGTCTGAGAAGGCGTTTTCCTCTATCGGTTGTGCAGTGCATGTTTCTCTTGCGACACTGGTGAAGAACTATGAACCGCTGACAGAGGGAGAACGCCAATATGCCCGCAATCCATTGACCCATGTGGATTTCTTGCTGTTCAATCAGATGGATAAGCAGCCTGTGCTGGCGATTGAAGTAGACGGGACTGGCTTTCACGAAGCGGGGAGCAAGCAGGCAGAGCGAGATATGAAGAAGAACTCCATTCTGGAGAAGTGCGCCGTTCCGCTCCTGCGCCTCCGTACAGATGGCAGCGGGGAAAAAGAGAAAATCAAAAATGCGCTAAAGAGGGAATGATTATGCCGAGAATTATCAGGAACGCAATCAGATGTAAGAAATGCGGAGATATCATCGAGAGTAAAACCGTCCATGATTTTAAGTTTTGCAGTTGCGGCTCCTGCGCTGTGGACGGCGGCCACGATTACCTTCGCAGGTGCGGAAATCGTGAGGATTGGGAAGAGCTGTCCGAAGTGGAAAAGCTGGAGAACAACGGTGCATTGACTTGATTTTAAATGATAGAAATTGAGGGATAGAACCATGCCTCTTGAAATTGTTCGCAATGACATTACGAAAATGAGCGTGGACGCCATCGTCAACGCGGCGAAGGAATCCCTGCTGGGCGGAGGCGGCGTGGATGGCTGCATCCACCGTGCGGCGGGGGCGGGGCTGCCTCGCCGAGGCCGGGCGCCACGCGGAGTGCCGGACGCTGGGCGGCTGCCGGACCGGCGAGGCCAAGCTCACCGGCGCGTACCGCCTGCCGTGCAAATATGTGATCCACACAGTCGGCCCCGTGTGGAACGGCGGTAAGTACGGCGAGCGGGAACAACTCGCCTCCTGCTATCGCTCAAGCCTTGCGCTGGCGAAGAAATATGGCTGCGAGACGGTTGCCTTCCCGCTGATCTCCTCCGGCGTTTTTGGCTATCCAAAGGATCAGGCGCTCCGCGTGGCGGTGGACGCCATCAGCGAATTTTTGGCTGAAAACGACATGACGGTGTATCTCGTCATTTTCAGCCGTGCGGCGTATGCAATCGGCAACAAGCTGTTCGCGGACATCGCTGCCTACATCGACGACCACTATGTGGACGCGCACACCGACCTCCGCCGGGAGCGGACGCGCCGGATGAGCGTTCTCGAAAGCAGGACGCTGTCCGCCGATGCAGCGGCAGCGTCTATGGCTGGCGGCGGGCTTGGACAGTCTGCTGGCACATCTGGACGCCGGTTTCTCGGAAACCCTGCTGAAGCTCATCGACCGCAGCGGCAAAAAGGATTCCGAGATATACAAGAAAGCCAATGTCGACCGCAAGCTGTTCTCTAAGATCCGCAACAATCCGGACTACAAGCCCTCCAAGGCAACAGCCATTGCCTTTGCTATAGCGCTGGAGCTGAATCTGGATGAGACGCGTGACCTCGTTGCCCGCGCGGGCTACGCTCTCAGCGCCAGCAGCAAGTTCGACGTCATTATTGAGTATTTCATCAGGCAGAAGAAGTACGACATCTTCGAGATTAACGAGGCGCTGTTCGCCTTTGACCAGAGCTTGCTGGGAGCGTGAGGAATGAAAATTATACTCAGCCGAAAAGGTTTTGACTCTGCGAATGGCGGCATCGTCAGTCCCATTTTTGAAGATGGTACAATGGTTTCGTTTCCCATTCCCAGCGATGATGAGGATACATATGATTCTCTTTACTACAATGGAATTCAGTATTCTCAAATATTGCGAGATCTGCGATATAAGGGCGGAGACCACTGTCATCTGGACCCTGATTTAGATTTAGGGCGACGTAGGGAGCGTATCGACGGATGGTTCCCCGCATTTGGGCAGCGAAATGCCGCGGCTGCTTACTTGAAGAATATCGGTGTTGCACAGGGAGACATCTTCCTGTTTTTCGGGAATTTTCACTTTGTGGAATATCAAAACGGAACATACCGATATTTGCGGGATCGTAGTGACTTTTACCGGGGAAAAGACCTCCAGGTGATTTGGGGCTACCTACAGGTGGGTGAGATCATCTCTGCGCCTGAAGAACAGAGAAAAGTTTGGTGGTATCCGCATTCGTCTAATGGCAGGGCGGACAACTCAACAAATGTGATTTTCAAAGCAGCAGAAAGACTTTCTTTGGATAAAAGCAAGCCTGGCGCAGGAGTACTGCGCTTTGATAAAAAGCGGGTATTGACTCTGAAAGGTGCCACAAAGGCAACTTGGGCGAGGAATGAAGTATATGATGAGACGCACATATACGGGAAGAGATCAAATTACGCTAAAAATCCTGATAGAGGATTGTACTACGCAGGTATTTGGCAAGAGCTTGGTTTGAAAGAATCTGATGCCTGTACGGAATGGGCAAGAAATATACTTTTGTAATAGAAGGAGCGTGGGACCATGATCTTTATCTGCTACCCCAAATGCACCACCTGCCAGAAGGCGCGAGCATGGCTGGACGAGCACCACATCACCTATAATTTTCGCGATATCAAGCTGGAAAATCCCACTTACGACGAGCTGGCCGCATGGCACGAGCATAGCGGCCTGCCGCTGAAAAAGTTTTTCAACACCAGCGGTCTGCTATACAAATCTATGGGGCTAAAGGACAAGTTGCCCCAAATGGGCGAGGACGAGATGCTAAGGCTCCTCGCCACAGACGGCATGCTCGTCAAGCGTCCGCTTCTGGTGAGCGATGAATTTGTGCTCGTGGGCTTTAAAGAAACCGAGTGGACGGAACAGCTGAAAAATAAATGAGAAAGAGACGGTAAACCATGGATATTCAGCGCGCAAAAGAGTTGCTAACGGTTTTGGCAGATGGCATTGACCCTTTGACGGGAGAGGTTCTGCCGGATGACCATGTTTGTAACAAAGGTGAGATCGTTCGGGCACTGAACTGCGCTGTGGAGGTGTTGTCTCGTAGAAAGAAAAAACCATTACCTGAGAACAATGGAAAGCCGTGGACAGAGGAGTTGGATCGGGAACTGAGTCATTTGTTTGACGGTGGTATGAAGAAGCAAGACCTCTGCGAGCACTTTGGACGCACTTCCGGGGCAATCGAATCTCGGCTGGAGCGGTTGGGGAAAATGTAGAACGGTGAGTCACCTTTAAAGCAATATGTCGCCTGTCAGGCGACCAAACCCTCCTTTGGCCGCACTACAATGGCAGTGTAATCAAACGAAGGAGGGCTTTCCTTATGACAGAACTGGTTTTTATTCTTGACCGCAGCGGCTCCATGTCGGGGCTGGAAACGGACACCATCGGCGGCT
>OGPY01001568.1_pt1 | contig 16489 bp, 14 predicted proteins | sample 1553121 | NCBI WGS metagenome assembly OGPY01 (sample SAMEA2580004, study PRJEB22360) | human gut metagenome
TTTGGCTGTTGAAATCGGAACCCGCCGAGTAGGCCAACCCAGCCGATACAAAAGCCGCTCTTGAAGAGGCGAAAGCTCGCGGCGCAAGAGTGCTTTCAATCGTAAACGTTGTCGGCAGTGCCATTGCAAAAGCGTCTGATGATGTTATTTATACATGGGCAGGTCCTGAAATCGCCGTTGCAACAACTAAGGCCTACAGTACACAACTTACTGTTATATACCTTATCGCCGCATATATGGCTGATAAATTAGGTAAAATTTCTAAAGAAGAATATGCAGACTTTATTAAAGAAATTGAGTCACTTCCGGATAAGGTTGCTGAAATTCTTAAATCTAAAGAAGATGTTCAGTATCTTGCCTCAAAGTTCTATAATTGCCATTCAATATTCTTTATCGGCAGAAACCTTGACTATGCAGTATCTCTTGAAGGCTCACTAAAGCTAAAGGAAATATCATATATTCACAGTGAAGCATATGCCGCAGGTGAATTAAAGCACGGTACAATCTCACTTATTGAGGACGGTACACTTGTTGTAGCGCTTGCAACAGGCAAGAATTTGTTTGATAAAACAGTTTCAAATGTTAAGGAAGTTAAAGCAAGAGGTGCGGTTGTTATGGGCGTAACAACCGAAGAACATGAACATATGGACGACGTTGCTGACTATACTGTAAAAATCCCTGCAACGCACGAAATGTTACTTCCGTCACTTACAGTTATTCCGTTGCAGTTATTCGGTTACTATGTTGCATCATTAAAGGGCTGCGACATTGATAAGCCGAGAAACCTTGCAAAGTCGGTTACTGTTGAATAATCCTGACAGAAATATTTTTTGTGGTATAATAATAATTGATAGAGTGCCTGACAGGCTTTGAATGTCAGACACTCTGTTTTTTTTATTTATATTTAATTTGATGGGACGGTTTTATGCCGAACAGAAATAATCTTTTTTATGACGCTGTTAATACAGTCGCTCACAGTCACATTAATTGTGCCTGCAATAACGCTTATCGCAACATTTATCCACAGTTTTGCGGGACGTCGAGACACCGCACACTCACTATATGGGTGGTCGATGACCGCCCCTACAAATATGCTATGACACCACACATACTTTCTTCGTAGGGGCGATCATTGGTCGCCCCTTAATTCGTATTTTACTTACCACCCCTCAGTCGTTTCACGACAGCTCCCCTCAAGGGGCGCCATACAAAAAGCCTCTCCTTGAGGAGAGGTGGCACGTTGTGACGGAGTGGTGGTTATCGTGACATCAAGGTGCCGTACACTATCTATACGGGCGGCCGATGACCGCCCCTACAAATATGCTATGACACCGCACATACTTTCTTCGTAGGGGCGATCATTGGTCGCCCCTTTAATATGTATCCCTCATCACTCATCATTTTGCATAAATAAAAAAAAGTTATTCTATTCTAAATTTTGCAAGTTGCATATTGACAAAACTTTATTTAGTGGTATAATTAAAACATAGAAAACAGTTAGTTAAGACAACTAACCCCATAGATTGAGCGAAGATAAGACAAGGGTGTTTTATATTTTTAAATATAAAATGCCCTTTTTTCGTAAGATACTTATTGTTAGCTCAGCAAAACATTTTGATTGTACTTTTATTATATATGTGCATCAATAATTTCAGGAGGTATTATTATGGAAAACGGAAATGTAGCAGAAATTTTCGGTGAGAAGGTTTTTAATCTTCCTACTATGAAGGCAAGATTGCCTAAGGATATTTACAAATCATTGCTAAAGACTATCAATGACGGTTCAAAACTTGATATATCCGTTGCGGAAGTTGTTGCAAATGCAATGAAGGACTGGGCACTTGAAAACGGTTGTACTCACTACACTCACTGGTTCCAGCCAATGACAGGTCTTACAGCCGAAAAGCATGACTCTTTCATTCAGCCTACAGATGACAGAACTGTCATTATGGAATTCTCAGGCAAAGAGCTTGTTATGGGTGAGCCGGATGCGTCTTCTTTCCCATCAGGCGGACTTAGAGCAACATTTGAGGCAAGAGGTTATACAGCTTGGGACCCGACATCATTTGCATTCATTAAGGATCACTCATTGTACATTCCTACATCATTCGTTTCGTATACAGGTGAAGTTCTTGATAAGAAAACTCCTCTACTTCGCAGTGAGGCTGCAATCGACAAGGCCGCAAGAAGAGTTTTGGCTCTATTCGGTAAATTTCCTAAGAGAGTTGTTTCATATGTCGGTCCTGAACAGGAATATTTCCTTGTTGACAAAAAGCTTAGAAATAAGCGTAAGGACTTACTTTTAACAGGCAGAACTCTATTTGGTGCAAAGCCTGCAAAGGGTCAGGAAATGGACGATCACTATTTCGGTCAAATTAAAGAAAGAGTTGCAGCTTTCATGCAGGAAGTTGACGAAGAACTTTGGAAACTTGGCGTACTTGCTAAGACAAAGCATAATGAAGTTGCTCCTGCTCAGCACGAAATCGCACCTATTTTCTCAACAACAAACATTTCTTCAGATCACAACCAGCTTACTATGGAAGTTCTGAAGAAAGTTGCCGACCATCACGGTCTATACTGCCTACTACATGAAAAGCCATATGAAGGTATCAACGGTTCAGGTAAACACAATAACTGGTCAATCGGTACATCAGACGGCGAACTTCTTCTAAAGCCGGGTAAAAAACCTGAAGAAAACGTTCAGTTCCTATTGTTCCTTGCAGCAGTTATCAAGGCTGTTGACGATTATGCAGATTTACTTAGAGTATCTGTTGCAACAGCAGGTAATGACCACAGACTTGGTGCAAACGAGGCACCTCCTGCTATTATTTCAATGTATCTTGGCGACCAGCTTGCAGCAGTTGTTGACCAGCTAAAGAGCGGTAAGGGTGTTAAGTATGAGGCAGGTAAGCTAATCGAAACAGGTGTTGAATCACTTCCTGATATTGAAAAAGACACAACAGACAGAAACAGAACTTCCCCATTTGCATTTACAGGTAACAGATTTGAATTCCGTGCTCCGGGTTCAAGACAGTCAATCGCAGGTATCAATATCGTTATCAATGCAATCGTTTCCGAAACACTTACAGAAATCGCAGATCAACTTGATGGTAGCAAGGACATTTCAAAAGATGCTCTTGAACTTGCAATCAAGATTTTCAAAGATCACGAAAGAATTATCTTCAACGGTAACGGTTACAGTGATGAATGGGTTGCAGAGGCTGAAAAGAGAGGTCTGTACAACTTAAAGACAACTCCTGACGCTATGCCTTATTTCGTAACTCAGAAGTCAATCGACTTGTTCACAAAACAAGAAGTATTTACTGATGTAGAAGTTAAGACAAGAGGCGAAATCATGATGGAGGATTACAACAATACACTTCATTTTGAAATGCTTACAATGCTTGAAATGGCTAAACAGGAAATTCTTCCTGCTTGCCTAAAATATACAAAGTTCGTTACAGACGATATTGCTTCAAAGAAAGCACTTGGTCTTGACGCTCCTAAGGAACTTGAAAAGGCTCAAAGGCTTACAGAGCTTACAGAGGATCTTATGACTAAGATTGATACTCTTGACGCCGCTACAGACGTTCCTGACGTTGACGTATACGCAGTGGGTATGTATTATAAAGATACTGTTCTTCCTGCTATGGACGCACTTCGTGAAACAGCTGATACTCTTGAAACAATCGTTGCAAAAGAATACTGGCCGTTCCCAACATACACAGATTTACTTTATCTTGTATAATCTAAAGAAACTTCTTTCTTTGTTATAAATATAGTAGCAACAAAAAATCCGATGGAACAAACCATCGGATTTTTTCCGTTTCATGATTTTTTTATTTACAAACTCTGTTTTTTATGATATGATAATTATACCACACAAAACTAAATTATTTGGTATTATCGCACGCATTTTTAATTATGTTAAAAATGCAAGCTCTTTTTGCGTGCTTTTATACCGTAAAAAGTTTTGTGTGGTAACAATTCCGAGCTCTGCATTTTTTAAGCGTGGCTCAGAATTGTTGCCACGCTTTTTTTATTATTAAAATTTATATTATGGAGGTAAAAGATTATGAAAAAAAGAGTTTGTGGAATTATGTTAATAATTTCAATTTTAATGACATTTGTGCCGTATATATATGCGGCAACGGTAGTTGACAGCGGTACTTGCGGTGATAACGCAACATGGTCGCTCAACAGCAACGGAACACTAACAATCAGCGGTACAGGTGAAATTTATGACGGTGCCGGCGAAAATGCCGAGCAGCCTTGGTATGATTTAAAAGACAATATAAAATCAGTAATTATAAATTGCGGTATAACCAACATTCCTCATGGTGCTTTCACTGATTATACTAATCTGACAAGCATCTCGCTTCCGAACAGTATCGAAAGAATAGAATCTGCCTTTCATGGTTGTTCAAAATTGGCTGACGTGTCAATTCCGAACAGTTGCAAATATTTAGCAAGATGGGCTTTGGACGGAAGAAAATAGAATGACAATCAACCTGACGGAGTTGTTTATTGCGGGAACTTTTTATATTCTTATAAAGGAACAATGCCGTCCAATACTTCTATTAATGTAAAAAACGGAACGGTCGGTATATCTGCAAGTTTTTGGAGACAATCTAATTTAGTAAACATTACTTTCCCTGACACATTGGAATATATACCTGAAAGTTGTTTTTTTAATTGCTCGGGACTTACATCTATACAACTTCCAAAAAATTTAAAAAGTATCGGAACAGAAGCTTTTTCTTATTGTCAAAATTTAAAAAACATTACTCTTCCCGACAATGTCGAATACATAGGAGCTTTAGCTTTTAATGCTACTGCATGGTACAACAACCAATCTGACGGTTTGGTGTACCTAAATAATTGGTTAATCACATTAAAAGGAGATACCATAAAACAAGCAAATACTATAACCGTCAAAAATAATACTATCGGAATTGCAGTTAATGCCCTTGGAGGCAAACAAATCTATGGATTTGAAAAAGGCGACGGTGCTCACGCTTCCACTATAAATTTACCAAACAGCATAAAATACATAAATGATGATGCATTTTCATACTGTAAATACCTTACCAAAATCAATATACCCGACGGAATTGAAACGCTAAATTGTTTCGATTACTGTGAAAGTCTTGCCTCGATTAATATTCCTGACAGTGTAAAAACACTTGGTGGATTTTACGATACTGCTCTTACAAGCATTACCATACCTTCAAATGTAACCGAAATTTCACAATCGGCTTTTGCCTACTGTGCTTCGCTGAAAGAAATACAAATTCCATCGAGTGTCGCAAAAATAGATTTTGCAGCATTCTATAACTGTGAAGCTCTAACCGATGTATATTACAGCGGAACAAAAGAACAATGGAATAAAATCAACATTGACAACAGAAATGACACAAACAATTCTTTGCTTAATGCTACAATTCATTTTGCAAAAGAAATCACAAACAAACCTGTAATCACAAGTTCGCAAGTCACAAAATCAAATAATACATATACTTTCAACGTAAATGTATCCAATGTAACGGCAGATTGTAAATTGATTGTAGTTCTTTACAAAAACGGAAAAGTTGCAAATGTCAAAACAACCACTTTAACATCAAATGCAACAAATAACAAAACTTTAAACTTGACAGCTACCAATGCAGACAGTGCAAAAATATTTATATGGGACAGTCTTAAAAATATGATACCTTTATGCAATGCCGTAACAAAAAATCTTTAATAAACATAAAATGCAGTGATTATAAAAAATCACTGCATTTTAATTTATATCTCCCTATACTTTGCCTGACCTATTTCGTAAAGGTCGTTACCCTCGCAATCTACAAGCACGACTGCCGGGAAATTTTCGACTTCAAGTTTTCTGATTGCCTCCGTACCCAAATCGTCATATGCGACAACTTCGGCTTTTTTTATCGATTGTGCAATCAATGCACCCGCACCGCCGATTGCACCAAGATACACAACTGTATTACGTTTCATTGCGTCAACAACTTCTTTGCTTCTTGCACCCTTGCCTATCATACAGCCAAGTCCGTTATCTAAAAGCATCGGCGTGTACGCGTCCATTCTGCCGGCTGTAGTCGGTCCGCAAGAGCCGATAACTTCGCCGGGTTTTGCAGGACATGGACCTGCATAATAAATCACGTTGTCGGTCAAATCTATCGGGAACGGTATTCCGTTTTTGAAATTTGTCGTCATTCTTTCGTGTGCCGCGTCACGCGCTGTGTATATTGTTCCTGTTATAAGCACGCTGTCGCCTGCTTTCAGGTCTTTAATTTTATCCTTTGTAAATGGTGTTGTGAGTCGTTTTTCCATTTATTCTCCCTCCACTAAAAAATCTTCTACACTTTTTAAAATATAGTTCGCCCCAAGTTTTTCAAAATAACCTCTTGCTCTCTCGCCTTGTATTCCCGTAAGCACCGCACAAAAGTCTGCGCCCATCGCCTGTGCCGCCAGAATATCCGCACCTGCGTCGCCGACAACAAGTGTAGTCTTTATTTTCGCTTTATCATAATCGCCGTCAACAATGCGTTTATTGCTGTAATCAGTGCCGTAAAGCGCCTTTAGGAACATATATGGGTGCGGCTTTGTAAGTGCATTGTTGTTAAGCTCTTTTTCAGCCTCGACAACATTATCATAATTGCAAAGTCCGTTTTGTGCAAAATACTGCTTTATCCCCCAATTTTCAATCGGCGGCAGCATTTCTATATACGGTCTGCCCGTACCTGTACACACGCGTTTATTTCGGCTTAAAAGACTCATTATTGCAATAAGCTTATTCTTATCGACAATCGGTTCTTCCTTATATAAAAGCCCCGTTTTGCCCGTATTAATCGGTATATAGCCAAAAGTCTTTTTAAACAGTTCATCACCAAGAAACCACGTCTGAAATATATCTCGCATAGTCGTCCACATAGTTCCGTTGCGTTTCAGCCATTCATAATCAAAACCTGTTTTTTCGGCACATTTAATTGCAAGATTATCGTATTCATCAATAATATTGTCTGACAATGACTTTGCATATTCAAGCACTTTGTCAAAATAATTCCAATCAGTTTTTCCGTTGCATATCCATGCTATAAGCACCGTCACATAACCTAAATCCCAATTTGAATTAACGCCCTTGCCTTTTAAAACGCTTATCAGCTCATCGTCTGAAAAAACGCGGCTTCGGATTTTTGAAATATTTTGCATACACTCTGCGGCATTAATTTTTTGACCGCTGTTGTAATTCAGATATTCCCAGACAGTGAGTGCCGCACAATTCCAATAATTCTGTTCACTTGTTATAACACCGTCCATATCAAATATAACGGTATCGTATTTATCAAGAAATTTTGCGAGTTTCATATTTTTAATACTTTGTTCCTTTCAGATTTTATCTGTTTTCAGAAATAGGGACACTAAATTTTAGTGTCCCTATTTAGTGTCCCTAATATTATTCTATTACCCAATCAATTTTTCCGGCTACACCGCTTGTTTTGCCCTTGCGGCTTTCAGATACTTCAAATACCTTATTCAAAGCACTTCCGAAACTACGGTATATTGCCTCCCAAATATGATGTCCGTTATGACCTTTTACAAGGTCAATATGAAGTGTACACATAGCCCCCTGTGCAAAGCCTTCAAGGAATGTTTCCAAATCCTCCGTATCCATTCCCTCGACTTTTTCACTAAGCTCAATACCGTGATAATCAATATCGCAATATGCTCTTGATTCAAAACTCAACGCACATTCCGCTTTTGCCTCGTCTATAATACCGACTGCGTCACCGAAACCTCTCGCACCGTCTGTACGGTCGATATATTCCTTTGCCGCCTTACCAAGTGCAATACCTAAATCTTCACATATAACGTGTGTCAAAACAAATTCATCAAGCTTTAAGTCAACATCAATATTGACCTCACCGCGCCATGCAATATGCTCAATCATATGATTTAAAAACGGTATAGGTGTCTTTATGTACTTTCTGTAATCCTTTTTAAGCGGTGCAAAATCAAGCACAACGTTCATTTCGGATTCGGTTGTTTTTCGGGTAACTTTTATCTTTTCCATTACTTTCTTTCCTTTACTGCCAAACCATGCGTGTCAAATCCTTCGACCTTTGCAAATCTGTAAGCGTAATCTCTTACATTTTCAAAACCGTCTTTTGACGCATAGCCTACTGATGAACGCTTTAAGAAGTCTTGAACACTTACTGATGAATAAGTCTTTGCAAAACCGCCTGTCGGCAAGATTGCGTTAGGACCTAAAACGAAGTTACAAAGTGTTACAGGTGTGTAATCGCCAAGAAGAATTTCACCTGCATTCTTAATCTTAGGAAGTGTATCGAAAGGCTTTTCTGTCATAACTTCCATATGTTCAGGTGCGTATTCGTTTACAAAATCGATTGATTCGTCAAGAGAATTTGTAAGAATTACACCGCCGTATGTTGTAAGGTTTGTTTCTATAAATTCTTTTCTCTTCGGAGAAATCTTTTCAAGCTGTCTGTTTACAATCGGAACAACCTTTTCAACAAGTTCCTTTGAGTGAGTAACAAGAAGTGCGGCACTGTCAGGGCCGTGTTCAGCCTCAATCATCCAGTCAAGAGCAACCTTTTCAGGGTCAGCCTTTTCATCTGCAAGAACAATAATTTCACTCGGACCTGCCGGCAAACCTGCGTCAATATGGTTTGCAAGAACTCTCTTTGCGGCAGTTGCATAACTGTTACCCGGTCCAATTATTTTATGACACTTAGGAATTGTTTCAGTACCGTATGCAACGGCTGCAACGGCTTGAATACCGCCGACTTTATATATTTCAGTGATACCGATTATCTTTGCCGCTGCCAAAATAGCGTCGTCAACTTCACCTTTTTCATTCGGAGGTGTTACAACAACAATCTTAGGAACTTTCGCAACAACTGCCGGTATTCCAAGCATACACAAAACTGATGGGAATGAACCCTTACCGTGAGGGACATACAGACATACGTCAACTATCGGAGTAGTCTTTTCGCCTACCATAAGTCCGTCATCGACCATAGTAAACCACATTTCCTCCGGAAGTTGCTTTTCATGGAAATCGTATATGTTCTTATAAGCATATTCAATAGCCTCTCTTGTTTCCTTATCAAGGTTATTGTAGCCTGCCTCTATCTCTTCAGGTGTTACTTTCATTTTATCAGCAGTAAGCTGTACACGGTCAAACTTTGCAGTATATTCCAATACTGCCTCGTCACCACGTGCCTTGACATCGTCAGAAACTTCTTTGGCAACTTTCATTTGTTCTGTAATATCAAGCTCTGCACGTTTCATTATGAAATCATACTGCTCTTTTGTCATTTTTGAAAGTTCATAAATATTCGGGTTCATTGTCTTCCTCCTAAGTTTATTTGTTCAAGAAATCTTTCATCTTTTCTGCAAAAGATTTCTTTTGTTTATAATTTTTATCTTCTTCAAATTCACGCAAAAGTTCTTTTTGCTTTGAATTAAGGTTTCTCGGCACTTCTACGTTTACAGTAACGTATTGGTCGCCTCTTACCTTACTTCTGATTGACGGAATACCTCTGCCCTTCATTCTGAATTTTGAACCTGTCTGAGTTCCCTCAGGGATTTTCAGCTCAACAGGGCCGTCAAGTGTAGGTACTTGTACGGTTGCACCCAAAGCAGCCTGTACAAATGATATAGGCATATCTATAAATACATTCGTTCCCTCACGTTTAAACATCTGATGCGGATGTACTCTTATTGTAAGAAATAAGTCGCCGTTAGGACCGCCTTTATCGCCGGCCTCGCCTTTACCCGAAAGTTGAATTGTCTGACCGTCATCAATACCTGCCGGAATATCAACTTCTATCTTCTTCGACTTTCTTACCTTACCTGTACCGCGACAGTCCGGACAAGGATCTTTTACAATCTTACCTTCACCGTGACAGTGCGGACAAGTCGTAACGTTAGTCATATAACCCAGTACAGTTCTTTGTTGTGTACGGATTTGACCTGTTCCGTGACAATGCTGACAAGTTTGTGCAGTCGTACCCTTTTTAGCACCGCTGCCGCCGCAAGTTTCACATTTTTCCTGTGCCTGTATACTCATTTCTCTGTGACAGCCGAATGCCGCTTCTTCAAAAGTTAGATCAATAATCTTACGAATATCAGCACCGCGTTTTGGTCCGTTTCTTCTTTGACCGCCGCCGAATCCTCCGAAACCGCCTCCGAAGAAATCGCCGAATATATCGCCAAAGTCAAAACCGCCGCCGTTAAAGCCACCGCCGCCCGCTCCGAAGTTCGGGTCAACACCTGCGTGTCCGAATTGGTCGTATTTACTTTTCTTTTCAGGGTCAGAAAGCACTTGATAAGCCTCGTTTACCTCCTTAAACTTTTTCTCCGCCTCTTTATTGTTCGGATTAAGGTCAGGATGGTATTTCTTACTCATCTTTCTGAATGCCTTTTTTATTTCATCATCAGAAGCACCCTTTGAAACTCCGAGCACCTCGTAATAATCTCTTTTTTCAGCCAATTTTTTCACCTACCTATGATATTATACTACAATATTTTAGTTTTGTAAAGTGTTAATACAAAGGCTTTATCAAAAGCCTTAAAAGGACGGACATTTGTCCGTCCTTTTAGTGTTTTCATTATTATTGTTGATTGTTATCGTCGTTGTCAACTTCTCTGTAATCAGCCTCATAAACACCGTCATCATTTGGTGCACCCTGTTGTGCATTAGGATCACCCTGCGGATTAGCTTGCTGATACATTTGCTGTGCAACTGCGTAGAACTTTTCTTGAAGTTCGTCTGTAGCCGCCTTAATAGCTGCCGAGTCTGTACCCTTTAGAGCCTCTTTAACCTTGTTTACTTCAGTTTCAACCATTGACTTTGTATTATCGTCAATCTTATCACCTGCGTCTTTAACAGCCTTTTCACATTGATATACAAGTGATTCTGCGTTGTTTCTGATTTCAACTTCTTCTTTACGCTTTTTATCTTCTTCAGCGTACTTTTCAGCTTCTTTAACAGCTCTGTCAATATCTTCGTCACTTAGGTTAGAAGATGCTGTAATAGTAATCTTCTGTTCGTTGCCTGTGCCAAGGTCTTTAGCACTTACGTTTACGATACCGTTTGCGTCAATATCGAATGTAACTTCAATCTGTGGCACACCTCTCGGAGCAGGAGCAATTCCTGTTAGGTTGAAACGTCCCAAAGTCTTGTTGTACTGAGCCATTTCTCTTTCACCTTGAAGAACGTGTACTTCAACAGAAGTCTGACCGTCTGCGGCAGTTGAGAATATTTGTGATTTGTTTGTAGGGATTGTTGTATTTCTTTCGATAAGCTTTGTAAATACACCACCCATTGTTTCGATACCAAGTGAAAGCGGTGTAACGTCAAGTAGAAGAACGCCTGTTTCTTCACCGCCAAGTACACCTGCCTGTCTTGCAGCACCTACTGCAACACATTCGTCAGGGTTGATACCCTTATTAGGCTCTTTGCCCATTTCTTTCTTAACAGCCTCTTGTACAGCAGGAATTCTTGAAGACCCGCCGACAAGAAGGACTTCATCGATTTGTGATGCGTTAAGACCTGCGTCATTCATAGCGTTTCTGATGCATGTAAGTGTTCTTGCTACAAGGTCAGCTGTAAGTTCATCAAACTTAGCTTTTGTAAGTGTAATATCCATATGCTTTGGACCTGTTGCGTCAGCTGTGATGAATGGAAGATTAATGTTTGAAGTTGTTGTTGTCGAAAGTTCAATCTTTGACTTTTCAGCAGCCTCTTTTAATCTTTGCATAGCCATCTTATCTGTTGAAAGGTCTACGCCCTCTGTTTTCTTAAATTCGTCAAGCAAGTAGTTGATAATCGCCTGGTCGAAATCGTCACCGCCAAGGTGAGTATCGCCGTTTGTTGAAAGAACTTCAAATACGCCGTCATCAATATCAAGGATAGATACATCGAATGTACCGCCGCCAAGGTCGTATACCATTACTTTCTTACCTGTGTCGCTTACGCCGTATGCAAGAGCTGCGGCAGTAGGCTCGTTGATAATTCTCAAAACTTCAAGACCTGCAATCTTACCTGCGTCCTTTGTAGCCTGACGCTGTGAGTCGTTGAAGTAAGCAGGAACTGTGATAACAGCCTGTGTTACAGTTTCACCAAGATAGCTTTCTGCATCTTGCTTTAACTTTGTAAGAATCATTGCCGAGATTTCTTGTGGTGTATAAGCTTTACCGTCGATTGTAACTTTTTCGCTTGTACCCATTTTTCTCTTAATTGACATAATTGTTCTGTCAGCATTTGTTACGGCTTGACGCTTTGCAACCTGACCTACAATTCTTTCACCGTCTTTTTGGAATGCAACAACTGAAGGAGTTGTTCTTGCACCTTCGCTGTTAGTGATAACATTAGGGTTACCGCCTTCCATAACAGCCACCCAACTGTTTGTTGTACCTAAGTCTATACCTATAATCTTTCCCATTTTTAATTCCTCCTAATTTATAATTAATTTGCTACTTTTACCATACTGTGTCTGACTACTCGGCCGTCCTTATATATGTAGCCTTTCATCAAATCCTCGACAACCGTATTGTCATCGATTGTTTCATCTTCAATGTGCATAACCGCATTATGAAGATTAGGGTCAAATTGTTCACCCTCTGCCTTAATCGGCGTAACGCCCAACTTTGAAAGTGTTTCATTGAACTGTTTTAAAACCATTTCAATACCGTCTTTCATTTTTTGACCGTCCTCCGACTGAACTTCAGTCGCAAGCGCTCTTTCAAGGTTGTCGCCTATCGAAAGAATTGCACCGACCGTATCAATTACCGCGTCACCGTAACGCATATCTTTTTCACGCTGCGAACGCTTTTGGTAGTTGTCATATTCGGCATACAGACGCATATATTTATCAGTCTGTTCTTTCAGCTTTTCTTCAAGGACTTCCTCGTTTGACTTTTCTGCCTCTTTAGGTTCAGCCGTTTTTTCTGTTTCTTTATCTAATGTCTCCTCATTGACTTCCTCATTCTTCTTAGCCATCTGATTACCCCTTTCTCTACTCATCACTTATATATTCGTTGAGTATTTTATCTATTTCATTTGAAATAAGGTCAAGGCTTGCAAAAACCTTTGAATAATTCATTCGTTTAGGTCCGATAACTCCGATTTTTCCGGCTTTTTTATTGCCAAGTGAATAATTGATAGTTACCAATGAGCAATCCTGCAATATTTCAAAATCGTTTTCTTTACCGATTTTAGCCTCAATTCCGTCAGAGTCGCTTGAGGCAACAAGCTTTTTCAAATTTTCTTTGTCATCAAGGAAAGTAAATATCTTTTCCGCTTTTTCAACATCGTTGTATTCGGGATATTTCAATATTGACTTTGCATTGTTGACATATATTTCTGTTTCACCGCTGTCCGTTATCGTTTCATACACAAAGTGCATTATATCAATCAAAACTTTCGGATGAAGTGAAAGTCTGTTTTCAATATCTTTTTGAATATCCTGTATCTTATCAAACGTTATCTCTCCGGCTTTAAGTCCGGCAAGATGTTCGTTTAATATATTTGCAAGTGACATACACGTTGCACTGTCAATGTCGATATTCATTACCTTGTTTCTTACAGTTCTTGTTACAACAATAAGCATTACCGTTTGCGAGGCAATCGGCACAAGGTCAATCTTGTTAATTTCAAATTCCTGCTCCTTAGGCGCTGTAACAACCGTTGTATATTCGGTAAGATTTGACGCTATTGCACCGGCATATCTAATCAGCTTTTCAAGCTGACTGACACGCGTTTCAAGTATGCTTTGCAGCTGTGCAACTGCCTCCATACCTATCTTATACTTCCGCATAAGCGAATTAACGTAAAATCTGTATCCCTCATCTGACGGAATACGTCCCGCCGAAGTATGCGGTTGTATCAGATAACCCATTTCCTCAAGGTCTGCCATTTCATTACGGATTGTCGCACTGGACAAACCCAAGTTTTCCTTTTTGGAAATCGACCTTGAACCGACAGGTTCAGCAGTGCCTATATATTCATCAATGATTGCTTGCAGGATTTTTCTTTTTCTGTCGTTCAAATCCATATACAAACATTCCTTTCTATCTTTAAACAAGATGTCATATAAGCATTTTCTTGTTAGCACTCATACACCTTGAGTGCTAACAATTATAAGATACCACTATTATACCCGATTGTCAAGTGATTAATATAACTTTTCATAAAATGTTCATAAATTATCCCATATTGCCAAATTTCTTATACAAACTCGCACAAAATCGAGTTTGACACGTTAATCCCGTCCAATGTAAGACTGTATCTTCCGTCAATATATTGCATAAGTCCCAGCTTTATAAATTTATCAAATTCACTGCCGAATACATCATTTATATCCTTGCCGAAACGCGACTTAAAATCAGTTTCGCTTACTCCCCTGTTCATACGAAGTCCGGTAATCATAAATTCTGCTATCTTATCATTTTCGGTCAATTCGATTACTTCCTTTTCCGCACCGCCGATATATTCGTTTATGTCGGACGTGTTGTAAAAACGGCAGTTTCCGATATATGAATGTGCCGCTGTACCTAAGCCGATATACTCCTCACCTGTCCAATACTTCACGTTATGCCTGCACTCGTATCCGTCCTTTGCGAAATTCGATATTTCATATTGTTTAAAGCCGTTCTTACCGAGAAAATCGACTGTATGCATATACATTTCTCTGTCAGTATCTTCATTCGGAATATCAAGCAGTCCTTTTGAATATTCCTTTTCAATAGGTGTTCCGTCCTCAATTATAAGACTGTATGCCGATATATGCTTTACAGGCAAGCTGACGGCTGTGTTTAAAGTATTTTTTAGACTTTCAAACGTCTGTGACGGCAGTGCGGTCATAAGGTCAAGATTTATATTTTGAAAACCCATTTTATCTAAATGACAAATTGTATTATATGCCGTCTTTGAGTCGTGTATTCTTCCGATTTTTTTCAGTTCATCATCATTGAACGATTGTACACCTACGCTTATACGATTTATACCGCCGTTTAACATTGCATTAATTTTGTCATCGTCTATTGTTCCCGGATTTGCCTCTGTCGTAAATTCGCAGTCACTCGCAACGTCAAATACATCAAAACACATTTTTGTAACTTCTTCGATTTGTTTCGGTGTTAAAATTGACGGTGTACCGCCGCCGATAAATATTGTATCAATTTTTTCTCCCCTGTATTGTTCCGCCTCACGCTTTAGCGCGTCAACGTATTTGTCCGCCGTATCCTCCATACACGGAAATGATACAAAATCACAATACTTGCATTTTTGTTTACAAAACGGTATGTGAATATAAAGTCCTTTCATAAGTCACCTCAATAAAAAAAGGACTTAACAGTCCTTTTTTATTCAATTCAATATTAATGTTCGTGTCCGCAGTCGCAGTCATCATCGTCACAATCGCAATCAAATTCAAGTTCGATTTCTTCGTGACAGTTCGGACATACGATAGCGTTATCATCGTCAATCATATCAAAATCAATCATAACGTCTTCACCGCAGTTAGGACATTGAATTTCAAAATAATCATTTCCATCACTGTCGTAATCATCGTCATCATAATCGTCGATATAATCGTCATACTCATCGTCACCGTACAAATCATCGGCAATTTCAAGTACACAATCATCAAGCTCGTCAACAACATCTTCAACATCATCAACTCTTGAGTTTAATTCTTCAATAGTATCAGCCATTTCAGACATAACGTCAAGCAATTTGATAATAAGCTTACCTTCGTCACTCTTTGGGCTAAGGTCAAGACCGTCTGCATAACCCTTTAGATATGAAACTTTTTTAATTAAATCTTCCATAATTAATCTCCTTTCATTCAAAAGGCTGAAAGAAAATTGTTCACAACACAAAATAAGTGCTGTGTGCGATTTTATTCAGACTTATTTTACTCTTTCCATGTATTCGCCTGTTCTTGTATCTACTCTGATAACTTCGTTCATATCAACGAATAGAGGTACTTGAATTGTAGCACCTGTTTCAAGAGTAGCAGGCTTTGTAGCGTTTGTAGATGTGTTACCTGCGAAACCCGGTTCTGTATCAACGACTTCAAGTTCAACGAATGTAGGCGGTTCAACACCGAATACGTTACCCTTGTAAGACATAACCTTACATACGTCATTTTCCTTAACGAACTTCATTTGTTCTTCGATTTCTGACTTAGCAATGTCAAGCATATCAAATGTTTCGTTGTCCATGAAATGATAGAAGTCGTCATCACCGTATGAATAAGCCATATCCTTTCTGTCGATATGAGCTTCTTCAAACTTTTCTGTAGGTCTGAAAGACTTTTCAACAACACCACCACTCACGATATTCTTTAACTTTGTTCTAACGAAAGCAGCACCCTTACCCGGTTTTACGTGCTGGAACTCTAAGATCTGAACAACCTGTCCATCGATTTCAAGTGTAACGCCATTT
>OGPY01001579.1_pt1 | contig 16418 bp, 6 predicted proteins | sample 1553121 | NCBI WGS metagenome assembly OGPY01 (sample SAMEA2580004, study PRJEB22360) | human gut metagenome
ATCAAAAAAACGGGAAAATGATGCGGAACGGCGGACATCCGTCCACCACAGGGAAACGGTATAGAGTTTTCAGAATGATGGTTTGAAGGGCGAATTCTTAATAAATCATGGTTTCTGATGGGGGGAGTTTGTTTTTTTAGGTGGGTTCTTGCTACAGAATCAAATTTTTTTGTTTTTCTTTTCTTTTTTCTTGAAAAACGAAGAAAAAGAGTGTATAATATAAATTGCGTGAGGCGAACGACACCGTTCCCTCATCGTAAAAACTGACTTTAATTTTATGCAGGAGGTTTTGACCCATGGTGTTCACATTTAAGAATCAGTACTTGCAGGGCGTATATGACAAGACTGCAAAGTGCTACGCAAATGAACCAGAATTTTTACAGGCTGTTGGTGAAGTACTGCAGTCTCTGGAACCGGTTGTTGCAAAGGATCCGTCCTATGAAACAAACGGCGTTATCGACCGGATCGTAGAACCGGAACGGATGATCAGCTTCCGTGTTTCTTGGGTAGATGATAATGGTAAGGTACAGGTAAACCACGGTTACCGTTGCCAGTTCAATTCTGCAATTGGTCCGTACAAGGGCGGTCTGCGTCTGCACCCGTCTGTTTGCCCGTCTGTTATCAAGTTCCTGGGCTTTGAACAGATCTTCAAGAACAGCCTGACCACACTGCCGATGGGCGGCGGCAAGGGCGGTTCTGACTTCGATCCGAAGGGCAAGTCCGACGGGGAAGTTATGCGTTTCTGCCAGAGCTTCATGACAGAACTCTGCAAGCACATTGGTGCTGACACCGACGTTCCGGCTGGTGATATCGGTACTGGTGCAAGAGAAATCGGTTACATGTTCGGTCAGTACAAGAGACTGCGGAACGAATTCACTGGCGTTCTGACTGGTAAGGCTCTGTCCTACGGCGGTTCTCTGGCAAGAACAGAAGCTACCGGTTACGGTCTGCTGTACTTCACAGAAGAAATGATGAACGTTATGAAGAACGATACCGTTAAGGGTAAGACCATCGTTGTTTCTGGTTCTGGTAACGTTGCAATCTATGCAACTGAAAAGGCTACTCAGCTGGGCGGCAAGGTTGTTGCTCTGTCTGACTCCAACGGCTACATCTACGATCCGAACGGCATCAACCTCGATGTTGTAAAGCAGATCAAGGAAGTAGAAAGAGGAAGAATCAAGGAATATGTAAACCGGGTAGAAGGTGCAACCTACACAGAAGGCTGCAAGGGTATCTGGACAATTAAGTGCGACATCGCTCTGCCGTGTGCAACACAGAACGAAATCGACGAAGAATCTGCTAAGATCCTGGTTGCAAATGGTACAAAGGTTGTTGCAGAAGGTGCAAACATGCCGTCTACACCGGAAGCAATTGCAGTATTCCAGAAGAACGGTCTGCTGTTTGGTCCGGCAAAGGCTGCAAACGCAGGCGGCGTTGCAACCTCTGGTCTGGAAATGTCTCAGAACAGCGAACGTCTGTCTTGGACATTTGAAGAAGTTGATGCAAAGCTGAAGGGCATCATGATCAACATCTTCCACAATGCATATGACAGATCCAAGGAATATGGCGTGGAAGGCGACCTGGTTGTTGGTGCAAACATCGCTGGCTTCCTGAAGGTTGCAGATGCAATGAAGTGGCAGGGTGTTGCATATTAATTTGCAACCTACCAGTTCTTTTCATTGACAACATTGTTTTGACACACATCATGGGCATAAAATAAACAAACAAACCCGTTTCGGTGCAGCTGCATCGGAACGGGTTTTTTGCGTCTAACATCAAATTTGTGTGATTTTTCCTATTGTAATAGTATACTTCGATAAAAATCGGGACGGCGGTCTTTCTGCACGGGGAACGTCTGTCGGGTTTCTGCAACGGTTTTTGCGGAGAGGTCACAGACAAAACAACCCGCTGCACTGCGGCAGTCCTGTAAAATTGTGCCATCTGGAGCAATGAAACGGCTGTCACCGCTGTAATGCAGTCCGTCTTGTGTACCAACACAGTTGATTCCAGCTACATAGACCTGATTTTCAATTGCTCGGGCGGTCAGCAGGCTGCACCAATGCAGCTTTCGGCGTTCCGGCCAGTTTGCCGGAACAAGAATACAGTCTGTTTTTGGAGCGAGAGCAGAAAAAACTTCCGGAAACCGCAAATCATAGCAAATTAAACAGCCGAACCGAGTCCCGTCAATTTCGCAGGTCGGCAGAGCATTGCCCTTTTCAAAAAATTGGTCTTCTTGTGCATAGGAAAAGGGATGCAGTTTTACCATATCGAAGAAAAGAGAACCGTCCGGAGCAACAATGCTGTAGTGATTTTCTGCTTTTCCGCTTTCAGCAGCCTTGACCCAGCCAAATCCAAGATAGCATTCTCCAGTGGCTGCCAATGTTTGCATCCAAGGGACAGTATCCAGACCAGCGGCAATGCTGTAATCTGTATCCATGTTGAAGCCGGTGAAGCTCATCTCTGGAAACAGCAACAGCCGCACTTCCATCGCCTGTGCGAGATTGCAGATGGAAACCGCTGTTTCTTTGTTTTTTTCGTATTGTTTGGAAAAAATTTCTGTTTGTGCGAGTGCAATTCGCATAGAAAGAACCTCCGAATTTTTTTTCATTATACCATACGATTTCACATTCTGCAAGCATCTTGCAAAAACTTTTTCTGCAAATCATCGGAAAAATAAATGAATCTGTTGAAAAATGAGAATCCTATTTTTTGGAATATGAGAAAGATTTTTTAAGTATTTTATCCGAAAACAGGTATTTTTCCGTGCGCGGCAGCTATTTTCATTAAAATTAGCACGATTTTTAGAAAAATTATTGTGCAAAATATACAAAATTGGAGTGCATGAATTGAGGAAGCAGACGAAAATCATGATGAAATCGTGACGAATCTTAAAATAGTCTTGACAAAGCACAGGCGGATTGGTATAATATTGTTATGATGTGTTTATAGAATTGAAATAAAGGGAAATGTTCTGGAAATGGTTTCCCATACTTGAGAAAAAGAATTGCAAAAAGAATAGAGGAACAATCATGACACAAAAAGAACTGCGAAAACTGAAAAAAACAGAACTGCTGGAAATGATGATTGCCCTGCGGAATGAATTGGATCGAGTGCAGGCAGAACGGGATGCATTGCAAGAACAGCTGAAAACAGCGGAACAGAACGCTTTGCATCAGGTGGAAACAGATGCAGTAGTGGCAGTTCAGAAAATATTAAAAGCAGTTGAGGATGAAACCGCTGCTTATCGGAAACGCATCCAAGCGGAATCCACAGAAAAAGAACCTGCACCGTCGGAAACTCCGGCGGATTCTCAGTAAGGAGGCGGTTCGATGGAGAAGCAAACGATGGATTTTCCAACTGCTGCACAGCTGACGGAGGAACTGAAACGAATCCGATACCAAAAAGGCTTTCGGAAGATGCTGCGGAGCACCATTTCTTCTTTGCTGGTGGTTGCAGCGGTTGCCGTGTTGATTTCGATGCTGTTTTTGCCGGTTCTGCGTGTGACAGGAACGAGCATGACACCTACATTAACGAATGATGAGTTGGTGATTTGCGGAAAGCGGAGCAACTTCAAAAGCGGCGATGTGGTTGCTTTTTATTTTAACAACAAAATCTTATTGAAGCGAGTCATTGGCGTTGCCGGCGATGTGATTGACATCAAAGAGGACGGAACGGTTTACGTCAATGGAACAGCATTAGATGAACCCTATGTCAATGAATTGGCATATGGCGAATGTGATTTGGAGTTGCCGTATCAAGTGCCGGAAAGCCGTGTGTTTGTGATGGGCGACCATCGGGCAACTTCCGTAGACAGCCGTTCGAGTGTGGTTGGCTGTATTGCAGAAGAATATGTTGTTGGCAGGGTCATTCTTCGGGTTTGGCCATTAAAAGAAATTGGGACAGTTCATTGATATAGAGATAGACAGTTTGATTTTATCCAATGAAGGAGGGCATTTTTTATGAACATCAATCAGAAAATTCAGGAATTTCTGACAGAACATCAATATCAAAAGAAGAGAAGAATTTTTACGGCAGTTTTGTCTTTGATGATTGTGTTTTCTGTTGTCAGCAGTCTGATTATGCCCGCCATTAGTATGACCATGCAGGATTTGGACGATGCAGCAGCAGTGGATACCATTGATGCAGAGCCAGCGGAAGAAAATATCATGCTGCTGGGAGAAAGTGCACCAATTGATTTGATAAAAGAATCCAATAAACATGAAATTATAATTACAGATAAGGATGAAAATAACAAAGATATAACGGATAACGATTATAATAAAGACGGAAGTTCTGCAAATCTATCATTTTTTATTAAATATACTCTTTTAAAAATGAAAAATAGATTCGATAAAAATAGTGATTATGATTTATACATTGATTATGATAATTTGAATGTAACAAGTATTGAAGACGGAAAAATATTTGACACAGATTATAGTGTAGACAAAGAAGCTGCTACATATACATTTGATAGTACTGAAAAACGTATAAAAATCAAATTGACGCAAGATTATATTGATAATTATGTTGATGGTGAAGATAAGACTGGTGATTTAACAGGTAGTTTTTATTTTTCTGGTACAGTAAACCGTAAAAATGATGCCAGCGGTGACCAAACCATTAAAATTGGTGGAGAGGAAATCACGGTCAAGTTTCAAGATAAGAATGTAAGCCTAACAAAAAATGGTTGGGTAGACTCTGCCAATAATGGCGACATTGTATGGACGATTACTGTAAATCCAAACGGACTTTCTTTGAAAGATTATACTTTGGTTGATAATATGTTGCAAAAGGCTTCTGGTGATGTTTCCATTGACCCATCCAATGCAGCAACTTATCATACTGACACCAAACAAATAACCTTTGATGAAAATAATACTGACAATGTAACCATTACCTATCGCACGAAAATTGGAACAGCGGATTTGCAGGCTGGTAATGTGACGAATAAGGCAACTCTTCAAAAGGATGGAGAAAATCCAATTGAAGATTCCAAGACCGTTACTTTTGATAAAACACCTGTCAATGTTACCAAAGACGGAAAAGCAGACTATGAAAATGGCAGGTCCAGAAACAAGAAAATTGACTGGACAATTACCATTACAAGCAAATATGGCACATCTCTGAATGGCTATCAGATTAAGGATGCTAATTTGCCAGACAACGATGTTACCATTTCACCAAGTGGCACGTTGACGAAAAATGGTGATGGCACTTGGACATTGAATGTAGCGGATAATGTGACAGGAGTTACCTTAAATTATAGTGCAAATGCAACTGATGGCGACAATACAAACAGCGTTTCTATTCACTATCCAGACGGAAGTCCGACAGACGGAAAAGCAGAAAAAACCGTGCACTATAAGAAAGAATCAGAAATGATTTCTGTCAATAAAAACGGTAATTACAATCAGGATACCCACGAGATTACTTGGACGATTCAGGTAACGCCGGTAAATGGCTATTCCCTGAATGGTTATTATCTGGAAGATCGTCAGTTCCCGTCTTCAACAGACCAATTTACCGCATCTGGCTGCAATACTTCTGATTTTAAAATTGAAAATGGCAGATTAACATTTACAAGTGATATTAAACAGGCTGTTACATTGCAATACAAAACAAAAGTTTCTGTTCCGAATAATGATACCAATGCAGAAGTGACAACCGTTGTCACCAACGAAATTAAAGACAAATTTACCAAAACAACCGTTGTATCTGTTTCTGTAAAGTCCAGAAATACCATTGCAAAAACAGCTCGCAGTCAAAATATGAGTTTATCACAGAGCAATGCAATTTCGCAAGAGTTTTCTTGGAAAGTGGACATTACAAGAGATGGCAGCTTTGATGGCTATATTTATCAGGATACCTTGACAGCTCCTGAAAATGGAACACATACCATTACAGCTGATCAATTAGCTGCTTTAAAAGTCCTTGCAAAAACGCAAGAATATGGAAACGCAACCGAATTGAAACAAGGTACAGATTATAACATTGTCAAGGATACAAATGGATTCCATATCGAATTTCTGTCTACGACAAAAGATTATAATTATATTTCTTTTGAATACAACACAACCGCTACGATTCCAGAATCTGCTGATTATGGACAGTATACCTTTAACAACAAGGGTTCTTCCAACAAGGGCGGTGGTACACCGAATCCGGGCGTTACCATTGAAAAGAAAAATCCAGTGCAGACGATTTCAATTGGTGTACAAAAAGATTGGTACGATCATGAAAATTCTGCCAATGATAGACCAACCAGCATTACTTTCAAGGTACAGTATCAGGAAAACAAGGGCGAATGGAAAGTCCTGAAAAAATCCGGCGATACCTATCTGTTTGAAGGCGATGCGGACTATAGCAGTGCAAGCGTAGTAGAAGTTACGCTGAACGCTGAAAATGAGTTAAGCTATCTAAAATACAGCTGGGAAACCACGCTTTCCGGGCTGCCGTCCAGTGTTACAATGAACGGGAATACGAAAACTTATCGGTATCGTGTTCAGGAAATCAAGTATAACGGCAATCAGGCAATTGAAAACGGAGTTTTTTCCACTAAAAACGGTGTTTATCGGAATACCGGCGGCGGTTATAGTTCGCCAATAGAAGCAAATAATGGGAAAGCACAGGTTATCAACGAGTATCATCCGAATATTTCTCTGCAACCGGTGAAATATTGGAAAGACGGCAACAATCGAGACATCACCAATTATACTGGCGATATTACAGAAATCACCGTTGTTCTGGTCAGCAAAGAAAGCGATGGAAAATTCTATCCGGTAAAGGACAGCAATGGAAATCAGCTGACAGCAACTCTGAATGCAAGCAACGGCTGGGGCAAGAATCTGCCTGCCTGGAACGGGCTGTCCAGTGAAAAGAATTATCTCCTGATCGAAACAGCGGTTAAGCTGAAAGATGGGAAAACAAAAGACCTCTTCACTGTTGATGAAAATGGCACAGATTACAACAGTAAGGAAATGTCTTTTGCAGTAGACGGAACGTATTATAAGGCAACTCTGCTCGGCAATTCTGTTCAGCCGACTGCGAACGCAACAATTTCTGTTACCAATACCGTGTATGAAACCAAAAATATTACTGTTCAGGCAAAAAAAGAATGGAAACCGTCAAAGCCAGATGGTGTTTCCGGCGTTGTTGTAGAATTGCAGCGAAAAGCCAGCAATTTGAATGACTGGACAGCATATCCGGAAAACGATACCACAAAATCACAACAAACCTTAAATGATTCTAACAGCTGGCACGCAAGCTGGAGCAATCTGCCAAATCAAAACGCAGACAGTACTGGTAGAATCAGCTACACATATCGAGTGGTAGAAGTTGGCTATGTCAAAGCGGATGGAACAACGGTTGTTTCAATCCAAAATGATAAGTTTGCTCTTGCAAATGCACAGGGCAATGCAGATGGACTCTATGAGGCATCCTATGTGAATCAGGAACTGACAAAGGATGGAACTGTTCAAATTACCAATACCTATAAGCAACTGACATCCATTGAACTGACACCGGAAAAGAAGTGGGAGGGAGATATTGACTCTCAAACACAAAATCCTTTTGTGGAAAGACCGAAGAGTATTACTTTGCAATTACAGCAAAAACTGGGAGAAAATGGAACATGGGTGTCGATGGAAGGAAAAACCCTGACATTGACAAAGAATGATCAATCTCAGTATGATAAGAGTACATGGAAATCCGATTCCAAGAAATTTGAAAATCTTCCAGAAAAAGTGATTCGTGTCAATGCAGATGGTTCTTATACAGAACAGAAGTATTACTATCAGTTAGTGGAAATCGGCTATACACCAAATGGCAGTGATACTGCAATTAGTATTCCGGCTGGAGAAACTTCTTTTGAAGTAACTGCTCAAAACAACGGTCAAACTTACAATGGACGTTATTCATTTAGTTCTGATGTGAATAATGGTTATAGCGGTTCTTTGAAAATTAAAAATACTTATAAAGAAGATATTGGATTAAGTAAAAATATTGTAATTGGAAGAACCAGTTCTAACAGTATTTCTATTTCAAAAGATGAACTGACACAATTTAAAAAGAAAATTGGAACGGAAGACTATTATATATTCAACTATACAGTAGACTTTTCCAGTAGCCAAAAGGATGCAGCAAGTCCATTTTCTGATATTATTCCGGAAGGATTTGAATTTTGTGAAAATTCAAATTGGGATGGAGTACAGATGGCATGGCAATCTGGTTCCACAATTGATCAATATTCACCATTGACCGGAGATCCAGGAAATATTGCTAAACATTTCGATGGATATTATGAACATCCAGTTTTTGTATGGCCGACATATGGTATAAATAGTGCAAAAGTTGCTTCTGATTTGAACAAAATTTGGAGCCAATTTGGAAAAGGAGAATGGTATTATTATGACAGAGCAAATAACAGAGTATATTTTAATAAGCCTGATTTGTGGGCAAAAATGTATATCTGTTATTCCATTAAAATTAAATGTGCAGATTTAGAGGCAAAGATTGCGAATGGAAATTATGAGATTCTCAATCAAGTAATCAAACATGAAAAAGATGGTGCAGAAACGGCTCAGAAAGATTCAGCTTCTGTTATCATCAAAAACCAAACCCCAACCGACCTCATCACAAAAACCTATCAGTCAGCCGCTCTTCCGGGTTATATCTCTTATACCTTGGATATTAACCCGCAGGGCAAGACCCTTTCCAGCGGCGATACCATCGACATCGAAGACCTTTTCAAAACCGTTAGCTATTATGACAGCGACTGGAATGGTGGCGAAACGACAAATGGTACGAATCTGGTCGATGTCCTGATGCGAAACATCAATATTTACAAGATTGATGCAAACGGCGACAAACAGCAGCTCTCTGCCAGTGAGTATACCCTGCAGTTCGATTGCAGCGAAAATGGTGTGCAGAGTGATGGCGAAAAGGGTGCAGCTCTTCTGAAACTGACGGTTCCGGATGCAACCCATTTGCAGGTGACTTATTCCTATAAAATCATCGCCAACAAGAATACACCATCTGTTATTCATGGCTGCAAAGTCAGAAAAAATGGCCGCTATGTGCCAATGGAGAGCGGTCTTGTTCCGCCAGCAGGCGATAAGATTACCTTCTCCAACACGGCAAAGCTGAAAGCAGACAGTGCCTCCGGAGAATCTTCTCATAACAATCAGGAATATACCGTATTCCAGTCTGGCGGTACGATTTCTACCAACCCGATTCCAAAGGTTTATAAAATCAATACCGGCGACTATACCATTAAGTCTTTGAACGCAAGCTTCTTGCTGGCAAAGTATGAATCTGGAAACTGGTATTATGCATCAAAGGTGAATGCAGATGGAGCGATTACTTGGGGCAAGCAGTCTTTCAGTGGCAAAACTGTCCCTGCAACAGATGCATATGTCATCAAAGTGGAAGGAACACAGCCGAAAATCAGCTTGGAACAAAATGTGCTCTATAAGCTGGTAGAAATCTCTGTTCCGGCAGGTTATGAGGGTTCCAACTTGAATCTGCCGTCTGGTACAGATTTCAGAGCATTGATAACTGGCTATCTGAACAGCAATCTGACAACGTACAACAAACAGGATTATACTATATTCCTGAACAACTATAATCCGAATCATTACTTCTCCTTTAACAGCAATGTCAGCGGAAACAATATTCCACATGATGTGAGTCAAAGCGAGATTCAACAGATTAAGTCGGGCGACGACCTTAATATCCCGAATAATGAATTGATTGACATTGGTGTGCAGAAGCAGTGGGTAAATAGTACCAATACAATTCCAGAAAATGCTTCAATTACAGTAGAACTGTACTGGTCATATGAAAAGAGTACCAGCGGCATTCCAGCCAGTGCAATATTGGCAAAAGCTGAAGATTTAGGCATTCTGGACAGCAGCTTTACCGCAACAAAGACTTTGAAAGATGCAGAAAACGCAAAAGTTTGGACAGATTTGCCGAACGGAAAAGCTGGCAAGCCGATTTACTACTATGTAAAGGAAACTGCTTATACTTATGGCGGTAACACGTATACCTTGCAGGAAGATGGCAGCTATAAAGATGGTTCTGATCTCGGCGAATATTTGCCGATTTATCAGAACAATGCAGCCAACCGAGATGCAACCGTTCAGATTCAGAACACACAGCGTCTGATGCTGAAAAAGGTGTGGAAAGACATCAACAATCAGGATATGAATCCGCTGTCGAGTTCTGTTGATGTTATGGTTTACGGTATTCAAGTAGATTCTGCTGGTAATGAAACCAAAGAAGCATTGTTTACAAATCCAGTTACACTGGGCGATACGAACAGCTGGCAGCTAGATATTACAAGCTTGATTGGCAATAAAGATCTGAGTGTTTACAAGCGGTTTGAGGTAACAGAAACAGGCGTGGATACCAGCAACATGGTTATCAGCTGCGTATTTAACTTAAATCAGAATACTGGTGAAATTATCGTTACCAACAAGAGCACACAGCCAACCGATGCTTCTGTAATGGTTCAGAAAGCTTGGAGCGATGGCGAAACATTGCATGCATCAGAGTCTGTACAGGTTTCTCTGTATCAGTCAACGAAAGCTCTTCCAGCTAATACAGAATTAACTGCGGCTTGGATTACAGCAAATGCAACCAAAATGACAGATACTGAAACAGCAACATACACCGTTCAGCTGAACAAGGATAATGAATGGACGTATACATGGACGGGTCTGCCGTTGGAGAATGCAAACAAGCAGACATACTATTACTATGTGCTGGAAGATTTGCAGAATAGTACCGTTGCAAACAAGGATAAGTATACAGCAACTTACACGAAATCCAGCAACAGCACAGCCTACAAGACCAACTACACCATCACCAACAGCAGAAGTGCGATTACAGTACAGAAGCAGTGGTATGATGAAGATGGAAATCTGATTACCAATCTGTATGATGAAGATGGAAATCTGGTCGTAAATAATATGGCAAATTTGCAGGAAATCACGCTGAAGGTGTATAAAAAGACTGGAACAGTTCCAACAGATTCAATTGGCATTGTTGCCTTTGGGGATTCCATTACAGATGGATATAATAATTCATGGGAGACTGGTGGCTTAAACTGCTCCAGAAATGACAAGTGTTATCCAAGCAAACTGACAACCATGCTTACAGCAGCTGGTTTCAAATTAAAGAACAATACAGTGGATAATCAGGGTCAAAGTACACAGCAAATCGGTGATGCTGGACAGGGATTCCGTTCTCGTGTTGGAAATATTCCAAATGATACTAAGATTGTATGCTTATTGGGCGGCACGAACGATATTCATCAAAGTGGCAGTTCTGTAAAGGGCAATCCGCAAGGAGTTTTTGAACGACTGCAAGCACTGATTGGCGATATTCAGAAGCAAGCACCAGGTGCAACAATTTTTGTAGGCAGCATTCCGCATTTTGACTTCTACAAAAATGGAACATTAACAGAAGGCGGAAGCTGGTGGAATTGGCTCTCAGGTTATGCAGGTAATGACGGTGCAATTCCAAATGGTCTTATTGATCAGTATAATGCAAAAATCAAAGCATATGCAGAAGAAACAGCAGGTGTTTACTTTGTGGATGTATGCAGCGTTGTAACAGATGATGATATTCGTGCGGATGGTTGTCATCCAAATGAAGCCGGTTACACGAAAATTGCAACCGCTTATTCCAACGCAATTCAAGACTACTACACAAGCAAAGAACCGGTTCAGGAAAATGGTCAAGATTTGACCATTACGCTGAACAACAGCAACAACTGGCGTGCTGCGATTGATGTTCCGGCTGGCAATGGTACCTATTGTGTAGAAGAAGTGAATGTTCCAGATGGCTGGGATGTCACCTATGAAAACAATGCACAGCAGGCAAACAGCACCACACCAATTTTGGTGAAGAACCAGAAGCAGCCGACTGACATCGATCTTACAGTAGAAAAGACTTGGGCGAAAGATGATGCATCTAATCGACCAAGCAGCATTTCGCTGACCTTGCTGCGAAGCAACGGCAAGAAACAGGATAATTCTGATGCTGCAAACACAAGTGAATGGTTCTGGGAAGAACTGAGAATTCCAACACCAACACCGACAACGAGCGGCAACCGGTGGACGTTTGCCTATACAGGACTTCCGGCAAGCGATGCTTTCGGAAATGCTTATCATTACAAGATACAGGAGGCAGCTGTCAGCGGCTATACCGTTTCTTATGGAACTGGAGAAGAAAACGGCGTGACTGCAGCAGCTGGCGAAACTGCAACCTTGCATGTAACCAATACCCGTGCGATTACATTGCAGATTGAAAAGCAGTGGTCGGATGGTGCAACGAATCAGCACTTGCAGGATGCGGTTCGAGTTCGGATTTATCGTTCGACAAATCCAAGCGATGTTCCAACTGCAAATCTGACCTTGCAGGTTACACCGGAAACGGTTTCTGTTGGTGTCAACGGAACGGCAACGGTTACTGCAAACAAAAAGATTACTGTAAAGGAAATCGCAAATGACACAATTGCAAATGCAACTATTTCTGAAGACGGAAAAACCTTGACCATTACTGGGAAAGAAGCAGGCGAAACCACCATTACAGTTACCGATGGAACGATGGAAAAGCAGATTTCTGTTACTGTATCGGTAGAACCAACGTTGAATCTGGCTATTGAGCCGACAAGCATTCAAGTTGGAGGAACTGCAACTCTGACACCAAGTATGAGTGATGGAAGCGATTGTAGCGGTGTTACTTATTCGATTACAGCAGGTACTGATGTTGTTTCGATTAGCGGTAATACAGTTACTGGTTCGAAAGCCGGAACAGCAACCATTGTTGCAGAGCGAAACGGCAAAACATCAGATCCTGTTACCATTATCGTTACAGAACCGCCGCTGAGTTTGGATAAAGACAATGTGACTGTTTCTGTTGGCGATACGGCTACGATTCATGCAAACCGGACTGTGACAATTTCACAAGCTCCAGTTGACAGCATTGCAACGGCTTCTGTAAGTGGAAAAAACATTACTGTAACAGGTGTTGCAGCGGGTTCGACTTCTTTCACTGTAAAGGATTCGGACGGAAATGAAAAGACGGTTTCGGTTACTGTAGAAAAGAGTGTTGAATTTAAGCTCTATAAAGATGGTGTGGATGTTACAAATAAAGGCTTATCTTATGATGATAGGTTTAAAGTGAAAAATGGTACTGTTGTAACATTTAAAACAAGTATACCATTTACCAATGTTGAAACTACAAATGGTTGGTTTATATCTGTAAATAAAGTTGATGAGAAAACATTTACAGTGGGAGTAGGTGGATATAAAAATCCAAGTGCTTATGATAATGGATTTAACATAACATATAATGATGCTTCTGGAACAAGTATTACAAAGAAATACTTTGTTGAAATCACAGATGCTGACCCTCCAATTACACTGACAGCTTCCTCTAAATTTGTAAAAACAGAAAAGACTTTGCAGATAAAATCAAATGTAACAGGTGTGACCTATTCGTCCTCGAATGCACAGATTGCTACTGTAGATGCGACAACTGGACTTGTAACCGGTGTTAGTGTAGGTGAAGTAACAATTACTGCGAAGAAGAATGGTTATACAGATGGAACAATCAATCTAACTGTTACAGATGTAGATATCACTGGAAAAGTGTTGACAAGTAATGAAGTCTATACATTCAATATTCCAGAGAAATATCAAGATAACATTAAAAAGTTAGAAGTTTCTTTTGCGGATTATTCTGCTACTAATAATGTTGGAATTAATGTTTATTTTAATGCTTCTAATGCAATAGATACACAACCAAATAGTTGGATTGAATTTGATGGAAGCAATGGAAATATGAAAAATCTCTATATTTTTAATGATCATAACAATTATTTTTCTAAAGTGAATTATCAATTTGGTATTGTTAATGGTAATACTGCTATTTGGGAAAAAAATTCAGCATCTAAAAATGAAAAAATTATTTTTCAAGCTAAAGATACTGTAAACTGTACAATTACAAAAATTAGCATCATAAACGAAGCAGGAGAAACACACACCATTACAAACTTTGAAGAAACATATACCCCCCAATCCCTCTCAGCCCCACGCAGAGCCGTTGCAGCAGTGGCTGTCATCGAATCGGAACAGTTGCTCTCTGCCACCAACGAAACCGCTGGCGTTCAGACACAGGCTCTCGAAAACACCATTGATGCAAGCGAAGTTTCCGATAGCGACTGGGCAAGCGGTCTGCTGCTCGAAATCGACGCAACCGACCACTGGCAGGGCAGCGTGACGAATCTTTCGGTTACCGACAGCAACGGCAACACCTACTACTATTGGGCGGTGGAAGAACCTGTCACGGGCTATACGCCAAGCTATCTGTTCCAGGATGCTGACGGCTCGCAGAGCAACGCCATCAAGGCAGATGCACAGGTGGACGGCACAGACATCATCGTCCTGAACACCAAGCAGGATACCTCCTACACCCTCCCCAGCACCGGCGGAACGGGCGTGACCCGCTATTATCTCATCGGCTTGCTGCTGATGGGTGGCAGCGGACTGGTAGTTTGTTATCAATTTCGGCGGAAACGCCATGGAAATTGTGCAAAATAAACAAAATTAGAGTTCTTCTGTTGACATTTTTGGAAAATATTTCAGAACTCCTTGACAAACGCATTGACTTGTGTTACAATAATATCAAGGAGTTCTGAATAAACAGAGAACCGTATGCGAAATGGCGAAATGCCATCACAACAAAAATTTAAAATGTATCTAAAAAATGGATACAAAGGAAAAGGAGCGTTTATTATGAAAAACACAAAAAGAGCAAGAAGAGCTGCAGCGTTCGCCGCAGCCGTAGTGATGGCAGCTTGTGCAGCCGTTCCGATGAGTAGTTCGTTCTCTGCAAGTGCAGAAGGTTCTATTTCGATTTCTAACACAGCTACAGGTCATACTTATGAAGCATACCAGATTTTTGATGGTGTTTTGAATGCTGATAAAGTGCTTTCCAACATTGAATGGGGTACTGGTATTGATTCAGCCAAGACAGATGATTTGTTGACCGCAATTAAGGCAATTACAATTACAACAGAAGATGGAGCAACAACCCCATTTGCTGCTTGTACCGATGCGAAGAGCGTAGCAAAGGTTTTGTCTGATGCAAATGCATCTTTTGATGCTGATATTACAAAGCAGTTTGCTTCTGTTGTTGGTCAGTATTTGAGTGACACACACACAGACTCAACACAAGGCACAGGTATCTATGATATTTCTCATTTGGATGATGGTTATTATCTTGTAAAGGATAAGGATGACTCGCTGAATGATGTAGATGATTCCAAGACCAGATATATTGTACAGGTTCTGGACAATAAAACAGATATAACACCAAAGAGTTCTAAGCCGGAAGTTATCAAGAAAGTAAAGGAAAATACGAAGGATGTTACTGCTACAGGACAGACTTTTGCAGGAAAAGACAACTATGATGTTGGTACTTCCTATAATGACGTTGCAGACTATTGCATTGGCGATGCTGTTCCGTTTAAGCTGTATGGTACAATGCCGGATACAATTGATGATTATTCCAAGTACAAGTATGTGTTCCATGATACATTGAGTAAACAGTTTGATGCTCCGGCAGAAGGAAATGTATCAGTAAAAATTGACGGCACAGATGCTGTTGGTGCAACTGTTTCTGTTGATTCTACTACAAATGAAATCACAGTAACATTTAATGATATTAAAGCTGGTAATACAATAACTAAGAGCAGTATTGTCACTGTAGAATACAATGCCGTTTTGAACAGCAGCGCTGTGATTGGCTTAAATGGTCAGGAAAATAAGGTATACTTGACCTATTCCAACAACCCGAACTGGACTGGAACTGGAACCGAAACACCAGATGACAAGGGAAAAACACCAGAAGATAAGGTTATTGTATTCACCTATGAACTGGATACCACAAAGGTAGATGGTAATGATAATACTATTAAACTGGAAAATGCAAAATTCATTCTCTCTCGTAAAACTGCTGCAGGTGCTGATGAATATGCAAAGGTTACAGATGGAAAGTTGACTGGTTGGACAACAACAAAGGGTGACGCAACAGAGTTGGTTTCTGGAACGGATGGTTTGTTTAAGGTTGCTGGCTTGGATAGCGGCACATACTACTTGACAGAAACACAGGCTCCTTCTGGATATAACACGCTGACGGATCCGATTAAAGTAGAATTAACAGCAACTACTGTAAACAATCAGACGTGGGATGAAGTTGCTGCTTCTGCTTTGACAGAACTTTCATTCTTTAAATCATATTTCTTTTCTTTCAGATATTCATTAACATCTTTTTGAATATCCTGTGAAATGTTGTTTTTAAAATAATCAATCGTAGAGGAACCGTCTTCTGTCAGATGATAC
>OGPY01001608.1_pt1 | contig 16242 bp, 17 predicted proteins | sample 1553121 | NCBI WGS metagenome assembly OGPY01 (sample SAMEA2580004, study PRJEB22360) | human gut metagenome
TTTTTCTTCAAACCGTACCCGAGCAATGGCTCGCCCTGCCGATCGCCTGACCATCGAAGAACGAATCGAGCGCATCACCGACATCTTCTCTACCTTCCGCAATCCCGACAAAGAGACAGTGCTTACTCCGTGGCGCGTGGTAAATATGCACATGAGCGATACACTCGGCGGCTACACGTTCTACAATGAGGACTTCGCCGAGACTATCAGCGAGCCTCGCTATGTAGAGCACCATAAGGTGACCGACGAAGTCTTTACTCCCGGTAGCCACCTTTTGGAGATTAACTCCAAGTCGGGTCTCTATCCGCTATATCTCGCATACAACCTCTATCGACGTGCTGTAAAGGATGAGATGTTCTCGCCGCAGACGCTTGAAGACCATCTCCGCATCTGGGATAGAGTTGTTGCCGAGAGCGTATTTGTTATCTGCAAGACACCCATGGCAAAAGCCATTACACGTCGCACACTTATGGGCTTCCGTAAAGGCGCCGTGAATATGTGGGCGCCCGAAGACCTTATCAACAAAATCAAAAATCAACCCGAACTTTTCATCAAGAAAGTTCACGACTTAGTAGGAAAGAACGTGAAAATTAACGCAATAGTCGGCAATCCCCCATATCAAGTAATGAACAACGGAAATGGCAATGGCTCGGATCCCGTTTATCATCTTTTTATTGACACCGCCATGTCTATTTCAGATTTTGGGACATTGATACATCCCGGACGTTTCCTTTTCAATGCAGGCAAGACTCCCAAAATTTGGAACTCAGCCATATTAAACAATGAGAATTTTCAAGTAAAAAGATTTTGGCTTGACAGTAAAGATGTTTTCAACAATGTTGACATAAACGGTGGCGTTGCGATTACTTTCTGGGACAAAAAACAAATTGTAGGACCTATAGGGTTCTTTTCGCCTTATGAAGAAGTGCGTTTGATACTATCAAAAGTATTACACAATAACTTCATACCCTTCTCTACTATCGTTGGTCCCAGAGAATTGTATAACCTAACTGAAAAACTCTACATAGAGAATCCAGGCTTTGAAGGACGACAAAGTAAAGGACATAAGTATAGTTTTGGTGCAAATATTTTTGATGTTTTCCCGGAAATATTCTCAGATGATGATTTTACTGGAGCTGTAAAAGTCTTCGGACGTTTCCAAAATCAAAGATGTTATAAGTACACCAAATCAGAGTATATATCCAATCCTGATAACTTGCCTTTCTATAAAGTTATTATTTCAAAGTCGGATGGCGCCGCTGGTACAATAGGCAATCCAATCCCAGCAAGAATAATAGGGAGGAATGAAATTGGATTCCCCAATGTAGCATATACTGATACATTTATAGGCATAGGTCAATTCTCTTCTTTTGAAGAGGCCGAAGCGTGCAGTAAATATCTTACTTCAAAATTTTGTCGTGCTTTAATAGGGACATTAAAGGTAACTCAAGATAACCCAAAAGAGACATGGGCGAATGTTCCACTCCAAGACTTTACGGAGAATAGCGATGTAGACTGGTCGCAGTCGGTAGCCAACATCGACCGTCAGCTTTACAAGAAATATGAATTGACCGACGAAGAAATCACCTTCATCGAGTCAATGATAAAACCAATGTAATATCATGGCAAACAATATATTGACTCTCAAACGCCTGTTTCAGATAACTCCTGAAAAGGCCGCTCGATGCAAAGACAAGACATTTGTCGGCATAGACTTTGGCACCAGTACAACTGTTGTTTCTATTGCTTCGCTATCAGAAGATGGTGAAACAATCAAGAGCGAAACAATTCAGTTGGGGCAAAAATTGCCATCGGGTGCCAAGGTAGAAAGTGATCTGCTAAACTCGGTAATAGCCATTTCGCCTAATGGTGGATTGCTTGTAGGCCAAGGCGCTTACCAGTTGAAAGGCCGACCTGAATTTAAGTTCGGGGAAAACATTTGGCACTCGTTCAAAATGGAGCTTGGTACCAATCTTGGACCACGTTGGTTCAAGAGCAAACAGTCGCGTATTAAATCTCCGCAAGAAGCCACAAGCGTATTCTTCCGTTATTTGAAATCTCGCATCATTGAGTATTGCGAGCAGAACGGGTTAAGCACAAACATACAGTATGCCGTCAGCATCCCTGCATCGTTTGAGAGCAATCAGCGTCAAGACCTCATCAAGGCTCTTGAAGAAAATGATATTGTCATATCCGGCCACAACTTAATTGACGAGCCTAATGCTGCTTTCCTGGGTTATATCAACCCCAATAATGACTATAAGAAAGAGATTGCTTTTGCCTCGGACTATAATCCCAAGGTTCTCGTCTTCGATTTCGGTGCCGGAACTTGCGATATATCAATACTTGAAATAAACGCTGACTATCAAGGCCTACATACCCGAAACATATCCATTTCCCAATTTACAGAATTGGGCGGTAATGACATCGACAGATACATCGCCTACCATTACCTTCTACCGACCATTCTTAAGCTAAATGGTTTGAGTAAGGATGATTTTATAGACAAGCAAATTGACATCATTGTCAATCAGTTGATGGGTATTGCCGAGAAGCTGAAAATAGAGGCAAGCAAGGCTTTTGAGTTCCTTCTCGACGAGAAGTCAATGATGGATAAGATGGTCAGGGACGGAACTGATGTTACCGTCACCATCCCAACTACCATTTATACCGACTACAAGGACCTGGTTCAAGAAAAATTCAGCTTAAAGCTAAGCGAATTTCTTGAAACCATGAATGTATTCTTTAGCAAGAAGCAATTCAGCATATCCTCACTTTTCAAGAAAAACAAAGGCAAAAACTGCATAGAAAACACTATTGAATCTGCTGTCAATAAAGCCCATGTCAACAAATCAGAGATTGATTATGTGATGCTGATAGGTGGAAGCTCGAAGAACCGTTTTGTGCAGGAGTCACTGAAAAAATATTTTGGCAAGCACACAGAAGTGCTTGTCGCCCAAAATCTGCAAACACTTGTTTCGCAGGGTGCAGCCATCCATTCACTTTTAGTAAATGGTCTGGAAATTACTGCCGTCCGTCCGATTACAAGCGAGCCTATCGTGGCCGTTCTCCGAGGTGAGGAAACATTGCCTATTATCGTAGCCGGTACAGAAATACCTTTCCCAGCCATAAAACTTGACCGTTTTACGACCGGTGATAATCTGCAAAAAGTCATTGAAATACCTATATGCGTCAGCAATGCACGAAAGGTATTGACCAACGTGCGGATTGAGAATCCATCCGGTGAGCCATTCCCCAAGAATCAGACTATCGAACTTGTCATCGAAATGAGCGCCGACAAGGTTCTCTCCGTTAAGGCTACTTGCGCCGGGATTAAGTGTGTTACAACCACCGAAAACCCTTTTGCAAACACATATCTTACCGATGATGAGAAAAAAATTCTCATAGCTCAACGCGAAACTTACATCTCTGCCGACAGAAACAATGGCAGACCCACAAAAGAGTCGCTGCGAAAGTTGTATCAAGCATATTTGGATGCCGACAACGAATATATGGCCGCAGAAACTCTTGCTGAACAACTCACATATTATCCTGACGATAGCCTGTGTAATGCTATTGGCGTAGGATATGCCAACAGCGGCAATCCCAACAAGGCCATTATCTACCACCGTAAAGCAATAGAGTATAACCCCAACAGTAGCGTCAACTATTCAAATCTCGGTCACCAGCTTATGCAGATAGGTGAGTTGGATGAAGCGGAAGCAGCATTTTTGAAAGCGCTTGAACTCAGAGCGGACAATACAACAGCTCTTGATTGCTTAGGCGACCTCAAAGAACTTGACGGTGAAACCGAAGCTGCGATGGAGTATTTCAGGAAAGAATACAATATCTTCAAACTTCGCCGTCAAAAAGGAGCACTCTCGAAAGTCGACTACACCTGGTTTATCCCTGTTGCTCGCAAACTGGGAGAGACAGAGATGGTGGAAACACTGCTAAAAGAGCAGCCAAGAAAGGCGCAGAGCAGTCTTTATAATCTGGAAAATCTCGTATCAATATCAAAGGGTCAAAAGCCTAACGAATAAAATCAGGCATTATGAAGTGGTTAGTCGGTCAAAATGACCTCGATAAAGAACAACGTAAATATCTTGAAGGCGGCAGGAACGATGACGGCTCCTACACAAAGTCGTTCATGGACCGCCAACTCCAAGAATATATACTTGGTTTCCCCGGTTCGGGCAAAACCATCCTTATGCTTTACTCGGTAGGAGCGCAGCTTTATGAAAAGCCCAATTCAAAAATCTTGATAATAGAGTTTACTCACGCTCTTATCAAAATGCTTGAAGCGGCTCTTAAAGAACTTGTGTACAATGGCCGAAAGATAGACACGTCTAATATCAAAGTGGTCACTTACTATGATTTTGACAGGAACTATGCTGGTCAGCATTTCGACCTTATCCTTTGTGACGAGGTGCAGGATGTGCCCACAGATGTTCTCAACAACATGAAGTCTCGTGCCACTCGCGTGGTACTCGCTGGTGATCACAACCAGTCAATCTATAAGCAAGACCCGAAATGGAATAAAACTCCATGCTCAATCGCAGACATTGAGCGGACATTTGCCCCTAATAAGACAAGTCTTTATATATTACATCGTTTAGGCAAGCCCATTGCACGAGCAATACAGGCGTTCATGCCGAGCATGAATATTCTAAACGGTCGAATCCCAATGGTTCGGGATAATATTCAAGTTAGCCTTTGGAAGGGTTCAAGCCAAAATCAAGAGGCAAGCTACATATATAAAGACGCCCTTGAAACAATAAACGTGGCCAAGGAAACCGTTGGCATTTTGTTCCCGACTCACAATAAGATTGTGAAATTCGTGAACAGAATACTTGCCAATGAGCGCAAGCCATTGTTCAACGACGATAAGACAGGAAGAGAGCGAACTAACCTTGAAGGACTAAATGAGCATTTAGCTCAGAACGGCATCAAGATGCAGTATGTTGCTAACGGTTATGGTGATTTCATCGACAATAAGGATCTGGTAGTAATCACCACATACCATAGCGCAAAAGGCTTGGACTTCGACAAGGTATTCCTTCCGTTCTGTAATCACACCGACGAATATTCGGTTTATAACGAAGACAAGGAACGTATTTTCATGGTTGCCATGACACGTAGCCGCAAGGATTTGATTATATCCTACACCGGGTCTTTGGACCATTACGTTGACAAATTCAAAGACCAGTGCAATTACCGCGTCCTCGGACAAGAAGGCCCCGGCTTATTTGACGATGAAGATAAGCCCAAAAACAAAAAAGACGACGAACTCTTTGATTTCTAAGATATGGATAAAAACAACTACATACTTCTTTTTCGTAAAGATGACTTAATCGACTTATACAAATTCGGTAAGTTGAATGCATACTGTGCATCCGTATCTTTCAACGGGGATATTGATACACTAAATAAGGACAAGAAAAAGGCAAAGGACTTGTTTAAGCAAGCCAATCCCTTTGACTATAGTCTTGAATATTACATACTTCATGTCGCCACTGACAAAAAGCTCACTGCCGCCAAACGCGAAATATCAGTTTATGACGTTGTGGGCGTTTATGCGATTGATCAAAACGCATACGGATTTGGCTTACAACTATCGCCCGAAGTTACCCTCAATCCTCCAATTCCAGCGTTGGAAAAGGAATACTATGAATTTCAGATAGGCATTGCTCTCAAAGACGCTGAAATTGGTATTGAAAATGTGGGACAAGTTTTCAGACGTGATATGAAAGCCATTGGCTCACAAAAAGGCTTTATCACCAAAGGTATAAAAGAAGAAGTTATACGAGACGCTTTTGACGGTGCTCCTGTAAGAGGTAAACACTCGATATGGTATTACCTCCTTCGGTATGAGCGTCATCAAAATTACCCAAAGGACATAAGAGGTTATTATCTCGACACGCTTCACGTCTACAAAAATTTCCAAGAGGGGAAATATTTTGATGCTCCTACTACTAAGTCAAAGTTAGGCGCAAAGATTATGACTGATTTCGGCGAAAATGCCAAACTTGTAGACTTAGACAATTTCATTGATTTTCAGCATCCATTTGTGGATAGTCTTGATAAAGAGTTCAATGGGTTCCACAGCATCGCTCCGCTATATTTACTCCTTAAAGACACCTTTAAGGAGGGACTTATGGATGGCCCCGAATACTACGGAAAATATATAAGTGAGTTTGTAGAGTCATTAGGCGACTCTATGAAATACAATCAGCGCAATCTCAACTTCGCTCTATACCTGTTAGGCTTTTCTTTGGGTCGAGAGCTGACATATAAATTCAGCTACCTATTCAATCAATTACCCATTCTTGTTACTAAATAAATCATGGCTACATATCATAAATATAGATGCATCGAATGCGGCTATGAGCATACCGGCAACGACGCAGGTTTTGACGGCATAATGGCCGGATTGGTCGTTGATTTCAGATGCGACCACTGCAAAGAGATTGTTTCTGTCCTCATGCGAGAGCCGATGTTTTGGGTAGATTGCCCAAATTGCAAACAGCGTGTGACCCGAAATTGGAATCCAATCGATGGTTGTTGCCCAAAATGTGAGGGTAAAATGGCAATAGTTCCTGATACAACGATGCTGGCCGACTAAGAATTTATATTCATGGATGAGCTGAAAGATACCATACTCCGTTTAGGACGGGATGAAAATCCTGACCTTAACGGCTCGCTGAAATATTTATATGCTCTGATCGCAAGTCTCCCAATAGAGGAAGCTGAAAAATGGCTTGAAGATTATCGCAACCTGCCTCATATAGTTGCTACCCGACTTAGCCGAGGAGAGTGGAAAAGGGAGTCGGTATGGCATTATCGTCAGCCATTAGAGCCGATAGAAAACTCTATTGCAAAATTCCGAGACAAGCGCAGTGGATGCAGAGTCGAGAAACGCGATGAATTACAACGCCGCTTCTCAACACAAACTTGGAAAGTTCAGCTTGACATACTTAGGGCTTTCCTTGAAAATGACACCCGCACTGACACAGAGTTTGTCGTTGATGTAATGAATGCCGGATATTGGCACCATTTTATCAACATTCTTCCATCTGTTGCTGAGCAGAAAGAACTTGATGAAATCAAGTCACTTTTCTTTTCCAAGATAATAAAATACCTAAAAAGCAATTCGGTCGCGAGATTTGCACTGTCTCATCTCCCTGATGAGATTATACTTGATAATATCGAGATTATTGAAAAGACCGTCGGGTACACAAAAATTTGTGTACGTTTGAACGATTGCGCATCATGGAAATTTGACCGTTCTAAGCTCGATGACTTACGTTACCTTTATGTTTTGGCTGAAACAAAAGGGGAAATATCAGACGATGAACTTGATATAATCATATATCCTTGGATACTCGAAACGCCTTTTGAGAAAATCAAATGGGAAAACACCCTTAGATTCCATCAAGACCATATGGAAATATCACTTACGGACATCAGCGATATTTCAATGGCTATAAGGAATATTGGCAAACTTGGCAAGTGGAAGTTCCTCAAAGATTTCATGGATTTTGACTACAAAATTCAAAAACAAATAAATGAGGAATTAAGGCACGATGCATCACATGGATTTGTCATTCTTGGCACGAATGAGCGGGAAGAACACTACCGCCGACGGTTTATGGAAATGGCAAAAAGCTCACTTCTCGGTTATGATATTGCCGATGACCAGCAGGTTGTTGACAGATTAAAAGAAAGCAATCCCGATTTAGCCAATCTTATAGACACACTCGGCTTGAAACTTGTAAGAGACACTGGCAACATATAAGCCATTGCCATAAGGCATTCCAGAAATAGGAAAGTCAAACGGGTGTTTTGGGCTACTATTTTCTGTGGCTTACCGCCACACGGAGAAAAAGGGTTTACATCGAACGGCTCACCGCACATCGCTTCGCTCAGGCATAAGCCGGAAACCAATAAATTTACCAAATTGATATGACACAATACAAAACTCACTATACATTCGAGAACGGCAATTCTATCATATCTACCGAACAAGGTATTTATATGATGATTGATTCACAAGGAATGAATATCCTTGGCGATATTTTCTCTAACATAACTCCTATATGGGATTATAAGAATGGCAATTCAAAGGACTTTTTCTTAATAACGAATATAGATAGCCATAAAATGGGGCTGGTTGATACTTTTGGAAATATTATCATACCGCCAAAGTTCAGCCACATATCTATAAGCACACACATGAAAGGCCTTTTTATAGTCACCGATGGCTCGCGTATGACATATGTTTATCAAGGCATAATATCAGACAAATGGTTTAACAGAATAGACGATTTTATTGACGGATATGCCTCTGTCAGGGATGGGTATAACAAGTGGGGTCTAATCAATTTAAGGGGTGAAGAAATCATACCTTGTAAATACAAAATGTTGTCAACACCCTCAGATGCTGGATTGATTGCAGCTGAAATTGACAATCGATATGGTTACATAAATATAAATGACAAAACCATCATACCCTTTATTTTTGAGATAGCGCATCCATTCTCTGACGGGTACGCAAAAGTGAAATTCCCCAATGACCCTATCTGGAAAATCATAAACATTTGGGGCGAAGTAGTTGCCGACCTTGGAGATTGGAAAAATTCAATCCCCGATACGATTTATTTGAATAAATTAAAGACTTCCGAAATACGACCTATATCCATAAGCCAATCAATTCAGCAATTCACCGACTTTAGATCAGAAAAAGAACGCATTGCATCGTTCAAAGGAAAATCAATTATAGTTAATCAGGAGTTTGAGATTGGTTATTTAGAACACTATTATGCTCCATTTACCGGCTGCTCCAGTATAAAGGTAAAACCAGGAGTAATATTTTCAGACCTCCATTCAATGAGAGATGATGCTTTTTACGGCCGCTGCGAAGAAAAAGAAATGTATAAAATTGCCATAGAAAACACTGAGAAGAGTATTCAAGAGGCTCTTAAAGGTCGATTACAAGGGATTTCATTCTTTGTGACAGTTGAGCAATTAGATAAATATTGCAGTATCATTTGACATATCATCTCAAAATTCCAATTATAGGAAAGTCAAACGGGTGTTTTGGGCTACTGTTTTCTGTGGCTTACCGCCACACAGAGAAAGGGATTTACATCGTACGGCTCACCGCACATCGCCATTGGCTCTGCGGCTTTGCCGGAATGAAGCATATTTAGCCTTGGAACATTTAGCATGATCCAAGGCAATCGCCCTGGGATGAAACTCAAACGGGATGTTTGGGTTAGCGAAAAATAGGAAAGTGAAACGCACCTTTTGGGTTAGCGGAGGCTAAGGGAATACCCCCGACCTTCACGCATTGAAGCCGATGCCTTTGGCGTTCTGCATCCTGTCCGGCACGAAACCATGTCGCCGGGCTGACCCTTCGCATACCTATGATGGCACACTAACAGCATAGAAAGCCCCTCCCTTTTGTCGAAAGCATTGCTGATATGCCATAGCGGTTACGGGCATCACGATGGGGTTATCGGTATCGTACGTTCAGTGATGACTCGGATAAACAAGGCTGTACCTCTCGGTGGATGAGTGCCGGGCGTTTATTGTCTCTCTGTCGGGGGAATCGGTAGTCGTACCGTTTCGTGATTTCGAGGTTGAAACGTAGATTTGGCATGGGGTGTAGAGGCATGTCGGCAAGCGAGCCATTGCCGGCGTGTGCGAGTTGTCAAGGCTATCCATATCGTAGGCATAGACATCGGTGTTGGTTGCATCCACCCCGAAGAAAGCAGTGGTGCCATCGTGCGTCTCCGACTTGGGGGTGAAAAATGACTCATAGGTAGCAGTTGTCCTTCGCCTCCAGCCGTTCGCCGATTTGGTTGACGCTCCAAACGTGGCGACATCTCCGCTTATCATCTCCGCTCCATTTTTACAGTCAGTCCTTATCGGACGCCACGTTTCAAGCCATATGATATTTTCCTGCCGCAAATTTACAGTGGCTATCGGCTTAGTTACGGACGTTCGTCGCTCAGCCGCTCCTCCTGGTTCCACAAAATATTTTTGAAAAATTTAGGGCACAAGACCACAAAATTTTCAAGCCCTACGGGTAAAAAATATTCCGCGTAATCCTCCACACGCACGATCATCACCACTGTCTGATTGCAGCGTAAAAATCAAAGGCTCTCACGAGCTGATAAGTCTAACTTTCAAAATTATACTACAATGACAGCTTCAATGATCACCCCGTTCTCCACTACCAACTCGACAAAGGCTTTCTTCTCGGACCCCCGCAACAGAATCATGGATTTCACCCTCCAAGTCTACGACTTCGACGGCCAGTGTTATCAATTCGAGGTGGAAGCCACCAACGAGGATGAAGCCTACGACATGGGCCTTGACCTCGCCGCCTGCAATGGCATCGACGCCGACTATATCTGCATCTACACTCCATACTAATCAACATAAAGTTTCACCCTCTAAATCATATCGAAATGGAACGAGAGATTTTACGACAGAGAGCCTCTGAACTGGAGGCTCTCATCAACTCCACCGAGAAGCACGATGTGTTTCATATCCGAGTCGTCGCCGACGAGCGGTTCGACAATGCAATGTTCGTGACACCCGGCCCCGAATACTACGACACTCTTTGGCACTTCGACAAAGTACAAGCATGGGCTAAGCTCAACGAATGGTGTACCATCTTCACAGTCACGCCAAACGGCCAGCCCTGTATGCGACTGGTTCATACCGAACAGAATTAGGACTTATCATTGAAGCATCGGCTCCCTCTGCCTGTGAAGGTCGGGGGAGCCAAATTTTTGCCAACCAAGGTGCTGTCTCACTTGTTAATAGAAAAACAATGGTTATGAAAAACTCTATACATAAACTGGTGTTTGACCAAGGCACTCAGACATTGCAATCCCTTAACCAAGGCGACTCCATATTGACCACGCCAAATGGTCTCACACTCACGCTCAATTTCGACAGCAAACCGAAAATGGAGCTGACAAACCGGCTATTGCATGTAGTTTTAGCTGCGCATGGCGGCAATATGACTGTGCCGTTGCTTAACGACTACTATCAGCAAATCGTTTACGCCATTGAGGATTACGATGCTCAACTCGATGACGACGAAGCATAACTGAGCATTACACAATCACGATTTATCCGTCAGTTGGTTCTTCGTGCCATTGCGAAACCATCGGTTTTGACGGATTTTGGAGAGGCAATAAGGCATCGTCATCTTTTATTGCCTCGGCAGGGGCGTTCGCGTTTTGGCACATCACCGCTCAATAGCCATGACGGTCAATGAGCATCACCATCGAGCCAGCGGAGTCTATCACATCCAAGCCAACCGTAGGGCACCCACCGCCCTTGAAGCGTCCCACCGACCATTCTTCTCGGCTGAGCCTTTGCTGCGGCCACGTCGTTTGCGACATTGGGAGCGAGCCAAGCAGTTTGCCCTCACCGAGTTTTCTAAACGCCGACTTATCATTTGACTCTACATTTTTCAAGCCACTCGTGCATTGCCTCAGCACCTTGATTTTTCCTGCCGCGAATTTACGGCGGCTACCGGCTATGTTACGGACGTTCGTCACTGCGTTCCTCCTGGTTCCACAAAATATTTTTCAGAAAAATTGGGACAAGCCTCAATTTTTCCAAGTCTACGATGAAAATTATTTCGCGTAATCCTACACTCCGCTCGGATAATCACCACCGTTGGATTGCAGCGTAAAAATTCAAAGCGCATCAGCGCACATCGTTAAACTCAAAAAACTTCAAGTCATGAAAAAGTCCGCTAAAAACTCAGCAAAGTCAAACAAGCAGGTCGCTAACACCCAAGTCGCCAACACCGCTCCCGCCCAGTCGCAAAAGCTCATCGTAGCCGAGAAGAAATTCGGTCGCTGGTACGTCTACTTCAAGGGGGTGAAGCCCTCCGAAAACGTCGGCTGCGGCTGCAAGACCCCGGCATCGGCTCTCCGATACATGATGCTCCTCAAAGCCCGTCACGGCGCGGCGATAAGCCAAAACGTCTACGAACGCCTCCGCTTCGAGGCTGCAAAGGAGGCCGTCTGAGCCTCCTTTGCCTCTCTCCTAAATCCTTTTCATCAACCATATAATTCATATCGCAATGGACACGAAGAACTACAACAACGATCAACTCAAAGCCGTAAAGCAGCTCACTTACGCTCTCTGCCGTCTCATCGAGAGCTGCGAACCGAAGCAGTACAACAACTGCGAAATGTATAAAGCCGTTTTCGCAATGTACTCAATCGCCGACTTCACCCTGCTTCGCAGAATGACTCAGCCCGGCATCACCGATGACTGACACTCATCGGCTCCCGGCATCAGCCTCCGAACCTTAACGGATCGGGGGCTTTTGTTGTGTCTTTTCGCATCGACTGGCACATATATAATTTTGTGGCATGGCTACGACATTCATATATTTCCCAAGCGAGGTGCAATTTACTTCCGAGGTGCCCGACATCACTTTACGCACTGATGCCGAAGCATTGACCATTGAAATCAGCGGCTCCAACACCACAGCATACAAGGAACGGCTATATCCGTTCAATGGCCACATCACGCTTCGCGGCGTTTCTTCGCTTCTCGAAGACGCCATGCGAGCGCACGGACTCAGCGAAGCCGAGTTCACCATTGAAGCATACGGCAATACTCGTTCCGAGCATTATGCCTCATTAACTCTTTTCGTGGTGTTCTGCGACCGTCAGCTTGTCGGCGGCTACTCCTACGACATGCTGATAAACAACTTTCTGACCGACACGCAGTACAAGCGCATCTCTGCCGACGGCATCGACACGCTGTATTTCTATGCTCCGGCAAGAGCGCTCATCAGTTATTATGCTTGGTACACATACCGGTTGCCCGGTGATACTCACGACCGCACCTGGGCCAGCATATTTTCAGCCAACGCTCGCGCTCTCGACAAGGGCATCTTCCCCATAGAGATACACATAGCCGACTTGATAGCCGAACTTGCGCAGCGCATTTCGCGCCCGGTGGAAGACATCACCGTGCAAGCCATCACCATCCGCAACGAAGCCCATCTGCTCACTTACTATGTAAGTCCGCAGAAACCAAGTGTGGCTTTCTTGTTCCGCAACAGCTTCAACCTTCTCGAAACCGTGTACTTGTGGGCCAAAACCACCGAGAAGCTAAAGGTGGAGCGTTCTGTCGCTGTCTGCAACCTCCGCTCGTCGTTCTACGACCAAACAAATACGCTGACATACGAGGTCGAGACCTCACCGATGACCGTTGAGGAAGCCAAGTGGGTCGAGCATCTGCTCGCATCTGCCGATGTTCGCCTTGTCGACCCTAACACTATGGCTCTCGACCCTGACACCGATTTGCTTCCCAATGTGCTAATAACCGACTTGACATCCGAGATACAGGACGGTCGGGAGGACATGAACATCATCAAGTTCACTTGGCGATTTGCCGACGAGCGTCCGGCACTCCGTCCGCCGTTGCCCGGCAGAATACACCAAGACGCTTTCACTCCATTCTTCAACTAATCTTTTTTCGCTATGGCCCAAAAAATTCACATATCTACCGCTCGTCAGATGCTCAACTCGCGTGACCCCGTTGACATCACACTCTGGACCCGCCGAGGCGAGATCCAGCACTACACTAACTGCGTGTCGCTCAAATACGACTACTACAACGGCACTCGCAACATCAAGCTGCTCAACTCCGGCGAGATACGCCGTGTGCGAGATGTCTGCATCTTTGAGATAAACGGCTGCGAAGTGTTCCTCTAAATTTTGACTCAACTCTCTCCAATGAATGATTTGAATTTTTCTTCCGTTGAAACCCTGCACGGCATAAATGCCAGTGCCGCGTTCACCGTCAACTCAGCCTCGGTGTTCAAGGATGACACCGAGATTATGCCGTCGACAATCAACGGCAAATACCAGTATATGCCGTGGGGCGCGGACAATCAGATGCCTTACGACATACTCGACCTCATTGAACGCGATGAAACCCTGTCAACGTGCCAGGTATTCAACGCCGAGGTCTGCTATGGATCCGGCTTGGTCTACGACTGTGCCGAAACCTCCGCAGACATTACCAATCAGGTCGAGGACTTCATGCTTGACAATGACATCGCCTCGTATTTTCTCGGCGTATGCCAGGACTTCAAGCACTTCGGCTTTGCAGTCTCTGTCATCATTCTCAACCCCGAAAACAATAAGATTGTCTCGCTCATCCGCAAGGAGGCTTGCTACTGTCGCTTCGCCCAGGCTGACAAGCAGGGCGTAATCCCGTACATCTTCTATGCCAACTGGCGCAAGATGATACCCAACGACTCCGAGGTGGAGGTGATTGAACTGCTCAATCCGGCATCGCCGTGGCGCGACTTGCAGTCACGCATCGCCTCCGGCTCGCGCTGCCACAAGTTTGCCGTTGTCACTCGCGTCCCAACGCCCGACTCAACCTACTATCCCATACCTTACTATGCCTCGCTTTTCCGTGGCAAGTGGTACAACATCAAGCAGCTCATCGGCATCGCCAAGGAGTCGAAGCTCAAGAACTCCGCTCCAATCAAATACCAGATTGAAATCTCCAACAAGTATTGGGAGAGCATCTTCAAATCCGAGGGCATCACCGACCGCCGCAAGCAGCAGGAGCGCATCGTAGAGGAAAAGCAGAACATTCTCGACTTTCTGACCGGCGCCGAGAACTCAGGCAAGGTGTGGTTTTCCACATTCTATGTCAATCCCAATGGCGACGTACAGCACGATGTGGTAATCAACAAGATTGATTCGTCGAAAGAGGGCGGTGACTGGGAAAGCGACATACAGGAGGCAGTCAATATGATGTGCTTTACGATGCGCGTACACAGCAATCTTGTAGGGTCTGTTCCCGGAAAGTCACAGACCAACAATTCAGGCTCAGACAAACGAGAATTATACACCATCGCCCAAGCCTCACAGAAACCATATCACGACCTGCTTTTCACCGTACATCGGATTATCATCCGCTTCAACGGCTGGAAGGGAGTCGTGCCAGACTGCCCATTCCTGCAACTTACCACCCTTGACGAGCACGTCGATGCTCGCAAAGTGACAACCAACAACACAACCAACACGCCCGACAATGAAACTGGTAACTGACAACGATGTGCTGATGCGCTATGTGCCCAACAGCATCAAACCCGTAGCCGGAGAAATCTCGCTTTTCGAGAAAATCGAGGTTCACCTCCAACTCGCAGAGGACTGGCTTCTCACATACTTCATGCCGGAAGCCACATTCACACGCATAGCCTCCTATGCTGACTCCAATCCAATGAAGCACCACATCTGCCAACTTGTTGTCGCAGATGCTTTATGTCGTGCCGTGCCGTCGCTCGACCTCGTTCTCACTCCTAACGGCTTTGGCGTTGTCAGCACCAACACCGTAGGTGCGGCTTCCAAGCAGCGCGTCGACCGCCTAATCGGCAGTCTCCGTGACATCCGCGACAACGAGATTGAGCAAGTGCTCCTGCTTTTGCCGGAGGCCCACGCATGGGCTACATCATCACACGCTGACTTCTTCGGCGCTACTCTCTTTCCCAACATCGACCTCGTTACGCTCTGTGGCATAACATCGGCTCGTTGGGACAAGTACCTCGAACTGCGCTCTCGCTGCATAAGCATCGAGTTGACGCTTGCCGAGGATTACTTCTCGCCAGAACTGATGTCGGAGCTTCGTCATGAGTTTTTAGTAGGCTCAATGAATGTGCAGAGGTTGCGGCTGGTACACGCTATTCGTTCGCAGGTGGTTGATGTCTTGCAAGACAAGCCAATCAACGGTACTCGTATGCGTGACCTCGTGAACTACATTCGGCATAATCCCGAACTGTTCCCGACATGGCACAACTCTGCCACCGCACAACTCTTTTCGCCTCCCAAGTTTGAAAACAAAAAGAAATCATCCGGCTACTTCTTCTGATGGAAACGACTGACAAACCAATCAACATAGACCTCGCCGTGCCGCAAGGCTGGCACGAACTCGGCGATGACAAGCTCGAACTTGTGTTCACGCTTATCTCTCAGGAATTTCCGTTGCCGGAGATCCAAACTATCTGCTTGCTAAGGTGGAGCGGCATCACTGTCGTTGGCCGCCACGACATAGGGACTCGCTTATGCCGTAAGGGTAAGCAAATGTTTGTGGTCTCGGACGAGCAGATTGCTTCGCTCCTGCCGTTCCTCGACTGGCTCCGCGGGGGGGCGCCCTTTCCGTTTCAGTGAG
>OGPY01001625.1_pt1 | contig 16105 bp, 9 predicted proteins | sample 1553121 | NCBI WGS metagenome assembly OGPY01 (sample SAMEA2580004, study PRJEB22360) | human gut metagenome
AATTAAACCACATGCTCCACCGCTTGTGCGGGTCCCCGTCAATTCCTTTGAGTTTTAATCTTGCGACCGTACTCCCCAGGCGGAGTGCTTAACGCGTTAACTTCGTCACCGATACAATACCGACAACAAGCACTCATCGTTTACAGCATGGACTACCAGGGTATCTAATCCTGTTTGATCCCCATGCTTTCGAGCCTCAGCGTCAATATACAGCCAGATAGTCGCCTTCGCCACTGGTGTTCTACCCAATATCTACGAATTTCACCTCTACACTGGGTATTCCACTATCCTCTCTGTAATTCTAGCCACATAGTCATAATGGCAATTCCAAAGTTAAGCTCTGGGATTTCACCACTATCTTACATAACCGCCTACACTCCCTTTACGCCCAGTAATTCCGAACAACGCTTGCCCCCTTCGTATTACCGCGGCTGCTGGCACGAAGTTAGCCGGGGCTTCTTTAGGTGCTACCGTCATCATCGTCACACCCGAAAGAGCTTTACAATCCGAAAACCTTCTTCACTCACGCGGCATGGCTGGGTCAGAGTTGCCTCCATTGCCCAATATTCCTCACTGCTGCCTCCCGTAGGAGTTTGGACCGTGTCTCAGTTCCAATGTGGCTGATCGTCCTCTCAGACCAGCTATAGATCGTCGGCTTGGTAGGCCGTTACCCCACCAACTACCTAATCTTCCGCGGGCCGTTCTTTCGGCGATAAATCTTTCCCCCTCAGGGCTTATGCGGTATTAGCAGTCGTTTCCAACTGTTGTTCCCCACCAAAAGGTACGTTCCCACGTGTTACTCACCAGTGCGCTACTTTCATTGCTCGGTGCAAGCACCCAACAAATCACGTTCAACTTGCATGTGTTAAGCCTGCCGCCAGCGTTCGTTCTGAGCCAGGATCAAACTCTCATATTAAAATGATTTCTCAATCCTGTCTAAATTACTCATAAAAGAATTTCTTTGGTTCCTTTGAATACTTCAGACTTTATTCATATTTTCTCAATATTAAATACCGTCTGCGTATCCTCTTTTTTCTTCTTATTCACTCTGTTCTATAACTGCCATTTGGTTGGTGTTTTAAGTGAAGCACCGTTACCGTGTCGGCGAAGTGGTTTATAGGACAACCCAAGCAAGATGTCAACACAAAAAAGCAAAAAAATTTGATTTTTTTTCACATTTTTTCTAACTCATTGATTAGAGGATAATTTTTTGTGCATGTTTTTTGAAAGGAAAACGAGGGTTTGTTTCCTTTTTTTTAACCTTATCGCCTTACTATAGGTTCAATATAGCATAACAGAAAAAGATAACAAGGTAGCATTTATGTTAAAAAACAGTATCTTAGCTCTAACTTTAGTTGTAATCCTTTCGGCTTGCGGGAATCAGGAGAAGCCGATATTAAAAGGAGTCGACGGTTCCGAAGTTCCGCCGGCGTTTGCAAGTTTTCCCGATGTTCCGTTTCCGGAACCCTCTTATATAGATATGGGTGAGACCAGAACTCTGGGCAGCGGGCAGAACTGGAGCGGCAGTTTGATTTTTTCGACTCCTTTTTCAGCCAACAGCATTTATGATTTCTACGTTTCCGAAATGCCGAAGCTGCGTTGGTCGGAAGTGGCGGTTGTGCGCGCAAAAATCAGCCATATGACTTACTTGCGCGACCGCAGGGCAATTCAAATTCTGATTGAGCGGCTGGGCAGCGACGAATCGCTGGTGACAATCACGGCAATTCCGAATGACACCGGCGTTACACAAAAGAACTGATTCAGGAGTCTTAACCGATGCGATTCGACTTTTTTACTCTGGGCGGCAGCCAATTCTGGGAAGACGTCTTTTTTTATCAAAAGTGGCGAATCCAGAGAAATTATAAGACGAAACAATACCGGCTCCTGGATAACTGGGACATTCGGCGCGCGGAAGGCCGTTTTGAGAACTGCCGGCGTGCTTTTCTTAAATATATTGAAGTCTTCCAGCTTTCGCGGCAGAAGGGACATATGGTTATTATGCTGCACGGGCTCGGCGAAAGCAAAAACATCTTCAAGCCTTTGTGGCGAGAGGCGCTGAAAAACGGCTATATGGCCGCGGCAATCAACTATCCTTCTACCCGCAAGAGAATCGACGGACACATTCGCCAGCTTGACTTTTTTATGAATCATCTGGAAGACGTACAGGAAGTTTCTTTTGTAACAAACGGTATCGGCGGCGTCATTTTAAGGAAATTGCTTTCGTTTGATTCGCCGTGGCGGCACAAAATAAAGCTCAACCGGATTGTAGAGGTCAGCCCTCCGAATCAGGGAAGCACTCTGTTTAAGCTGTTGGACAAATACCGGCTTTTTCAACGGATTCTGGGACCGATTCTGAAAGATGTTACGCCGGAAGCGGCCAAACGCCTTCCGCCGTTTGAGAATCCGCAGCAAGTCGGCATTATCAATTGCGTGCCGGTGTGGAAACGAATCCTGTTCCTGCTGCCCGAAAAATGGCGGCAAATGCTGGGAAGCGGCGAAGATGCCGAACTAAAAGGCGTCAAACAAACAATTACGATAAAAAATACGTTTTTTAATCCTTTTAAAAATGAAGAAGTTGTTCGCAGATGCGTCAAATTTTTGCATCAGGGCAAGTTCTGAAACATGGCGAAAAAATCAAAAAACTGTAACAAATTTTTTTACTTTTATATGCTAGAATAGAGATAGCATGAAGCAGAAGCTTTAAAAAACCGAGGATATGATGAGAGCAATACTGGTAAACATAATCATCTTTATGGCCATTATAGGAGCCTATTATATTGACTTCTTCGGCTGGTTTACCTCTCGTTATGCCTTTTGGGGCGCATTAGCTCTGGTGGCGGTTGTATTTATTATTGCAATAAAAGTTCTGGGCAATCCTTTTGCCGGAGGAGACGACGATGACAATAAATAAGTTTATAAAATATACCTCCCTGTTAGTGCTCGGAACCTGGATGCTGTCTGCTCCGGGCAATGCTTTTGCTGAAAACGAAGCTGTCAGCAAAGATGTTAATGAAATAATCAATCGCTTGATGGCACCTGACGATAACAGCACTGGTGCAAAAAAATTAGAAAATGAAGAATTAGCCAAAATCCGCAGTAAACTGCTTTCTGAGATTAAAGGTCTCCAAAAGACATACAAAGAAAATATGGAAGGGATTGAAAATTATCAGAAACAGATTGAAGAATTACAAAAAAAAGTTGGAGAAGTGGAAAAAGAACTAAATGGTTTTGAAAAGACGGCAATTATCGGCGGCGCCCTTGCCATTATCGGTACAGTCGGTCTGGCAATCGGCACCGGGGGCGTGGGATTGGTTATCGTCGGTGTAGCTACGGCGGTAGGAGCCATAGCGGCAGAACACTATGCCGAAGATCCGGATTCGCTGAGACGCTTGATTAACGGCAGCTATACATGGTCCACACAGCAGCTGATTTCCAATACGAAAACTATTGATGCTTCCAGTATTACTAATGTGGAAGCGAAAGACGAGAAACAGAAACAAGCCCTGCAAAAGGCCCTCAGTGTCGTCCAAGAATACAATGCCGTTGCTCAACAACTTCATAAACTTGGCGAATCTGCACTTTCTACAGCACAGCAACTTGATCAGAAAGTCGAAGAACTTAACAGCATGCAGACAACCATTAAGGCCGGGCAATCTCTTTATAAATATACGATCATGGGTAAAACCAAAGATGGCAAACCCACTATCCTTGCTGAATATTATTTCATAATGGAGGGCGACAAATTCCAGTCCATTACCGGCGTTACCCGCGGTTGTGTGCCGTTGCCGGCCAAGCTGGCAGAATCCAGAAGCTGTATTTACTGCCCGCTATTTAAAACGATTTTCAATGCGGCACAAAGTATGTCCACCAAAGCTTATGACAAGCTGGCCGGGCCGCTGGCCAATGTGATGCTGATTGGTTTTGCCATTGTGATTGCTTTTATGGTTTTGAAAAACGTCAGTTCGTTTACCAAGCAGGATGCACCCAAATTCGTAACCGAGCTGCTGGTCAATATGTTTAAGGTTCTGGTAGCTTATTATATGTTAAAAAACGCCAATATTGTTTACGGCTACATTGTGGGCCCCGTACTTAAAGCCGGCTTTGAATTCGGTTCAAGTCTGCTGTTTGCTAAAAACGACAGCTATCTGGCAGCCTGTGACGTTTCAAAAACGCTTCAGAACGTGTCAAACGGGGTTATGCCGGCATATCTTTACACCAATCTGGATTGCTTTATCAGAGCCGTACAAGCCGAAGTGGCCGTTCCGCAGAGCGTCGGTTCGTCTTTAATGTGCGTTGCCCGCAATGCCGGTAAAGAGAGTATCGGACCGGTCCGCAATGTTTTGTGGGATTTCGGTATGATGTTCCAAGGATTTGCCATTTGGGTCATGGGCTGGATTATCTCTTTGGCTTTTGCTTTCTATCTGATTGATGCGACAATTCAGCTGGGTATTATCGGCGCTTTGATGCCGTTCCTGATCGCCTGCTGGCCGTTTAAGGCAACCCGCAACTATACGAGCAAAGGCTGGGGTATCTTTATGAACACATTCTTCGTTTATGTTTTCATGGGATTGGTCGTCAGTATCAACGTTGAATTGCTGGGACAGGGATTAACCGGTTCCAAAGGCGGGTTTGATGCCATTATGAAAGCCTTGAACGGTAATAACGTTCAAGAACTCAAAGAATTACTGGATATCGGCTTTGCCGGCTTCCTGGTCTTGGTTGCCTGCTGTCTGTTTGCCTTTAAACTGACCGGACAAGCTTCTGATTTGGCCGGAACCATGGCCGGCGGCGGCGGACCGAAAATTGGTGCCAACATCGGCGGTCTGGCTTATGGTGCTGCGACAAAAGGCGTTCAGGGAACCCTTAAGACAGGTCTCGGCGCGGCTAAAGCCGTCAGTGATAAAACCGGGCTTACCAATGTTGTCAACAAAGGCAGAGATTGGGCGAAAGATAAAGTTTGGGGTGCTGTCGGCTTAGGACGCCGCAGCGGCGCTGCCGGCAACAAACAGGCCAGACGTTCACAGATGGGCGATCAGCAACAACAGCAAAGCAGCACGGACGGACAAACTCCGCAAACGCAGACAAGACCTGCCACACCGGGTGCACCGAATCCGACTGCTCAGAATCAAATCAAGAAGATGCAGCAGGCCGGACCGCGGTCGCAGCAACCGGCAACACCTTCGCCGCAAACACCGACGAATCCGTCAACCCCGCAAGGCGGTGCCGCTCAAGGCGGAACATCGCACGGAAATCAGGCGGATACACAGCAGACTCAGACGCCGCAACAGACGCCCGAGCAAATGAGACAGCAGCTGGAAAGCGATTACAACAACACCGCCAACGGCAGAGCCGGCCGGCAGATGATTCAAAACCAGACGGCAGAAGTTGCCCGCAACAAAAAAGCGGAAAACGAAGCTCAGGGTAAAATGAATTATCATAACCGCAGAGCCGATGACTACCTGAAAAAGGCTCAGTCCGCCTCTGACCCGGCTCAGAAAAAGAACTTTGAAAACCTGGCAAACGCTCAGTTTGAAGAGGCCGTCAAAGCCGAAGCCGCCTATAACAAGGCTAAAGCCGACACTCAAAAGGCCCAAAGCGAGCTGGATGCCATAAAACAGGAGAATGAGCGTTACAAGAACCAATATGTTCAAGACGAAATGAAAAAACGCAACCCGAAAAAATAATTATTTTATAACAGAGTAACGACAATGTGGAAAAGTATTGACATAGGACGAGTTTTGAAACTGCTGCTGGTGGTTGCAGTCTCTATGTTCATGCTTACCGCCTGTGCCAGTGACGATAAAAACCCGGATACATCGCGGGCAGCCGTAAAAGGGGACGTTAATGAACAGAGCATCGCACAAGATCAGGCAACATGCTGGCAGGATACTATCATTGAACTGCTTTATGACAACATGGGCAAAGTGGCGATGGGAACCTATAACAAGATTACTTCCGGCGCCCTGACTTTCATGATGGTTGCCTTTGCGGTTTGGCTTTCTATCCGCCTGCTGAAACATGTCAGTTCGTTTACCGAAGAAAACATCGGAGAGACCTGGACCGAAATTGCCCGAAAATTCTTCCTTTGTTTTGCCTGCGGTTATGTGGCATCATCTCCACAGCAGCTGCTGTTCTTCATGAATGACATTATTTTTCCGGTTTATAACGCGTTTCTGGAATTTTCAAGCGAATTGCTGGCTCACGCCTCGCTCAGCGACAGCAAGGCCAATTCCATAAAAGTTTTCGGATTTAATTTTACCGCAGGCAAATCCATTATCTGCAAATTGTCCGACGCTGTTGCCAATGCCGATTTGAGCGGTTTCCCCGAATCGCCGAAAGAGATGATGAAATGCATGGTCTGTGCCATGAATGACCGGATGAATCTGGGACTGGCAATGGCTTATAAGGTTTTGAAAGCTCCGGGTTTTATGGCCACGGTTATCGGATTGATGATTATCGCCTGCTTTACTTTCGTCAAACTCGGATTTGTCTTTTATCTGGTTGACACTATTTTCAGATTTACGATTATGGTGGTTATGCTGCCGATTTTGATTATGGGATATCCTTTCGGACCAACTAAAAAGTGGCTGTCGCAAGGCTTTGTCACCATTTTGAATTCTGCCGCATTTATGATGTTTATGGCAATTATGATTGCAATTGCCATGCTGGCTTTGGAGCAAATTATCATCGACAATGCCGACATTTTTGAAAATGGCACGGATAAAGATTTCAAAGAATTCAGCATTCCGTTTATGTGCCTGCTGATGATCGGTTTTCTGATTGCTTCTTCCGTTCAGCTGGCGCAGCAGGTAACCGATTCTCTGGTCGGCGGCAGCTCAAAAGGCAGCTTTAACGCCAAAGCCAAAGCAGTTATTATCGGTGCAGCCAAAGTTCTGGGCAGTATCTTTACCGCCGGTGCAGTTGCCGCCGTCAGCAAGGTCGCCGCCGGACGCAAAATTATTGAAAAAGTTCAGAACGGAAAAGCCAAAGTCGCTTCGTTCAAAAACAAAATGAACAGTTTGCGGGGGAGGTAAAAATGACTGATAAACTCCTCAAACATATTTTTAACTTCTTTCTGGCAGGATTTCTTTCCCTTAGCGTTATCCGCCCGGTTAATGCTTGGACGATAAATTTTACTGAAGAAACATGCGGCTCTGCTTATCAAGGCCGTTCCAAAGGAGAAAAAGCTTTTGAGCCTTTGGACACTCAAAAAACGCAGCAAAAGGTTAATGAAGTTAATGCAGCCACAACAAAATTAAAAAATTTTTGCGAAAAATTAGCAAAACACTTAGAACAAAGAGAAGATAATGGTGAAAAAGTAGATACAAATGTATTTCCAACTCAATCTTTTGACTGGGGATGGAAACAGGAAACTGCTGACGAATACAACCAAAGATTTGATAAAATTATTGCTCAAAACCCCAGTTTTAAAAATGAATACGACAGCTTAAAAGCGGAATATGAAAAATTAAACACGGAATTAGAGTTTGCACGTGCCGAAGAATTAGCTGAGCATAAGCGTGCCGTTGCAGCCGGAGAATATCAACCTTGCGGCAGCGAATATCCGCGAGGATGTCCGGAAGGTATGGAATGCTACTCCAGCTACAGTATGTCAGTTCAAGGGACGGGAGGTTCATATTCTTCATCAACATTATCTTATACATGTAAAAAGCCTGAAGATGTGAAAAAACCTTTATTTGGAGAAAAACAGAAACCTGTAGAAAAGGGCACGGATACCAGTACCGTTGTTACAACGACAGCCGGATTTTCTTCTTATACGGTTAAGACTGATGAAACAGGGAAAAACACAACCGAAGAGGACGGCATAACGGTAAAACGCGGGGACAATTCGGCTTGCAGTATTCCCGACATGCAGAAGATGTATCAGTCCACCTGTTATTCCTGCAAAATTATCATGACGCTGATTACGACGTTTATGAATGCCTGCGGCAAAGTTTATGATTTAACCAGAGAAGCCGGAAGCAAGGTGTTGGTTATCGGATCAATGTTGTGGCTGGCCGCATTTGCCCTGAAGCTTGTCTCGGCTTTTACCAACCAAGAACCGATGAGCATTCTCAACACACTGCTGATCTTCATGTTCAAGGTTGCCGCCGCCTATATCGTAATTAACGTGGGTATCGGCGCCATTGTTGACCTGTTCGTCAATCCTTTGCTGCTGGCCGGTGCCGACTACGGGCTGGGATTATTACAGGCGGCAAATCAGGGAATAATCAAAGTTGCTTTGACCTCAAACTTTACCTATAACGGTACAGAAATTATTTCTCCGGTAGTTATTAACAAAATTATGGCTTTAACCGAGGGAATCGACAAGACGGTTTCCACCAATCTGGTTATCGGACATGCCCTCACCTGCCACTCTTTTAATGCAGGCATGTTGGAATATACCGGCGGATTATTCGGTGATAACGTCACTATCCGTATTCCTGACCTTTGGATTTGGCTGTGCGGTGCCGCTATCTGGTTCTGCGGTTTTATGCTGACTTTAGGTATCGGTTACTATCTGCTTGACGTTTGTTTCAAAATCGGATTCTGCATTATGGCACTGCCGATTGTTATCGGTCTCTGGCCGTTCGGGCCGACATCAGGCAAGTTTACATCGTGCATGAGCATTATTTTCCGTTCGGCAGCTTTGTTTACTTTTCTGGCTTTGACCACTTCTTATGCATTATCGCTGATAAGCGTGTCATTAGGCGATTTGACGACTTTCTATGCCAAAATCAAGGCCGGCGATGCGGAATGGGTTTCCAACACCTTTTCCATTTCAGGCGCAAACTTTATTCTGATTATGTTTGCTTATGTTTACAGCATTAAAATGATCGGCGCCACGGTTACCGGTTATGTCGGAAAATTCTTTAACGACAGCACATTCGGTGATGCCTCTCCGATGCACATGAAAGCAACCCAGATGACCGCCTTTGTAAAAAACAAGGTCACTCAGGCCGCGTCTTTTGCCGGCGGCGTTGTCACTCATCAGGCGACACGGGCTGCCGGAGCCGTTGCCGGCGGGGCCGTCAACTTTGTCAAAAACCGGGTAAACGGCGGCAAAGATGCCAACAAAGACAATAAAGACGCAGACAAAAAAGACAATGAGGGCAAGAAAGAAGGCGACAGCCCGAAAGACAACAATAAGCCGAATTAAGCAGGTGTTATTATGGAGATGATGACTAACATATCTAAATTGACCAGACAAGCCGGATTGGCATTTGCCGCCGTTTTATGGCTGGGCTTGAATGCGGCCGGCATCTCCTCCGCTCGGGCCGCAGACGTGTCTGATGCTTGCGCCGTTGATTTTCACTCTTGTAAAATTGATTCATCAAATTCAAAAACAATTTATCCCGACAGCCGAATTGAAGAAATGCAAAAAGGCTGTCTGAATACTGTTCCGGTTGAAACCAAAGGTTCTCTCAACTCCGTCGGACGAATTTCCGAAGAGGCCTGCATCCGTTCTGTAAATTGCAAGACAGGACAAATAACTAAAAACGGCCAATGTCATCGTCACCATAATGGGATGGATATTGCCGTACCGGAAGGAACTCCGGTTACCGCAGCGGCCGACGGAGTTATTTCATTTTACAGTGACTGTCTCAGCGGCGGTGGCATGACTGTTATTATGCAGCATGAAAAGGCCGGCGGAGGTTTCTATACGACAACGTATATGCATCTGCGAAAATTTGCCGAAATTGTCAAAGATGTTGGGGGAACCAAACAAAAAATCGCCAAAGGAACGGTAATCGGTTTTGTCGGAGGATCAAATTGTGTAAATGGAACGACCGTATATACAAAGGCACAAGGAGGATACGGCGCTCACCTGCATATTGAATTACGTGACGGCGACACAGGCAAAGGCGATATTCTGTCCCCTGCCTGCGTTTCGGCTGATGCTTTGTGCGACGGCAATGTTCCCATTACCGAGAAACCTGTTATTGAAGAATATACACCAGATTATAATACAGCAAATGCGGCTTTAACCGGTTGCGGCAAGATGTATTCAGCCGGTGATTTGACAGAATTCCATCAACGCGGCGAATCCGGCGGTGATCCGGGGGCATTTAATAAATGTCCGGGTAAGGACAGCGGCGGCTGTTCATACGGTTTAAGCCAAATGTCATGTGCCAGCGGTAATGTCAAAAAATATCTGAGTGAAATGCCAAAAGACAAATTTGCCAAGCTGCAAATCGGCGGCAGTCTGGAGAGCACCGTCCAGGCGGCTTGTACAAAACCGGCAACCGAGTTTGCTCAGAAATGGAAAGCACTGGCACAGAGTGACAAAGAATGGTTTGCAAAATCGCAGAAAGATTATATAAAGAAAGAATTTCAGGATTCGATGAAATTAAACCAAGATAAGCTGAAGCCCGGAGCCAAAGGTATTACGCTTGAGGAGTTAAACCAACGGTCACCTGAAATTCAGATGATGCTTTTGCAGGCTTCCGTTGCCGCAGGTCCGGCCGGACCACGTAAAATGATCAACAATGTTTTTGCCCAAGGCGGCCCGCTTTACGGTAAAAAGCTTTCGGAAGTTTCAGATAAAGAACTGATCGAAGCCTGGTATAAAGTATTTCCTAATTTATGGAGCTCTGACTGGAATACATCGAGCGGTATTTTGAGCCGTGCGGCTAAAGACAAAGCAGGCGCTCTTGAATCTCTGGCGATCCGCGAAGAAATGAAACAAAACGGATTATCCTTAGACGAAGCCTCAAAGAAAGTTACCGGCAAACGCGCTTGTGAAGAAGGCGAATATCCGAATGTTAAAGTTCAACTCGGTACCGCTTCCCGGACACCTTATTCAAGCAGTTACACAGGTGCAACCTCTAGCGAATCTGCGGACAAAGGCAAAGGCAAAAGCGAATGTGACACCGAATGTAACGTCAAAAGTTACCGCAACAGTTTCAAGACCTGTATTTTCTGCGATATTTTCGGGGTTTTGTTTAATACCGCCAGCTCGGTTGCGAAAAAATCATACAATGCACTGGCAAACGGCGTTATCATGCTGGTTTGCGTCGGCTTTGCCCTCTGGCTCGGCATTACGGTTATGCAGTTTATTTCCTCCATGGAGCAAAAGAATCCGAGTATTCTGGTTAAAACAATTTTGAACAAAGCATTTCTGGTGCTGATTGTTGTCACGCTGCTGCGTCTCAATTCGGCAGACTTTTTCCGGCTGGCGATGGAACCGATATTCAATACCGGGTTTAAACTGGCGCAAATTGCGACTGAAGGTGCAAACGGCGAAACCTGCGACGGATCCACGTTTAAGATTTTAACCAAAGATGAAGGGGCCGGCCTTCCGGCCAGTATGGGCGTCAGCATTTTGTGTACAATTAAGACCATTCAGGATAAAATTCTTGATGTTATGGCTTTGGGCTCGACATCCATTTGCGTCGCTTTGCATGTCGAATCATGGCACTGTATTGCCATCTTCCCGCATCTGGGCTATCTGATTGTCGGTCTTGTGTTGTGGATTGCCGCAATTCTGCTGCTGATTATCTATCCGTTCCTGCTGATTGACTCGGTTTTGCAGCTGACGGTGGCAACGGCGCTGCTGCCGGCGGCAATCGGAGCTTACGCTTTCAAATCAACGCAAAAATATGTGGGCAAAGTGTGGGATACGTTCCTTAACTGTATGTTTAACTTTATTTTCCTGTCACTGATTATCTTTATTCTGACCAACGGTCTGATGGATGTTTTATCAAAAGCGGGGGTTGAGAGCGGCGGAGCGATGTCTGGTGTCGGCACTCAGAGCAGCTACGATGTTATTCTGAAGGATCTGGCATGGTGGGGAACCACATTCCTGAAACTCGTTTTCTATATGATCCTCGGCTGGGCGGTTCTGGGTGAAGCCAATTCCTTTGCCGGAAGTTTTGCCAAGAGCATCGGCGTCAAAGACATCGGTTCGAAAGTCGGCGGTTTGGCCGCATCCACGGCAAACACCGCGGCAATCGGAGGACTCAAGACAGCGGGCAAAGCAACCCGTAAAGTCGGCGGCATGGCTCTTGACCGCGGGCGGGAAGCTTATAACTCATATAAAGTAAACCGCCGAGCTAAAAAAATTGAAAACGATGACCGAACGGTAACCGATGCCGACGGCAACAAAACTTTGCAACACCGTACCTGGTATGGCCGCAAGGTTACCGATACGCTGCAAGTTGCTCCGGACGGCACCAGAACGGTTACACGGGCAAAACAGAGCCTGCGCGGCAATAAGGCAACCTCCGTTAACAATGACAAGTTCATTCAGAACAAGAAAACTTATGACAAAGACGGAAACCTTATTCGCGAGGAAACAAGAATGAATACCGCTGCCGGGAAGACATTGCTGAACCGTGACGGCACCCGCAACGAAGTGGCCATTCATGCAATCCGCAGCGGCAGCGGCATGTCCAATGACGATGTCGATAAGGCGATTATGAACCAGATGATGCAGGAACGTATGGGCGGTGTTCCCGGGGCAGATATGAACCGCGAATTCAAAGACCGCGAAGTCAGCCGTACGCTGGATGACCAGGGACGCGAAGTCTTCAGGGTTAAGCAGACCAATGCCGACGGCTCGACCAGCATCTTTGAGATGACCAAGGGTGACAAGCGTGATATGCTGACTTACACCCACATCGGCAAAAACGGCAAAGCCGAAAGCTATGCGTCCGACGGCATCATCAACAAAAAATCAAATTACCGTCTGAACAAGGATGGCACGGTTGATACCAAGAGCGTTAAAAACAACTATGCCTTTGCCAAAAACTATAATTCGGCACACACCCGCTCAATGGACAGCAACGGCAAATTCAACCGGTCTGTTCCGGCAGACGAAATTATGATGAGCGAAGCGGATATGCAGCTTTTCAGAGAACAAGTCGCCACTTACGGAAAAGACCAGCCGATGGCCGAATTCGGAAAATAAGGCGGCAGCCGTCTTGATTAAAGCCGGGAAGAAATTCCCGGCTTTACAGTTATATTTGTACACAAATTGTCTTTTTTTGTACTATTTTCTTGATTAATATAACGCTTATATTTATGATACAAACAAATTATGAAGTTGTGTTTATTACAATAAAAGGTGGACTCAAATGGAAGAAATTATTTTCCCGAACCAAATCAGAATGTACAGAAGACTTCGCGGACGCTCGATGCAGGAACTTGCCGATCATTTGTCCGTCAGTCTTTCTGCAATCTCTAAAATTGAAAAGGGTTACCGCCGCGTGGACCAGGAGCAGCTGGTTCGTGTTGCCGAATTTCTGGACTGCCCGCTGCAGGATTTATTTGTTAATGAACAGAATTCCCAGCAGGAAGTCGTCCAATCCTGGAGGCGCGAACAGGAGAGAAGAAACAAAATCAACGAAAAAAGCGGTTTGAAAACTTTGGGTGCCGGTTTGCGTCAGATCCGCAACGAAAAGAACCTGACGCTGATTGAAGTTGCCGAAAGCGCCGATATGACCCTTTCAGTTTACCACCGTATTGAAATGGGCCAGCGTGAAGTTTCCGACAAAGAATTTAAAAATATTGCCAAGGCCATCAATATGGCTCCGGAAGAGTTGAAAGAGCAGATTAAAGCTCTGGAAGACAAAGGCATGCTGGAAGAGATTATTCAGCGCAACGATGCTAAATACAAGCTGTTGTCCACCCCGCGCGGAGCAATTTCCGCTTTCGGAAATTCTAATCAGGACGGCGTTAAAATTTCAGTTTACGGCGTGGCCGGAAAAGACGGCGACGTTATCATTGAATTCAGTCAGGAGACCAAAAAAGTCCAGCGTCCGCCGCAGTTATACAACAAAAAAGACGCTTATGCCGTTAATCTCTGCACCCGCCGCCTCGGAAGCCTGTTGCCGACACGTTCAATTTTGTTTGTCGATCCGCAGGATGTTGTCAGCGTCGGAGACATTGCCGTTTATTACAGCAATGAAAAAGAAGCCAAAATCGTCAGTATCCGCGAAGATGAAAACGGACAGCTTTACGGCTTGAGATGGAATCCGGACGAACGGATTGAAATCAGCAACGACGATTTGAACAGCCTTCATAAAGTGGTTGCAATCTACCTTTAAGAAAAAACTCCGCTGCGGCGGAGTTTTTTTTGATTTCTGCCGTTTCCGCCCCGTTTTATTAACCTGAAATTTACAACATCAGAAGTAAAATCGGTAATATGGATAGATTTTAAACTGATGACAGACAGATTCGGGTAAAAAATTGGTAGAAACGGCCGGAAAAACAAAAAAGAACTACAATAAAATCGGGACAGAGGATGACCCGGTTATTATTGCGCAGCGCTTTTTAAACATCTTCCGGCAGCTGCATATTTTTACCGACGAAAGAAAACAAGCCTTCAACCAAATGATATTGGAACAGCCAGCAGAAATCCGCGGCATGTTCAGTTCGCTGCCGGGCGGAGCCGTTTTGCAGCAGTATGTTGACGAGCTGGAAGAAAAAAACGGTTTGGTTCGTAGTACGCCCGATGCAGCACCGCAGGCTGATTATGAAGAAGAGACCCGTGCCAAAATTCTGGCAACGGCTTTGGCTGAAGCAAACAACCAGCATCACACTCCCTCTGCGGATACTCAGGCTGAAACGGCACAGATTGCGGCTCAGGCAGCCGCAGAAGCCGCGGCCCGGGCTGCGGCGGAAGCTCAGGCCAAGATAGCCGTTCAGGCTGCACAGGCAGCGGCTGCCGCCGCTCAGGCACAGATACAAGCCCAGGCGCAGGCTTTGGCTCAGGCACAGGCGCAATTACAAGCCCAACAACAGGCACAGCAAACCGGACAGGCCTCTCCGGCCAAAACCGTTTTCCAGCCGATAAGTTCGACGTTTACGGCTGATGCGTCCTTTGCCAAAGAAATCGCCTCGGCGCTCAAAGAAGCTATTGCCGCCAACGACGATATTCGTAAAAAAGATTCCGAAGCGGTTACACAGGCTATTGTTTCGTCGCAAAACAAACTGGCAGAGATCATGGCTCAGAACAACAAGGCCAATATCGAGGCTCAAAACCGGCTGGCGCAAATGCTGGTTCAGAACAACACGGCTGCCAATGCTTCAAGTTCAAACAACAATGCCAACAATATTCAGATAAACACCGCAGCAACCTTTCCGCCGGTGGATGAGATGCTGAACGGCATTGTCAAAATTCAGTCGGAACTGTTCAGAGAAATGGCTAAAACCCAGACCAGCGAGTTGTCATCTATCATTACGCTGGCTCTGAAAGAAAGCCAGCAGCTTTCGACACAGTCGATTATTACAGCCATCAAAGAAATGCAGAAAGAAAACCTGAAATTTCTGCAGGCTCATCCCGTTGTCTATACGGCTCCGGCGGCGCAGGCTGTGCCGGAAGATTACCATGTTTCGCCGGTTCCCCGGGCTGAGCCGCTGCGGCCCTTGCCTGATGAAGAAATAAACGCAGCGCCGGCTGCTCCGGTTATTCAGACCACCGATATCAGCAGAGAAATTTTCGGCGACGATACCGAAGACAACGATGATACTGAAATTATTGCCGGCGGTGAAGAAATTGCCGTACAAAAAAAGAAAAAAAAGAAGAAGAAAAAAAAGAAAAACAGTGAAGGTTTGTCTCTGGACAGTCTGGCCTCTTCCCTGTTTGATAAGGTCAGCACACTGACAGACAAAGTCAGTAATCTGAGCGGTAAAAAGAATCAAAAAGAAGAAGATCCCGCAGAAAAAGCAGCAAATGATTTTTCTTTCCCCGAGAAGCAAGAGGCATCAAACGGCGGTCTGGATTTCTCACTGTTTGACAATGATGTACCGTCTGCCGCGGCCGAACCGGAAAAAACCGCAGAACTCTCTCCGGCTTCCGAAGATACTGCCGCCGATGAAGACCAATGGGAGTATGTCGAAGTTCCGGCAGAAGAAATTTTGTCCCAACTTCAGCCGGAGCAAACCGCTCAAACGGAAGAACCGGCCTCTGAGGAACAGTCTTCCGCGGTTCTTGCGGACAATGACGACTGGGGATATCATACGACAACGGAAGAATTTCCGGCAGAAAATATTCCTGCCGAACCGGTAGATTTACCGAGTGAGGAAATTGCCACCGACTGGGGCATTGAGGCCGATACCTCTTCGGCGGAAACGGAAGATATTAGCAAGCCGATACAAA
>OGPY01001632.1_pt1 | contig 16019 bp, 10 predicted proteins | sample 1553121 | NCBI WGS metagenome assembly OGPY01 (sample SAMEA2580004, study PRJEB22360) | human gut metagenome
AATCACACTTCCCAAAATCAAAGCCACTGCCAGAGCAGCCAATATCTTAGGTATATCATACTGACTGAACATTCCTGATTCCAGTACAGATTTTTTTATCATATCCTGTACACTCATCTTATCATCCTCCCCTGTGTATCATACCAATACTCAAATCCATTCATGTACCGCGTTTTTTCATAACACAGTACATATTTGGAAACTGCTGTAAATTCTGCTGCCTGCGGCGGCAGAAGATTTCTCAGAATCTGAGGCAGCATCTCTGTAAATTTCACTTCCATGATCAGTTTTCCCGGTTCCAGTACAGATAAAGCCGGAAGCGTACTGTCGAAAATGTCATAGCTTCCAACAGCCGCTCTGACATCTGTATCAAATGTAATCCTGACTGTTCCCTCATCCATGATCCATGGTTCTCTCTCGTAATCTACGATTGTTCTCGGCCGCATCATATTACTCATACATTCTATGTAAAATTCCCTGCAAAGATTATACGGGCTTTTCAGAAGAAATTCATACTCGCCGGAAAGAATTTTTTGCACCTCATCTTTTGTCAGAGGGGCATCTTCTTTATAAATATAACTGCCGAACTTCTTTTTTCTTTCCAGCTTGATACTTTCAGCACTATAATTATAAATTCGTATCCTGTATTTCTTCCTCATAAGAACGCCGCTTTCCTTTTCTTCATATGCACTGTTCCAGTAATCATCAAAATACAGGCTCCGTATCAGATATCCTCCATTTTCTGCATGAGGATCCAGTTTCATAAGTGGCTTCATCCGAAGATTCAGGACTTCTTTCTCACTGGTACTGATAAGATATTTCCACTCGTTACGAAAACGTTCTTTCTTCCTGTCAGCCTTCTTCATAATCGTCTTCCTCTACCGTACTATCTTCTGTTATGTAAAAGCACCTCATACCATAATATTTTCCTTCATCTGTTACATAATAATCAAATGCATCCTGCGTTTTTCCAGATGTATTTGTTGCTCTTACTCTCACAAAGTACTGTCCTGCTTCCGGAAGGTCCATCTCGGCTTCCGGAACAATCAGTGTTGTGTTCTGATAGATCACATCCCGGAATAGATAATCTCCTGCAACCTCTACAGAATACGTAATGTCCTCTGCGTCCAGATCATAAGATACATCCCAGTTAAATTTCAGCTTATCACCGTCTATTGTCGGAACACCTATATAAAATGGCATTGGTGTTTCCAGACTTTCCAGATATAACTGATAGTTCTTCTCTATCTCATCAGGAAGTGATGCTGCAATCTGATCGTATTGTTCAGATGTAAGCGGTTCATACTCTGCATCAGGCATCAAATATAAATAGGGCTTCAGTACATTCTTATAGCTCTCTATCTTTGATGTGAGCATATCTTTGTTCAGATATTCCCTCAGATCCAGAATGGCATCATTTAATTTTTCCCGGAAAGACCGTGACTTCAGACACCTTTGAAACAGAATATTTCCCCAGTAATTGCTGATTCCCTTTTCCCAGCTGTTCTGATCCGAAAAATTCCTTAATTCATATTCCGGTCTCATCAGACAGCCATCGTTATCCCAGGCAATAAAGTACCAGATATCTGAATTCAGAGGACTGTATAAATAAACATTTCTGTTCTGTGTGTCTACGTTTCCCATCAGAATCTGAAATGCCATCCAGTAAACAATATTTTCTTCATCAAAATGTTCTTTCAGTACATCTTCAATCCCTATAGAATAATCATTCAGATCTGTCAGCATATCGATCAATTTGGTATGATCTGAATCCCCTTTTATTTCCAGCATTTTTTCAAAGGCTGTCTTATCATATCCTGCATCATCTTCTTTTTTTATAATATCCTCGTAGCGATAAAATTCAAAAGAATTAATCTTATACAATTGTCCGTTTGAATCCAGTCCATGACTCTTTAATGCCGTCTTATTCAGTTGTTCAACCTGTGTATAAATTCCATAATCCTCAAATTTTCCACCTGGTTCTTCTGTATTATCCTTTACATACAAATGCACAAACTGTGTACGTAAACCAACCATCTGAGGAATTCCCCTGATCAGATCATATGCCAGCTTATTTCGAAAGCGCATTCCTTCTGTCATATGTTTATTCAGGTTAATGGTTCTCTGGCCTCTCCACGTTCCTTTATTCTTTTTTAACTCAATTTTATAATTTTTTTGTGCATTCTGGCTGGATGTCTGGCCCCTGATCTGAACAGTTGCATTAGGCACGCGTTCTCCATATCCGACTTCCCCTTCTGTCGGTCCATTCTCATCTCCCACCTGCAAAAGTCCTGCCACCTGATATCTCTCCACTCCCATATCTTCGTAATCATAAACAGAATAGCTGTTGATTTCCTTCCATGTATGATATGTATTTTCCGATGAATTTCCCTTAGATACAGTAAGATACATGGTAACAACACTGGTATCATCATCATTTTCATACAAAGAATCCTTATCTCTTAAATGAATCTCATTGATTTCTTCTTTCTCCGCTTTTTCCGCCTTTACCTGTTCTGTTTTGTTATCTTCCTGTACTGTCTGATCCTGTGAAGAGTTTCCCGCTTTTTCCAGAGTGCAGCCTCCACAGAGAGAAAGACTGACTAATACTGCACTTATCAGATTTATTTTTTTAATTCCTGTCAACGCTCGTTCTCCTTTCCAGTTTCTCATCCATAAAACATCCGATTCTGGTAAATACCCCCGATTTGTCTTCTGCTACCACCGGCTGTATGCTGAGAATATAATATGGCAGACGTCTGGTATAACGTTCCAGACGGATCATAACTATAAAATAAAACAGTACACATCCTGCAAGAAACCCAAAGCCATAATATACCTGCGGACAAAACAGAGAAATCACAGTAAACACAGAAGTTCCCACGGCAAAAATTACAGAAGCAGCCAATGCTCCCCTGTAATCTGTAAAATATAAAAGAAGCAGAAGCATCGTATTTGCAACTGCATAAATGCCGTAACCAACACAAAGTGTCCGGAAATATCCATACATCAGATCATTAAATCCCAAAGGAAGGTACTTCAAAAGACTCTCACCCATTGAAATCGCCAGCGCAGTAGTCAGTAACTGCTTCAAAGCGGTATATTTCAATTCTCTGTTCAGTACATCCAGCATTTCTGTACCGGCCTGCATAATATCCTTAATGGTTCCCCCATCATTGAATAAACTGTAATAATTCCTGTATTTCGGATAAAAATTAACTTCTACAGAAACCACAAAATTTACAGTGGTGATCAGAATTGTCAGAAATGCGATCAATGCCGGTACGTCATGTGACGGTGCCCCATAAAAAAGCCCTTTTACCTGTTTCCCCAGCGGTCCGGCCCACATGATCACAAGGTGGGCAAACAGCCCGATATTAATGCAGAGTCCTGTAAATGCCAGCGGCAGAAACTCATCTGCCCACCTTAAAAATAAGAATGCACTGATATCACTTTGTGGAAAATACTCATACAGTAAAACAACATCCCATAAAAGCATGATCCCATATCCAATGCATACCGCAGCCATCAATGCTTCCACATGGGAAATTCCCAGAAACAGCAATAAGGCTCCCGAAAGAAAAGTAACAGCGATCGCAGCAAGAAAGGATAACATAATTCCTCTGTAATCTTTAATTGCAGTAAGATAACTCATCGCATTCCATGTAACGATCAGTTCTCCAAACAACTCAAAACATAAAAACTTATCTATAAGCCCAACTCCGGAAAATATCAGAAAAATCCCATATAAAATTCCTCCTGCAATGAGCATTAAGCCTGTCGAACCCCAGAAAGATGACAGAACTGCCTCATTTTTTTCTTCATAAAGCATATCTGCAATAAATCTTGTTACTACCATTGACAAGAAACTGGTTACCGTCAATGATGCAAGAAGTGTATATGTGATCATGCAGACCAGTAATTCTCTGCTCTGTTTCGAAGCGCCTGTCCTGTCACACAAAAACATAACACCCAGCAGAAGGACGATCCCCAGCAGCATGGGACCGGTACAGATAATCCCTGCATATCCATAGGCGCGGAAAGAAGCAAACAGCCCTCTTCTGCTAAACAGTTTTTTGAGTCCAAACCCACCCCCTGCCATATGCTTCCTCCACCTCCCTGTAAAGTTTTCTGTATTCACTGATCATGCGCTCATGCCTGTAATATGCCTTAGTTCTTGCCTGTCCGCTTTTTCCCATTCTGATCCGTCTTCTCCTGGATTCACACATTTTTTCCATAGCGAAAGCAAGTCCATCCCTGTACATAGGCGGAACGCAATAACCGGCACATCCAAAATCATCTCCTTCTTTTCCATTCAGAAGTTCCCGGCAACATCCTACATCAGTCGTTACACATGGGCGTCTGGCCGCAAATGACTCCAGCACGGATAATGGCTGGCCTTCTGATATACTGGTAAGGATCGTAAAATCCAGTTTTCTCATATACTGTACAATATCTACCCTTCCTGTAAAAACAAGATTTTTGATATCCAGCTGTTTCACCAGTGCATAACACTCATCTGCATATTCCTCGTCATCTACCCCTCCCAGAATATGAAGTCTCACATTCTCCATTCTGGATGAAAGTTCATAAAATGCATATATCATAGTCTTTATATCTTTAATGGGTGCGAGACGGACTACCGCACCTATGTCTATCCATCCATCTTCCTCTTTCAGAGGGATCTGTGACAACCTGTCATAATCAATACCATTTTCAATTACTCTGCATTTCTCTGCATCACAGCCAATCTGTATTTGCGTAAGCATCGCATTCGTAAATAAACTGGTTACCCGAAAAGCCCTTTTATAAATTGCTTCTGATAACATATAAAAGAAAGAAATCCACTGTTTTTTAAATGATGGGATTACCCATTTTGCCCTGATGATCTCTTCCTCCCTTTCTCTTGTGTATATCCCATGCTCTGTAAGTAATACCGGTCTTCTGTAAACATATCCTCCAAGGCAGGCAAGAAGTCCCCCGTATCCTGTTGAAATCGCATGATAGGTGTCTGCCTGAGGAACCTCAGAACCCAAAAGATATAAAACCGGAAGCAGCATGGAACGCATTGTATGAAACGCGTCCGCAAATGCAATATACGGATATTTTTCCAGACAGCTCTCTGTTAATATATTTAAAAACTGCTCACTTTTCAGAAATGACATCGGATTCATTTTCCGGTCGTGATATAAATGAAACAATACTTCCCAGTCAGGATGACTGCATTCCATCAATTCTCTTAAACTCTTTGTTTCTTCTTCCGAAAAATGATTGATTCTGTGCAGCTGTCCATTTTGATTTCCATGTTCCTTCAGTTTTAATGCATCATCCAGAAATACTTCATGGACTTCCACCACATTATCCGGCAGTTCATAGACAAATTTTCCACGGTCACATGCATGTGCTCCTATTACCCACAGCACAAACTCATGCTCTTTCATAACAGTGATATACTGATGCATCCATGTAGAAACTCCACCATGTACATACGGATAACAGCCTTCTAAAACCAGACAGATTCTCAATTTTCTCACCTTATTTCTATTTTCACTGATTTCTCTTTTGCCCGAAGCAGATAGAGATTTCCGGTAATATGCGTCAGTTCTCCACCTTCTATATTACCCGGAGTCCCTTCATTCATTCTTATCATAATATAAGCTTCATCATAAAAATTATCTAATTTAAGATTAAGTTCCTGATCTGATACATCCTTATCGATCACCAGTGCCCCATACCGCTGTATTGCGCCTGATAGTTCGGAAGCAGTAAGATTTCTCAGACATGGAGCTGAAGTATACAGCCAGTCCATATATTCATCCAGCCGTTTTTTCAGTTTCTTCCATCCCAGTCTGGCACCTCTGTCTTCGTCCAGCAGATCATCCGGATGCATAAAATGTGTATTGACAAAATGCATATTCAGTTCAGATACAGCCGCAAGTTCCATATAATCGTCAATCACTGCACCGGAAATAATACGGGGCTGTTCCACAATTCCATCTTCTGCAGCCTCAAACTCCTGTGTATATGCCATATCTCCGACAAAATAATTACTTGCAATTGTACGTATCTCCGGAAATTCTTTTACGATCATTTCCCGCCCTTCATCTGACAGCACATTAGACGGCGGTACATAAACAGACAATTCTGTCCCCGGAAACATCTCTTTTCCAAACCGTATCAGCTCTGTCATGGCTTTTTTCATTGCATCATAGCTTTCCCATGTTTTATATGGAAGGATATTTGCATAATCCACATTTGACAGGCTCAATGGCTGATGATTATATCCATGATATCCCAGTTCTCCTCCCTGATGAAGCAGCATATTCCCAAAATACTGAAATCTCTGCACATCTTCCTGTTCCACAACATCTCCGGACACATCATCCTCATAATTATCAATAATAACACCTGTATATTTCACACCGTGTTCCTCTGCCATATCCAGCATATCCGGCCACCAGATATTTGTATAAAACTCTTTGATGCTGAGACCATAATCACGTTTGATATATGTTCCATCTCCACTCGGTACAGGAGATGGAAAATCATCCAGATAGAATACAGATCCATTAAGCACCGGGTAAACCATCACATCTGTCAGCAGGCTATAGGATGCCGCAAAAAATCCTCTTGTGGCTTTTTCACATAATCCAAAATTATCAACTACAAATTTACCTTTTCCATAACTGTTTTCCCAGATAAGCGGAACCTTCTTTTCATCATCTGTCCATGCATAAACCTTCGCCGTTTCTCCAACACTTACTTCCCATGCTGAATCATATGCATCCGGAATCTGGAAAGATCTTCCCCCTCCAATCATGAAATCATCATCAATATAGATTTTATCTACCAGAACATTTCCATAATCAGAGTCTGTAATTCCCAATTTCTGCTCAATGAGCGAAACATATGTATCCTTCTGAAGTGTTAACGCAAAAAGAACACGTCCTCCTTTTTCTACCCAGTTTCCAATCTTTATAACTACATCCTTCAATGGGTTCAGATCCGACATCAGCACCACTATTGTTTCATAGCCTGAGAAATCAGGAATCTCACTCTGTCTGATATCTGCCAGATCTACTCCTGTTTTCATATCCATGAAAATTCTTTCAAACTGTTCCCATGCCACCACACTGTCTGCCTGACTGCTGTCCATCAGCACCAGACAACTGCTCTCAATATTTTTGACTGCCTGTGTTTCAGTTACAACCGTATCCCTGTCCAGATATGCCTTCTTCTTGATCTCTGCCTGATACTGAATTCCTGAACGCTCTGTCCAAAGCACCACACTGATTGCCAGAAAAACTCCCAGAATAACAGTCAGACCCTTAAATCGAAAAGACTGTAAATATTTTATCATTCCTGCCAAAAAGCCAATGCCTCCTTTCCTTTCGCCGACAGGTAAATATGTTCCTGCTGAATCTGCTCTAATGTTTCCTTTAATTCTTTTCCCTGTTTCAGTTCTACGTAATATCTGATCCTGAGTATCCAGTATTCTTCATTTCTGTGCCACTTCTTATCCATTCTTTCCAGACTTTTAAGCACCTGTTCATACTCCTTCGTCTGCATTTGATTCTCAGCCAGACATACATATGTATGAAGATCCTCTTTAAATTTCAGTTTTTTCTTCAGAAGTTTTATATATTGATTTCTTTGCACCAGTTCCATCTGTCCTTCTAGAAGTCCCTGAGATAAATACTCCTGAAGAAAATCACAGTACTCTGAAATAAGCTGTTGATTTTCCGGTTCTTTTGCATATCTGTATTCTATCTTCTGCAGTCTGCTTTCATATTCCTTAGACAGCTCTACCATTCCTGTGATCGCATAATGCACAACCTCTACATCGTCATTCATCCTTGCCTGTTTAAGCATATCGATGTAACTCTCCGGCACATCATTCAATACATTCATAATCAGATCACGCCTCATAGCGGCCTCATCAATAAGAAGCACTTCCTCCAGTGGCACAATATTTCTGTCACTTTCTTCTTTCGGTGCTATAATGCTCCTGTAAATTTCTTCATTGATCTTCATTTTTTCTATTCCGATTTCACGCTTTTTATCCTGGTGAAAAAATATCTGGAAATGCAGAAGCAATACACAGATCATACCCCATACCGGTACAAAGATCACAGGTAATATGAGATACCTCTTCACCTTCAGTAAATGGGAGTTTATTCCTGTCCATACTAAAACACAACAGATAATATGGAATATAATAAAAACAACCCCTGTTATATTCTGTATCATTCTTCAGCTACCCTGCTTTCGTTACGGGTGTCAATCACTCTGCAATGAAGTCCGTTCTTTTCGAGCCTTTCAATTACTATCGGTAACATGGCATCATCCACCTGTGACAGTATCAGATAAAGTTGTCCATCCTCCGATATTCCCAGTATGTCATTCTCTCTGATTTTATTTTTTAATATCCTTTCTGTTTCCTCCAGTGTCATTTCCGGATTTTCAATCTGCAGCAGAGCATATGATCCTATTTTCTGTTCTTTTATGGAATGAAATAACTTCAGCCTTTCCATAAAATACTCTGTTTTTAATATATGAGTTCCTTCCAGATATTCCCTGTCTCTGACTGCTTCCTGATATTCCAGTGCACGCAGCAGAGAAACTTCTACCAGACCGCATAAAATTTTGATAAGATTCAGATAATACAATGTCATCTGACTACTGGCTGCATCCTGAATAAATACCAGCATTACAAGTTCTCCATTTCTCTTTATCCCTGCGATATATGCCGGATATCCGGCAAGCAGTTCCCTGTTTCTCCAGACCTCACCCTTTTCCAGCGTTTCTACCGCATTCTGATACTCTTCAATCCTTATAGAATTCGGCATTTTTCTGCGAATTTCAGGTGATGACACTTCCATCCTTCCAAAACGTTTCCATGAATCCAGTGAATAAAGTACAATTGTATGATTTTCCAGAACATCTTCCATTACCCTTATGGTTTCCATAAACAGTTTCTGAGGCTGTATCACATCCAGCTTTCTTGTTATATCAAAAATTTTTCCAAAGCTGTCCCTGCTTCCGAGAATCTGCTTCTTATATTGTCTTTTATCCTGAAGGGTCTCCTGATACATTTCCTGCATAAAGAAAAATTTTTCCTTGATCAGTCTGTTTTCTTTTGTTACAAATTCTATATCCTCTTTATTCTTCAGCCTTATATAACCACAGACAGCACCTGCGGCAAAATAAAAAATAAATGGAATCCAGTTAGAAGCCTCATAAAACAAAGTATATATGTTTACATTCTCCTGCCTGTACGCTGCAATCAAAGAACAAGTTTCCAACGCAGCTGCTGATATTCCATAATTAATTCCGTAAAGACTTCCCATAAATACAATAAATACAAGTCTCAGGACAATCATTTTAAACTGAGCATAAGTTCCTGTATATTTGTTTAGAAATTCAAATAAAATAAATCCTGAGATTAATTCCAGAATGTGGATCAGCAAAGTATTTTTTGATATCCAATTCCTGATATTTGCAAAATGTCCGAAATCTGAATCTGATAATTTTTTATACTCCTGATACATCCCGGGAATATCTTCAAAAACAGATATCTTTGGAAACCACCCATATTCATGTCTTATAATCTGATCATCCGGCTGTACCTTATAAATCTGACCGCTGTTCTGATATCTTATATCCAGTTTACCGGGAATTGTCTTTCTGATTTCTTTTTCCAGATCACTGAAACTCTGCCTGAAACAATCCGGAACATTCAGACAGCGTTCTTTTCCCCAATTGTCATATACTTTATAAAGCAGTTCTGCCAGATCATCCATACATACAAAATAAATATTTTGTTCCGGTGATTCCTCAAAAACAATTTTTCCGCTTTCTTCTGCCTCTGTAAACAGCTTATAAAAAAAGTCCTGTGTGTATACCGCTGAATATAAATGAGGAATTCTCAGAATCTTGGTGTTTATCTGATACATATTTCCATATTCCATAACTACATTTTCTGCTGCGGATACCAGAAGTGTTTTTCCACTTGTAATATTATAAATGCTCTCCTGCCCGGTCAGATACAACATTCTTATTTCCTTATTCTTTTTGCATAACTGAAGTATCTGTCTCAGTTGTTCCAGTTCTCCGGTCATCCTTCCATGCATGGTCAGATAATTGGAAAAATAAACAATTCTTTCAAACTCATATGTTTCGAAAATCTCTTTCAGTTCTTTCTCATCTTTTATGAACGGACGAGATAATATATTCTTTTTTCGATTTGATTTCAGCATCTCATTTCCCAGTACAACTACATCACATTCAGGAAATGATTCTTCTATAAAAGTTTCTGTTACATATCCTGTATTTCCTGCCAACAATACTTCCATATTTATTCACCTCAATAAAGTGAAGTATAACAAAATTATTTTTTCTTTTCAATATCAGTATCTTTACAGAAAATAGCTTTTTTCTCAACAACTGTTGTCTTGTTCCTGCTGCTGTTCTATGCTAAAATATTTCCAGTATAAAATCATAAACCACAGACAGATCAGTACCCTGACATTTCCGGCACTGATCATATCTGATCATATTATACAAACTGTCAGGAAAGAGGCGATTACATTGAACATTGAAGATTCCTGTATTTCCTGCATTGACACAGACTGGTCCTACCAGCTTGCCAGACGCATGGAAAAAGAGAAAACAAACCCTGTTCTGGGCTATCGTACTGCAGGTTCCGCTGCTGAAACAGCTACAGGAGATATGTTATACAGGGAAATGAAAGCTATCGGACTTACCGATGTAACCAGAGATACATTCTCACTGGACGGATGGGAATTCGAGAAGGCAGTCCTGAAATTTACAGATGATGACGGGCAGGAACACACCTTTCAGATGGGCGGATATCAGACAAATTTCGAGACAGACGGATTTGAAGATTACGAACTCGTTTATCTGGGAAAAGGAACTGCTGCAGATTATGAAGGCATAAACGTAAAAGGAAAGCTGGTTATGGTTGAGATCAACCAGCGAGACGAATGGTGGATCAGCTTCCCTGTTTATCAGGCTTATCTGCGCGGCGCTGCTGCCCTGATCGCAGTTCAGGCAAACGGCTACGGAGAAATCGCAGAGTCTGCGCTGAATGCACAGGATATCGCAGGTCCTGATTTCGCACCTGCATTCTCTCTGTCTCAGGCAGATGCACGTATCCTGAAGCGTTCTCTCCGAAATAAAATTTCCACCTGCGAAGACAACACCACTGATTCAGAAGATACCCATAACACTCTGGAACAGGATGCTGCTTTATTACGCAGATTCTCATTAAAAGTATCACTGGATGCCCGTTCCAGAGTGATTCCGGACACAACAGCAGGCAATATCACAGGTAAAATACAGGGTACTGAGACAGACTCTATGATCCTGCTGTCTGCACACTATGATTCCTATTTCGATGGATTCCAGGACGATAATGCGGCAGTCGCCATGATGCTCGGCATTGCCCGTTCACTGGTAAAGGGCGGCTATAAACCTGCCCACACTCTCGTCTTCTGTGCAATGGCTGCCGAGGAATGGGGAATCATTGATTCCAAATACGACTGGTCAACAGGAGCCTACAATCAGGTATTCCGCGTACATCCTGACTGGCAGGGTAAAGTGATCGCAGACCTGAACTTTGAACTTCCTGCACACGCACACAATAGACAGGATGCCATCCGCTGTACCTATGAATATGCAGATTTCATCAGACAGTTTACAGACAGCCTGACTGTCCCGAAGGAAGCATATCCTGACGGGATCACGGTTCTCTCTCCCATCGAGACATGGTCTGATGATTTCTCCATGGCGATCGCAGGTATCCCATCCACAGTCAATGACTTCAGCGCCGGGCCCTTCATGCAGAATTATTATCATTCCCAATATGATAATCAGGATGTTTACCAGGAAGCTGTCTATCAGTTTCATCATGAATGCTATCTGAAACTGATCATGGCCATTGACAGACTTGTCCTGCCACCGATGAATTTCAGCAATACCATGAACGCAGTCACAGAAAGTATCCACGAAAATGCACTCTCATTTGCTGATCCTGAGCAGAATGTTCTGCTCAGAAACCTGCAGACAATTACCGCTTCTGCCGAAAATATTTATGACAAAATCTGCCAGATTAATGCGGAATATGCCACACTTTCAGACTCCGACGCCCGCATTGCTTTCCGCCACAAATGGGAATATGCCGGACTGGAGCTGCTGAAAACTTTCCGCAAGGCACAAGACTATCTGGTACGTCTCAACTGGCAAGATGAAGTAATTTTCCCACAGGAAGCTGCCTCCAAAAATATCCGACAGCTGGAAAAAGCCAGCCGGGCTTTATCCGAGGGAAATATTACAGATGCATTGAAGGCTCTCTATCGAGTAGACAATAATATGTACGCATTTCTCTTCGATGAAGAAGTTTACTACCACTTCACCGAATACATTCTTCACCAGCCAAAAGACCGCCTGATGTGGGGTGCCGGACGTATCATGCATCACGAAAATCTCTACGGGATCGTGCAGAAGCTGAAGCAGCGCATGGAAGAAGAAACACCGGAACTCGACAGTGAGATCCGTCGTCTGGAAGCTGCCCTGCGCAGACAGAAGGCTTATTATAAGGATGATATCCGCTACTTAAACACCGCCGTGAATAAGCTGTCTGCGATGTTGGATAACATCTATAATAATCTACTGTCTTTTTAAAAAACATTACCACTCCCGGGAACAGCAATGTTCCCGGCAATAAATAAGGAGATTACTACATACCATGGAAAGTGATAATTTGTACAGAGTACAGGAAGAAGATTTACCACGATTACAGAAACTGTTAACGGTCTGTTTCGCACAGGATCCGCTGTATCATACCCTGATTCCTGATGATGACACCAGAGAAAGACTTCTGCCGGAGCTCTTTTCCTGCGATCTGACGGAGTTTTTTCAGACATGCGAAATTTATTCTGACAGCAGCGAACTGAACAGTATCCTGGTTGTTTCTGACGAAAGCGAACCTTACAATTTTCTGCACTACTGTCTCACAGAGGCCAGAGCTGCACTTACCACTGACGGATGGCTGATCAAAGAAGATCCAAGCCTGAAAACCTTCTGGAATTTCATTCAGGGCAAAGACTACCTGAACTCAAGCTGGACTGATCAGCTTCACCAGACAGAACGTCTCCATGTGATCTACCTTGCGGTAGACCCCGGACACCAGCATCATGGGCTGGCAGAACTTCTGATGGATGAAGTGATAAATTACGCCCAGAAACACAAGATGCTGATTTCTCTGGAAACCCATAATCCCAATAACGTTCCTATTTATGAACACTTCGGATTTAAAACCTACGGGATTGTAGAAAAACATCACTTTGGCCTGAAACAGTACTGTATGATTCGAGAAGCTACCGTATAAATACTATAGCAATCCTCATAAATAATACATGAGGATTGCTATAAACTTCCGGCAGAAACCGGTTTGCGCTGCTAATAGCTTTCCATTGCCGCAAGACAAATTAGCTCATTTTTCGCCTGAATTTTTGTATACTTCTACAACTAGTAATCCTATTGTTTTTATATTAAAATACTACTAAGGTCTGCAATCCGAAAAATTGTCATTTCGTGACGATTTTATTAAGGAAATAATATCTTTGTGACCCCATCATATCCATGTACCATGTGTACTTTAACAGTTACTGGTCACGGAATGATCAGTAATGTCTATTACCTCATCGGTAGGTGCACATCATATCACTAATTAAGGAGGACATAACAATGGTACGAAATGCAATGAGCGCAACAGAGTTTTATATTTTACAATATTTATGGACCAGAGAAACACCTGCAACTTTTTCTGAGATCATGGTTCACTTTAACGAAACAGAACAGAAAGAATGGAAGAAACAGACTGTAAATACTTTCCTTTCCCGTTTATCACAGAAAGGATTTTTAAATATTGACAAGAGCGGAAAGAGAGCCATTTACATCCCATCCGTTACAGAAAAGAAGTTCTATGAGCAGTATGCTCAGGACATCATTAAAGATTCCTATCAGGGGTCTCTCAAGAATTTTGTATGTGCTTTCACTGCCGGACATAAATTAACATCTGCTGAAAAGGATGAACTGTTAAATTATATCAAAACTCTTTAGAGCATACAGATTGTGGGAATGATTTTTCAGACACACTGTAAAGTATTCTGATTTATCTGATCTTATTTGCGCATTATATAAGGGACTGTCGGTTAATACCACATTTCGGCATCCCCAGTAGTAATTGAAAGGATCCCAGCAAGGACAAGGCTTGTTAGCTTTCTGCCTTGCGAGGGATCCTTTTTTCTATGAAAGATGAAATTTATTTTTGACCGCAAAAATCCCTTGTCTGGATTTTTACAGCCGCACTTTTGATCAAGCTGTTTTTTCCGTTGTTTTTCCCTCAAACTTCTTTAGTTTTTCATTGAGAAAACGACAGTATTTATTTATATTCCTTCCGATTGCATACAACATGAATTCTTTGTACACTTTATCTGCAGAACGGTAATTAAAACGCCTAAAGTTTTCGTTTTCTTTGATATCACCGAAATGTCCTTCTGTCTGGATCGAACGTGTCTGCCGTTTTAGGATCCCACGCTCACTTTGGATGTTTGCATGGGATTTTTCACGCAGTTCATCCCACTGCTCATTGATCTTCATTACCTTGTTTCTTTCAGTATCCTTTTCAGCATTATATTTATACAGACAGCGTGCTTTATGTTCGCATCCACTGCAGTCAGCGCAGCCGTATACCTCAAAGGTCTGGGTATAACCATTCTGTTCTTTTGTTTCCGTCCTTATGTGACGCAGTTCACGCCCGTCATGGCAGATATAAAACTGTTCATCTTCAAATACTTCGACCCTCATGTTGTAATATTTACTGATATCTTCCGCATATGCACGTGTTTTACGTTTCTCATGATCCTGCAGTTTTATATAACTTTCTATCCCTTTTTCTTTTAAATAAAGCAGATTTTTCTCACTACAGTATCCGCTGTCAGCAGTTACCTCTTCCAGGATACTGCCAAAAGCCTGCTGGTGCTTTTCCAGGACTGGGATCAGGGTATTGTAATCCGTCCGGTCATTACTTACGTAACCGTGAACGATGAAATAATTTTCCACAGCGATCTGTACGTTGTACGCCGGCTTTAACTGCCCGTTCAGCATATGGTCCTCTTTCATCCGCATAAAAGTAGCTTCCAGGTCTGTCTTTGAATAGCTGTTCCGGTCTTTTCCCATGATCTCGAAGCATTCTTTATATCCCATCAGACGCTGGCCGAGATGCTCCAGTTCCTCATACAGCTGCTGGATCTCAGGTTTTCTTTTTCCTTTTCCATAAACGAACTCAATCCCTTCTCCAGAGGCAATCGTATTAAGGTTCTTCTGAAGCTTCCGTATTTCAAGCGGAGAGCAGTTATCAATCTCAATGACTGTATTATTTGCAAGTTTCTTATGTTTTGACAGCTTCCTTTTCCGGTTCTTTTCTATAACACTGCGGACTTTATCCATTCCCTCAATCACAAACATCTGTGCATTCCCGATATCATACCTTGGCCCATAGCCATTCTCCTGCAAAAATGTATTATACCGGGTAAAGGTCAGCTCGATTGAGTCCAGAAGGCCAGCCAGATGGTAATTGATCGTACCACGCTAGACAAACGTATAACGGTTTGCATTGGCTTCAATCTTAGTCCCATCGATAAAAAGTTCTTTCAGTGTAACAAGGCCTTCTTTTTGAAGCCGGCGCAAAAACTGGTAATTAAGATCATCCAGTATTTCAGAAGTCAGCTTTTTCCCTTTGAACTCATAAAAAGCATCCCGTTTTGGTTTCTGCCCACGGATCAGCCAGATAAAAGCCAGATCTCTTTCACATAATTCTACAATACGGTCAACAGAACGTACCCCACGCATGTTTGCGTAAGTAACTACAGCATACATCATGATTGGGTTATACCCGGTTCTTCCCTTATCTGAACAATTGGCCAGCAGGCCAG
>OGPY01001633.1_pt1 | contig 16018 bp, 16 predicted proteins | sample 1553121 | NCBI WGS metagenome assembly OGPY01 (sample SAMEA2580004, study PRJEB22360) | human gut metagenome
GGTATGATATGGGAATTTTGGCGCGGGAGTAAAACCAGCCGATCCCACGGTTTATCCGCAGACTGGGAGTGGTGACTGCACCTACCGGCGCGGCTGTGCAGGATATCCGGAATATTTCCCTGCGGAGAAATCCGTATCTGCAGATCATCCTTTATCCGGCACTGGTACAGGGTGACGGTGCAGCAGACAGCATTGTGAAAGGCATCCGCATGCTTGACGAGGCCGGCGTAGATACGATCATCGTAGGACGTGGCGGCGGTTCGCTCGAGGATTTGTGGGCGTTCAATGAGGAGAAGGTTGCCAGGGCAATTTTTGAGTGCCGTACACCGATCATATCAGCGGTTGGACATGAAGTGGATTTTACGATCGCTGACTTTGTGGCAGATCTCCGTGCGCCGACACCGTCAGCAGCGGCAGAGCTTGCCGTGGATGATATGGCACAGGTGATGTATACGCTTTCCAGTTATCAGGAGCGTTTCCAGCGTGACATGAGGGAGAAAATCGAGTTTCAGAGAGTACGGCTTGGGCAGTATCAGATGCGGTTTAAATATTTAAGCCCGGAAAGCCGTCTCAGAGACCGGCGGCAGGCTTTTGTGGATTTTGAGGATACACTGCGAAGGGCGATGGATAATAAACTCCAGCAGTACCGTCATCGTCTTGGAATCTATCTGGAACGCTACCAGGGACTGTCACCACTTGCGAAGCTGAATCAGGGATATTCTTTTGTTGCAGATACTGATGGCAGAGGAATCACTTCTGTTTCACAGGTCAAGCCCGGGGACAGAGTCGAAATTTCTGTGACAGACGGTGTGATCCAGGCGGAAGTTTCGGACAGCAGGAGGGAAACATGGCAGAAATAACAGAATCAAAGACAATAGAAGAGGTCTTTCAGGAACTGGATACTCTTGCTGCGAAGCTGGAGGACAGTGAAACGTCCCTGGAGGATTCTTTTCGTTTTTATAAAGAAGGAATGGAGCTGCTCAAATACTGCAGCGGCAGGCTGGACACAGTAGAGAAGAAGATGCTCCAGATGGACGAGGATGGAACATTACGAGAATTTTAAAGAAGAATTGCAGATAAGAACAGCACATGCAGAGGAAATCATCCGCAGATATCTGCCGGTGGAAGCCGGCTTTGCCAGGACAATGGCAGAGGCGATGAATTACAGCATGTGTGCCGGCGGCAAGCGCCTGAGACCGATCCTTCTTCTGGAAACATTCCGGATGTTTGGCGAGGATGAGCGTGTTGCAGAGCCTTTTATGGCAGGGATTGAGATGATCCATACACATTCCCTGATCCACGATGATCTCCCGGCGATCGACAATGATGATTACAGGAGAGGACGCCTGACTACCCACAAAGTTTACGGAGAAGCAATGGGAGTCTTAAGCGGTGTCAGCCTGCTTAATTATGCATATGAGACAATGCTCGGTGCATTTGATCTGACTTCCGATAAGGACAGAGTGATCCGTGCACTGAAGATCATGTCAGATAAGACAGGGCTTTATGGAATGCTCGGAGGACAGAGCGTGGATGTCGAGAATGACGGCAAGGAGATATCCAGAGAGATGCTGGATTATATCTACGAGCACAAGACTTCTGCACTGATCGAGGCTTCCATGATGGCAGGTGCCATCCTTGGCGGAGCGGATGAAGAACGGACAGCACAGATTGAGAAGGCAGCTTCTGCTATCGGACTGGCATTCCAGATCCAGGATGACATTCTGGATGTGACAAGCACCAGCCAGGAGCTTGGCAAACCGGTCCACAGCGACGAGAAAAATAATAAAGTCACGTATGTGACACTGTTTGGTGTGGAGAAGGCATCCGAACAGGTTCAGAAACTTTCAGAGCAGGCAGAGGCTGTTCTGGAAGGGTTAAGCAGCAAAAATAAATTTCTGACGGCACTTGTTATGGAGATGGCAAGCCGCAGAAAATGAAAGAGGGATACAAAGGATGTTGGAAAAGATCAATAAGCCAAATGATATACACAAAATAGCTTTAGCAGATTTTCCACAGCTTGCAGAGGAGATCCGTCAGTTTCTGATCGAATCTGTAAGCCAGACAGGAGGTCATCTGGCATCCAATCTGGGGGCAGTGGAACTGACACTGGCACTCCATAATGTACTGGAACTTCCGCAGGATAAGATCGTCTGGGATGTAGGCCATCAGGCATATACCCACAAGATCCTTACCGGAAGGAAAGAGGGTTTTAAGAAACTCCGCAAGGAAGGCGGCATGAGTGGTTTTCCCAAGCGAAGCGAGAGTGACTGTGATGCATTTGATGCAGGACACAGTTCGAACTCTATCTCAGCAGGTCTGGGATATGTGCGGGCAAGGGATCTTCTGGGACAGAATTACCGTGTGGTCTCAGTGATCGGAGATGGTGCGCTTACTGGCGGAATGGCATATGAGGCACTAAATAATGCCGCGGAACTTAAGACAAATTTCATTATTGTCCTGAATGACAACAATATGTCCATTTCCAAGAACGTAGGCGGGATGTCTTCCTACTTAAGTGCACTCCGGACAGCGGAATCCTACACGGGAATGAAGATCAATGTGACCAAAAATCTCAAGAAGATACCACGTGTCGGAACTGCACTGGTAGATACGATGCGCAAGACCAAGAGCAGCATCAAGCAGCTCATCATCCCGGGAATGCTTTTTGAAAACATGGGGATCACATATCTGGGACCGGTGGACGGACACGATATGCGCCAGATGATGCGCCTTTTTAATGAGGCGAAGAGAGTTGAGGGACCAGTGATCGTTCATGTCCTGACAGAGAAGGGCAGAGGATACGAACCGGCACGGAAGCATCCGGATCAGTTCCATGGAACAGGACCGTTTGACATCAAAACAGGGAAAGCATTATCGCAGAAAAAAGGACCGACCTATACGGATGTTTTTGCGGATGCGATGGTGAATCTCGGTGAAGAACATGACAGACTGGTCGGCATCACTGCAGCCATGAAAGAAGGAACCGGACTTGCCAGATTTGAGAAGAAATATCCTGACAGACTGTTTGATGTGGGAATCGCAGAGGAGCATGCTGTTTCTTTTGCAGCAGGACTGGCACTTGGCGGGATGATTCCGGTTGTGGCGATCTATTCTTCCTTCCTGCAGAGAGCAGTGGATCAGATGATGCATGATGTCTGTATGCAGAATCTTCATGTGATCTTTGCCATTGACCGCGCGGGTCTTGTCGGTGCGGACGGAGAGACACATCAGGGATGTTTCGACCTTTCTTATCTCACGATGATGCCAAACATGACCGTGATGGCACCAAAGAATGCATGGGAACTCAGGAAAATGCTGGAGTTTGCAGTCTGCGCCAGTGGACCGGTTGCGATCCGCTACCCGAGAGGCGGCGCATATCTGGGACTTGAAGAATTCGAAAGCCCGATCCAGTATGGCAGAAGTGAAGTCCTGTACAGAGGCGAAGATCTGGCAGTCATTTCCGTAGGAAGCATGACTGAGATCTGTGAACAGGTCTGTCGTGAACTTAAGGAGCGTGGCAGAAGGCCGACATTTGTCAATGCAAGATTTGTCAAACCACTGGATACTGCACTTCTGGATGAACTTTCCAGAGATCACAAATTAATCGTAACAGTAGAAGAAAATGTCAAAAACGGCGGATTTGGTGAAAAAGTACTGGAATACTATAACGAAACGGATGCGGATGTGAGAGTACTGCAGATCACGCTTCCAGATGATTATATTGAGCATGGCAATGTTGACCTGCTCAAAAAAGAGGCCTGCATCGATGCAGAATCCGTATTCAAGCGGATTATTGCCGGCTATCAGGCGTAAGGCTGTGTTTGAAAATCGTTCCGCCAATCTGAAAGAATCGTTTTGTGGTATAGTTTGCAGAAGAGATTTTGAACATGCTCCGGCGGAGGCAACAAGAGAAAACAATAAGGGAAAACAATAAGGAACAGGAGTTTGATATGAAGGAACGTTTGGATGTTCTGCTGGTAAGTCAGGGGCTTGCCACATCAAGGGAAAAGGCAAAAGCGATCATTATGTCCGGAAATGTTTTTGTGGAGGGACAAAGAGAAGATAAAGCGGGAAGCACGTTCCCGGAAGAAGTCAGTATCGAAGTTCGGGGGCATACACTTCCGTATGTAAGCAGAGGCGGCTTGAAATTAGAAAAGGCAATGAACCATTTTGACATTGAGTTACAGAACAAAGTCTGTATGGACATCGGGGCTTCCACCGGCGGTTTTACGGATTGTATGCTGCAAAACGGTGCAAGCAAAGTCTATGCGGTCGATGTCGGATATGGACAGTTTGCATGGAAACTGCGAACCGATGAACGGGTGGTCTGTATGGAAAAGACAAATATCCGTTATGTGACACCGGAGGATATTGGGGAACCACTGGATTTTGCTTCGGTGGATGTATCCTTTATTTCTCTGTCTAAGGTACTGCCTGCGGCAAGAGAACTGTTAAAAGACGGTGGAGAGATGGTCTGTCTGATCAAGCCGCAGTTTGAAGCAGGGAGAGAAAAAGTAGGGAAAAAGGGTGTTGTGCGTGACCCTAAAGTGCATTTAGAAGTCATTCAGACTGTCTTACAAACAGCGATGGATTTAGGATTTTCCATTCTGGATCTGGAATATTCACCGATTAAGGGACCGGAAGGAAATATTGAATATCTGGTTCACCTGAAAAAAAGTCAGGAAGGGGAAAATAGTGCAGAAGTAAATGCCGAGGCGGTCGTAGAAGCTGCACATGGAGAATTGGATCGGACATGAAACATTTTTTAACAATTACGAATATTCAAAAAGATGAAAAAAAGAGCTTTACGAAAGAAGTCAAAGACTATATCGAACAAAAAGGCGGAACCTGTCTTTGCTATTACAGCAGCGGGAATAAAGAGCGGGTGGAGCAGATCGATCCAAAACAGATACCGGAGGGTGTAGAGTGTATCCTTGTTTTAGGCGGTGATGGAACGCTGATCCGTGCAGCGAGGGATCTGTATCACTGGAATATCCCAATGTTAGGGGTCAATCTTGGAACACTTGGATATCTCTGTGAGGTGGAGAGAAGCAACATCCGTGCAGCCATTGATGAGATCATGCAGGAGCATTACATGATCGAGCGGCGCATGATGTTAGAGGGTTATTGCGTCATCGATGGAAAAGAGCAGAAAAGCCGTGCCGCATTCAATGATATTATCATCCACAGAGGCACCAATCCATCGGTTAAGACGCTGATCATCCGTGTCAATGGAGAATATCTCAATACATATGTAGGAGACGGGATCATTGTAGCGACACCTTCAGGATCAACGGCGTACAATATGTCCGCAGGCGGACCGATCGTTGACCCGAAGGCAAAACTGCTTTTAGTGACACCGATCAATTCCCACAGCCTGAATGCAAAGAGTATTGTGTTGAGCGCCGATGATCAGATTGAGATTGAGATCAGTGCCAGAAACCATGAGACCGATGACAGTGCAGAGGTCAGCTTTGACGGAGATTATCCGATCAAATTAGGGTTTGGCGATAAGATCGTGATCAAAAAAGCGGAGCAGGCTACGAATATTTTGAAATTGAGCAAATTGAGCTTTTTAGAGATACTCAGTAAAAAAATGCAGACGTGTATATAGAATCTTGGAGGAAAAGAAGTGAAATCAGAAAGACATGCAAAAATTCTAGAGATTATCAGAAAAAATGAGGTGGAGACACAGGAAGAACTGTCAGACAGACTTGAGCGGGAGGGCTTTCAGGTAACACAAGCAACCGTATCGAGAGATATCCGCGAATTGAAACTGACAAAAGTTGCAATGAGCAACGGAAAACAGAAATATGCAGCACTGACAGAGCCGGCTGAGGATCTGTCCCAGAAATATATCCGTGTGTTAAAGGATGGATTTGCATCCATGGACATGGCACAGAATATTTTAGTGGTCCGTACGGTGTCCGGAATGGCAATGGCAGTCGCAGCAGCATTAGATGCATTAAATTTTCACGAGATTGTAGGTACGATTGCCGGAGATGACACGATCATGTGTGCAGTCCGTTCCGTAGAGGAAAATATCCAGTTGATGGATCGTTTGAGAAAAATGGTAGGAAAATAGACAGCTACAGGATCGTGAGGGAGTAGAAGGAGATAGGATGTTACGAAATCTGCATGTAAAAAATCTCGCCCTGATCGACGAGATGGAAGTAGAATTTGAGGAAGGGTTAAACATTTTAACCGGAGAAACAGGCGCCGGAAAATCATTGATCATCGGTTCAATTAATATGGCACTTGGTCAGAAGGTGCCAAAGGAGATGATCAAAGAAGGTGCGGATTATGCTTTAGTGGAACTGATCTTTGAGGTAAAGAGCGAAGATACCATCCGCAGATTGCAGGAAATGGATATTTTTCCGGAGGACGGTATGGTCATTATGAGCCGTAAGATCACCGGGGGAAGAAGTGTTGCAAAGATCAACTCCGAGAGTATATCCGCAGCAAAAGTCAAAGAGGCGGCACAACTTTTAATTGACATTCATGGACAGCATGAGCATCAGTCTCTGACCGGAAAAAAGATGCAGTTAGCACTGCTTGACGATTATGCAAAAGAAGAAACGCAGAAAGTAAAGGCAGAGGTAAAGAAGCGTTATGAAGAATATTCTTCTATTTTAAAAGAATTAGAAGAAAAAGATATTGATAAAGAGCAGCAGCAACGGGAACTCTCATTTTTAGAGTTTGAAATTCAGGAATTAGAGGATGCCTGCCTGCGGGAAGGAGAGGACGAGGAGTTAGAGAAGACTTACCGCAAAATGCTGAACGGCAAAAAGATTGCGGAAGCATGTGGAGCGGCTTACCGCCTGACCTCAGAGAACGGTGAAAGTGCATCGGATCAGATCGGAAGAGCGCTCCGAGAGATTTCAGCAGTGACTTCCTGTGACGCTGAGTTGCAGCTGTTAGAAGAGCAGTTAGAGCAGTTAGACGGGCTGTTGAATGATTTTAACCGGGATATGTCCTCTTATCTGTCAGGATTAGAGTTTGAGGAAGAGGATTTTTACGAAACAGAGAAGCGTTTAGATGAACTGAATCATTTGAAATCCAAGTATGGTGATACGATTGAAAAAGTATTAGAAGCGAAGGAGGAAAAAATCCAACGCAGGGACGAACTTTTAGATTATGATGCATACTTAAATCAGTTAAAAGAACAAAAGAAGGCATCCGAAGAGGCGTTAGAAAAGGCAAGTAAAAAGCTTTCTAAGATCCGTAAAAAATATGCGAAAGAACTGTGCAGGCAGGTCACAGAACACCTTTTGGATCTGAATTTTGAGACTGTGGATCTGTCGATGGAATTTGAACAGACCACACATTTTACATCGAATGGATATGATGAAGTGGAGTTCTTGATATCAACAAATCCGGGAGAAACGCCAAAGCCACTCGGTAAGATCGCTTCGGGCGGTGAACTTTCAAGGATCATGCTGGCATTAAAGACAGTGCTTGCAAACAATGACGAGATCGAGACTTTGATCTTTGACGAAATAGATACCGGGATCAGTGGAAGAACGGCGCAGAAGGTTTCGGAAAAGATGGATCTGATCGGAAGAAATCATCAGGTCATCTGTATTACACACCTGCCTCAGATCGCAGCTATGGCAGATACGCATTTTCTGATCGAGAAAACCGTGGAATCCGGCAGGACAACCTCAAAGATCCACAGGCTGCCGCAGGAAGAGAGCGTTGCGGAGTTAGCAAGGATGCTTGGCGGTGTCAGTATTACGGAAACTGTTTTAGAAAATGCAAAAGAAATGAAAGAATTAGCAGCAAAAACAAAAAAATCCTAGTTTGAAACAGAAAAAATCATCACATAATAGAATTTAAGGATGTGATGATAATGAAAAAAAAGTTTGGTACGGGAATTCTGGTTTTTGTCCTGTGTTTTGGATATCTGTTTTTACAAAATAAAATTCCCGATGAAGTGAGTGTGCGTCCGGGTGAGACGCTGCAGCTTCATACGGGAATTCCTTTGTCTATGGAGCAAAAAGAAGAGGAACCGGTCACTCTGGCATCCATGGTGTTTGGACGGAGTGGATTGGGGAACAGTCAAAAAACCGGCAGCTATACGCTAAGCTGCCGGCTCTTTGGTGTGATCCCGATCAAGGATATCTATGTACAGGAGCGTGGAGAAAAATATCTGATCCCCGGAGGAATGCCTGTAGGCATCTATGTAAAGACTAAAGGAATACTGGTCATAGGGACAAGTCCGGTCAACGGAATGTCAGGAGAGACGGTAGAACCGGCAAAGTATTTATTAAAAAGCGGAGATTATATCTGTAGTGTGAACGGTGAAAAGGTATCTACAAAAGAAGAGTTATTAGACCGGGTTCATGAATATGGTGATCAGCCCATGGCATTTGGGATCGAGCGCAATGGAGAACGGATCGAGGTAGCCATGGAGGCCGTGATGACACAGGAAAAAGCCTATAAGATCGGCGTATGGGTGCGTGATGATCTAGCAGGAGTCGGTACTTTAACCTATACCGATACGGCAGGAAATTACGGCGCACTTGGTCATGGCGTCAGCGATGCAGACACCAGTACGCTTATCGATATGGAAAAAGGCCTGTTATATCAGACAGATATCATCGGGATCATCAAAGGAAAACGTGGGACTCCCGGAGAACTGACCGGCATCATCAATTACAGCAGTCGTTATTGTTTAGGAGATGTCAAAAAGAATACAAAAGCCGGAGTTTATGGAAAGTTAGACGGTATCCCGGAAGAACTGACCTCTGAACAGCAGATCCCTGTGGGATTCAAGCAGGAAGTACAGCTTGGAAAGGCGGAGATCATCTGTACTTTAGAAGGGGAGCGGAAAAGCTACGATATTGAGATTACCCAGACAAATTTTAATGCGAGAGAAACGAACAAAGGAATCCGGTTTGTGGTAAAGGATCAGGAACTGTGCGCCCTGACCGGAGGAATCGTACAGGGGATGAGCGGCAGCCCGATCGTGCAGAACGGAAAGATCATCGGAGCGGTGACCCATGTGTTTGTGCAGGATGCATCGAAAGGATATGGGATCTTTATTGAAGAGATGTTGGAGCAGGGATAAGAAAATAGTTTTTGAAATAAAGCATATTGTTTGCTATAGTATATTTCAAAAACCCAATGACTTTTTGAAATAAAAGAGATATAATAAGTGTAGTTATTTCAAAAAGAGGTGAAAAATGTATGAAGCGTGCAGGAATATATGTTGACAATTTAAATGGAGAGGCTACGTACCAATCTTTTAAACCTAATCCGTTACCACCGATACCTGAAATTGAAATGGACGGGGAGATTGTAAAACTTTTAGTTGATGCAAATAAGCAACTGGTAAAACTTGATACTGCATCACAATTGATTTCTAATGCGGATCTGTTTATATCAATGTATGTTAGAAAAGAAGCGTTGATTTCTTCGCAAATAGAGGGAACGCAGTGTACTCTTGACGATGTATTAGATCCGGAAGTGGAAGCAAATGCAAATCTTGATGTATCTGATGTTATTAATTATGTGAAAGCAACACAGTATGCCTTAAAACGTTTAGAAAGATTACCTTTATGCTGCAGATTAATAAGAGAAATACATGAAGTATTAATGGAAAATGTTCGTGGACAGGATAAAACTCCGGGAGAATTTAGACATTCTCAAAACTGGATCGGGCCTGCAAACTGTTCATTAAAAGATGCCAGGTATATTCCTCCTAATGTAGAAGATATGCAAACAGCAATGTCTGATTTGGAAAAATATATCAATGAGAATGTGGATTATGATCCATTGATCAGAGCGGCATTGATTCACTATCAGTTTGAAACAATACATCCGTTTTTAGATGGCAACGGAAGAATTGGAAGACTTTTGATACTCCTCTATTTGATGGAGCAGAGATTGATTGAAAAACCAGTCATTTATATATCCTATTTTTTGAAAAAGAACCAGATAGAATATTATGACCGCATTAGTGAAGTCAGGAGAACCGGAAACTTTGAACAATGGATAAGATTTTTTTTAGAGGCAGTAAGTAAAGCAGCATCGGACTCTTTAGAAGCAATTCGTCAGCTTTCTGTGTTGCATGATACGAATGTAGAAAAACTTCCAAAGACAACTCGGAGCAAAGATAATTTACGAGCAGTTTTTGACTATATTGAACAGTATCCGATTATTGATATGAAGAGAACCGCAAAGGAATTAGAGGTTAGCTATAATACGGTAGCTGCTGCTGTGCGGAAACTTGTAGAACTTGGGATTTTGCAGGAAACAACCAATGCTGCAAGAAATAGAGTATTTGCCTATGAGGAGTATTTAGCGATACTGAGAAAGGATACTTAAGAGCTGATTGACGATAGAATGATGATCAGAAATGTTCTATACAGATGGTATAAAGAAATAAAACATATGGTATAAGACAAAGCGAGTAAAAATGACAGATAATAAGTATTGTAATAAGAAACATATTCAAATATCCCATAATTCGACGAAAATTTACTAAAAATTCTTGTGGTGATTCCCTGATAGGTGTATAATTATTCTAATAGTACACGTCAAGGGAATCAGGGAAGAGAGGAAAATACATATGAAGATCAAAAGTATTCGGACAGCATGTATTATTTTATGCACGGCAATTATTGTAGTTTGCTCCATCGGAGTTAATCTTGTTACCTATACGGGAATGAAAGGAACGATCACCAAAACCAATTCAGACTATAAAGATGCGGTAATATCGGGATATAAAGAACAGATTAAAGATGAAGTCGGAGCAATGCTGACGGTCGTCAATATGGTTTATGAAAAGAGCCAGTCAGGAGAAATGTCAGAAAAAGATGCGAAAAAGAGGCAATGGAAATCCTTCGCAATGCGCGTTATGGAGAAGACGGCGAAGGATACTTCTGGATTGACGGTACGGATTATACCTTGCTGATGCACCCGATCCTCTCTGAACAGGAAGGAACGAACCGTTACGATCTGACAGACCAGAATGGTGTAAAGATCATTCAGAACATTATGAAATCGGCAGAAGCCGGCGCCGGATACAATGAGTTCTACTTTACAAAAGCAGATGGTAAAACGGTTGCACCAAAGATTGCTTATTCAGAAGAATTTGAGCCTTGGGGCTGGGTCATTACCACAGGAAATTATGTAGATAATTTAGAGAAAAATATTGAGAAGAACCGTGTCACACTGCAGAACAGACAAAAGAGCATGATGATGCAGAATATCTTTATCAGTGTAGTCATTATGGTAATATCCCTGATCGCCTGCTTTAAATTCGGAAACGGTATTAAGAAGCAGCTTTTAGAAATGCAGGGAATGGTTGGAAGGATTTCTGAAGGAAATCTGACACAAAATGTTGAGATCCGGAGTGCGAATGAGATCGGAGTGCTGGCAGATTCGCTGAATGTGGCACAGGGAGGCATCAGTGGTCTGGTATCACATGTCGGCGAGACATCAGAACATCTGAATTTAGCAGAACAGCAGTTTGTCGATAATTTCAGTATTATGAATGAAGCAATTGAAAATCTGACAAATGCGATGGGCGATGTAGCACAGAACATTTCGCAGCAGGCAGAGTCTACAACGGATGTAGCCGGAAGCGTAGAAAAGATCGCACAGAATATCCAGAGCACCACAGCGGATATCGAGGATTTATCTGAAAATGCATCCTTTATGAAGAAATGCTCACAGGATTCCTATACCAGCATGGAGAATCTGTTAGAAGTAAATCAGCAGACCATCCGTAACATCGAAGTGATGTATCAGCAGACAGAGTATACGAATGAATCCGTCAATAAGATCAGTGAAGCAGCAACGTTGATCAGTCAGATTGCATCACAGACCAATCTTCTTTCTCTGAATGCGTCGATCGAGGCAGCGAGAGCCGGAGAGGCAGGAAGAGGATTTGCAGTAGTAGCAGAAGAGATTGGACAATTAGCTTCAGAGTCGGCAGAAACAGTTCAGGAAATCAATGGTATCATTGAGGAACTGACTGATAATGCAAATAAATGTATGGACATCATGAAAGACATGAATACAACATCCAAGACACAGATCGATACCTTAACGGTAACACAGGATACGTTCCAGGAGTTGAAGAATGCATTAGATGTATGTATTGAGACTGTACAGGATATTGCAGCGAAGATGCAGGAAATCGATCAACAGAAAGATTATGTGGTTGGTCACATCGAGACATTGAATGCACTTTCTGCAAATAATGCATCCTTTACCGAGGAGACATCAGCAACATCGGAAGAAATTGACAATGCAGTCAAAGATTCCATGGAAGTTTTGGATACAGTTATGAACCATACACATGAGTTATTAGAAAGTGTAGAACGTTTTTCCGTATAACCTATGGAAAAATGACAGAAAAGGGGGGAGAATTGCTTGTTTCTATTGGACTTGAAAAATTAGTTGCTATTTTTCGACAAGAGATGTGTCGAATTGCCTGTATAATACAGTTGATTCAGGAGTATCCGACACGGATATGCAAAAAAGCCGCTAAAATACAGTGGTTGTCGAATTAGAACGTTAGAAAACTATTGAATTTAGGGGAACCTAACGATATAATAGCAGCATGTTTGAAAAATTTACCAGGAGGGACAGCATGGAGAAGCTGAACATTGCGATTGCAGATGATAACGAAAGAATGGTGCGTCTTTTAGGCGATATTGTACGGAGTGATGAAGAATTACAGGTGATTGGAACAGCGAAAGACGGGGTAGAAGCGTACGAATTGATAAAAACTGCCGAACCTGACGTTGTACTGTTAGATATTGTTATGCCAAAGATGGACGGCTTAGGAGTTATGGAAAAAGTCAACAAAGATTCTACGATCAAAAAGCACCCGGCATTTATTATGATCAGTGCGATTGGTCAGGAAAAGATTACAGAGGATGCATTCCGGCTCGGAGCAGATTACTATATTATGAAACCGTTCGACAATGATATGGTCATTAGCCGGATTAAGGATGTCAAAAACCGTAACGTAGCACGTCCAAGCGAGGTGCGTAAGGTACAGCCTTATGAGAAACGGGAAGAATTAAAAGAACGTAACTTAGAGGCTGATGTGACGGCAATTATCCACGAGATTGGAGTTCCGGCACATATCAAAGGATATCAGTACTTACGGGAAGCAATTATCATGTCTGTGAATGACATTGATATGTTAAATTCCATTACGAAGATTCTCTATCCTACGATAGCGAAAAAGTTTCAGACTACGCCAAGCCGCGTAGAGAGAGCCATCCGTCATGCGATCGAGGTTGCATGGAGCAGAGGAAAAATGGATACGATTGATGCACTGTTTGGGTACACCATTAACAACGGAAAAGGAAAACCGACAAATTCAGAGTTTATCGCTCTGATCGCGGACAAAATCAGATTGGAATATCGGAGCAATTCCTGAGATTAACTTTAAAAATTCCTCCTGGTACGGTATAATAAAATTAATTATATTGTACTTGGAGGTTTTTTTATGAAAAAAGTCTTGTTTGTAACATCGGAAGCAGTTCCGTTTATTAAGACCGGAGGGCTTGCGGATGTAACCGGTTCTTTACCGAAATATTTTGATAAAAAGAAGTATGATGTACGTATTATGATCCCGAAATATCTGTGCATAGAGGAAAAACTGACAGCAGATTTGGAAAATCTGGGAAATTTTTCGATATCTCTCGGATGGCGTGAGCAGTATGTCGGAGTATTTCACAAGGTTGTCGAAGGGGTTACTTACTATTTTATAGATAATGAATACTATTTTGGCGGAGATCAGCCATATAACCGGATCTATGAAGATGTGGAGAAGTTTGCATTTTTTTCTAAAGCAGCCATTGCCGCAATGAAATTTATTGATTTTCAGGCAGATATCATACACTGTCATGACTGGCAGACCGGAATGGTGCCTGTATTTTTAAAATATTTTTATGGAGAGGATCCGTTTTATCAGAAGATGAAGAGCGTCTTTACAATCCACAATCTGAAATTTCAGGGAAGATGGAAGCTCAACGAAGTCAAAGATATTACGGGACTGCCGGCTAAATTCTTTATGCCGGATCAGTTAGAATCTTACGGCGAAGCAAATTATTTAAAGGGCGGGATTGTCTATTCCGACATGGTAACAACGGTAAGCAAATCCTATGCGCAGGAAATTACGACACCGGAAGGCGGAGAGGGCTTAGACGGTCTGCTTCGTGCAAAATCAGACCATTTGTATGGAATTGTCAATGGGATTGATTATGATGAGTATGATCCGGTCACGGATCAGCGTATCGGGACACATTTTGATAAGATGAATGTGGTAAAAATGAAACCGGCAAATAAGGCAGGTCTTCAGGAAGAGCTGGGACTTCCAAAAGAGGAAGATGCATTTTTGATCGGAATTGTATCGAGGATGACAGTGCAAAAGGGTATGGATCTGATTGCCTATGTGATGGATGAACTGTTAGGGGATAAGAAAATCCAGTTTGCAGTGCTTGGAACAGGAGAAGAACGTTTTGAGAATATGTTCCGCCACTTTGCCTGGAAGTATGAACGGCAGATGGGAGTCTGTCTTCAGTATTCCGAAGATTTAGCACACCGGATCTACGCTGGAGCGGATGCCTTTTTAATGCCATCCATGTTTGAACCGTGCGGACTCAGCCAGTTGATGAGTATGCGTTATGGAACCGTTCCAATGGTGCGTGAGACAGGAGGGCTTCGGGATACTGTCTGCCCATATAACGAATACGAGCAGACAGGAAATGGTTTCTCTTTTGCCAATTACAATGCACATGAGATGTTACATATGATCCGTTATGCAAAAGATACTTATGTCAATCATAGAAACGAGTGGAATGGGATTGTAAAACGTGCGATGGACTGTGACTATTCCTGGAATGCATCTGCAAGAGATTACGAGACGCTTTATGAGGAACTTTTAAAAATGCAGTAATCAGCAGATGGAGTCTGTTTTTCGGGAATAATAGTAGGCATGATCAGACAGAATTTCTTCCGGTGACAGCTCTGAGAGGTTGACCTCCTGAATGATTGAGGAATATTCTTCAGAAGACTCTCCCTGTTCAGCCGGAAGCAGAAGGACTTCATGCAGACTGCTTGGAATAATAATTAAATCGTGATTCATTTTCTTCGCTATTGAGGATAAAAGATTTGGATAGAGTATTACGGCTGCACCAAAGAGTTTTTCGGAATTGGTCAGAACATAGAGTGGGTGGAGCTGGTTTTTGCTAAATTCAGACAAGTCGGAAACATTCTGCAAGACGGAAAAAATATCATCGAAATAGTAAGGGAGCAGCTTTGGGGTGTTGATTTTTGCAGACTCAAACAGGGTATCGGTCGAGACATTCCAGTAAGGCAAATGCCGGTTATAAATGAGGATTGTTGCCTGCTCTCCGGGGGTTAGATGAATCAGATAATAGAAGACGACAGCGAGGTCGAGAAAACGAATATGGGGAACTTCTTTTAGAAGTTCTCTGTTTTTTTCGTAGTGAATCAGCTTCATACAGATGCGGTCTTTGGCATTTTCGTAGTCTGTAAAGAAGCGGATGTCAATGTTCTCGTCGGGATGATGCATGGCATAGGTGTTTTTGATTTCTTCTAAAATGTGAAACATCGGCATGCCGTCCTGAAATTTGGAAAAGTATGGGTTCAGATAAATCGTAGGAGAAATATTCCTGCCTTCCTCTCTTAAGATGATACCATCAAGAGTCACATTCACCTTTTCCACGGGTTCTGCCACAAGCTCCATTCCTTTGAACTTCTCAGGCATATAATCCATAAACTTTTCTTTTACTACTTCCTTAAAAATCTCGTAATTCATCATATTACGGTTCCTCCTTAATCTAAAAAAGCGGGGAACATAAGTCACTGGCTTACATTCCCCGCAAGGTTAATTGTTACTGTTTATTCTTTTTCTTTCTTCCACGAAGTCCTACTCCAACACCTGTAATAAGTGCAAGTGCACCGATTCCAAGATAAAGAAGCGGATTTGCATTGTCGCCTGTCTGTGGAAGCTTAGGCT
>OGPY01001635.1_pt1 | contig 16000 bp, 10 predicted proteins | sample 1553121 | NCBI WGS metagenome assembly OGPY01 (sample SAMEA2580004, study PRJEB22360) | human gut metagenome
GTGCAGTCCAACAAGGGTGTTATAGAGGCTTTTAAAAATAGGCTTGAAAAAAACGGAATTAATGTTACTATTAGAAGGGAAATGGGCAGAGATATAGACGGTGCCTGTGGACAGCTTCGCAAGAAGCATATAGATAAAGAGAGAGGAATAAACTAGATGAAGACGTTTTCCATTACGGATGCAGGTGCTATTCGTGAGATGAATCAGGATTTTTATTTCTCGTCTGACACTGCAGTAGGAAATCTTCCGAATCTTTTCATCGTAGCAGATGGAATGGGAGGACACAAAGCCGGTGACTATGCTTCCAGATACACTATAGAGCGTGTGGTTGCATCGGTATCGAGAAATGCCGGGGATGAACCGGTATCCATCATCAAAGAGGCTATCAACAAGGCAAATGAGCTTTTGGTGGCTGAGTCTCGTGAGGATGAAGCTAAGCGTGGAATGGGTACCACCTTAGTCATAGGAACTATTATAGGAAACAAGCTTTTTGTGGCCAATATAGGTGACAGCAGGCTTTATATTGTAGGTGGCACAGAGCAGATCAGACAAATTACCAGGGATCATTCACTGGTTGATGAGATGGTCAGGATGGGTGAGATAAATGCCGACGAGGCGAGAGTTCATCCGGACAAGAATATCATCACGAGAGCTGTCGGGGCAGCAGATCATGTGGAGGCAGATTTCTTTGAGGTCGAGCTATGTGAGGACGACAGGATTCTTCTGTGTACAGACGGACTTACCAATATGGTGAGAGATGAAGAAATATGCGATACTATTAGGCAAAATGATAATATCGAGACAGCAGCGTCACAGCTTGTCGCCATGGCCAATGCAAACGGTGGCCGCGATAATATCACTGTAATGATTATTAAACCATTTTAAGACGAGGTAATAACAGATGTTAGAGATAGGAAGTTTTTTATCGGATCGATATGAGATCCTAAGCAAGGTTGGCGCAGGCGGCATGTCCGATGTATACAAGGCAAAAGACCATATACTGAGCCGTTTTGTAGCTATAAAGGTTTTAAAGCAGGAGTTTTCGGAGGATAGTTCATTTGTGACCAAGTTCCGTGCTGAGGCACAGTCAGCAGCAGGACTTGAGCATCCGAATATCGTAAATATCTATGATGTAGGCAGCGAGAATGGTCTGTACTACATTGTCATGGAGTATGTCGAGGGCATCACACTTAAGACTTATATCGAGAAAAAGGGCCAGCTGTCATTCAAGGAGTCTGCAAGTATTGCAATCCAGGTGGCAAGGGGCATAGAGGCCGCTCACAATAAAAATATCATCCACCGTGATATCAAGCCGCAGAATATCATTATTTCTACAGATGGCAAGGTAAAGGTGACAGACTTTGGAATTGCAAAGGCTACATCTTCAAATACAATAAGCTCAGATGTGATGGGCTCAGTACACTATGCATCTCCGGAGCAGGCAAGAAACGGCTTCGTCGATGGCAGAAGTGATATTTACTCACTGGGAATCGTAATGTTTGAGATGGTTACAGGCCGTGTGCCGTTTGACGGTGATACCACAGTGGCAGTTGCACTGCAGCACCTACAGGAGGAGATTGCAAGGCCAAGCATCTACGCACCGGATCTGCCAATCAGCTTTGAGAAAATCATCTTAAAGTGTACACAAAAGACACCGGACCGCAGATACCAGACTATTGAGGAGCTTCTCACAGACATAAGGCGCTCTCTTGCGCATCCTGATGAGGATTTCGTCACAATAGCACCACTCGTTGACGGTGGCAAGACCAAGGTTATAAGCCCGGAGGAGCTTGACAAGATAAAAGAGGGCAGAGGTGTCGCAGAGGACTTAAACGATGATGATACCGATGCAGATAATGATGATGAGTATGCTGACGATGATGATGATGATGAATATGATGAGTCACTCTTAGACGACGATGATGACGAAGAAGACGATGACGATGATGATGACGGCAAGCTTTTAAATCCAAAGATGGATAAAGCAATCACAATCATGGGTATAGTAACAGCCGTAATCATTGTAATAGTTATCATATATCTTGCACTTTCAGTGGCAGGAGTGTTTAAGTTTGGCGGCAAAAAGAATTCAGAGTCACAGCAGACAGAGTCACAGACACAGACCGAGTCTGAATCAGAGTCAGAGACACAGACTGAGACAGAGGGCCAGATGATTGACATCAGAGGCATGTCAGTGGAGGATGCTCAGAAGGCAGTAGACCGCTTAAAGCTTGACCTCACAGTATTTGCATTTGAGACAAAGCAGTCAGATCAAAAGGACGGCACAATCCTTGAGCAGGATGTCAAGGCCGGAGATACAGTAAAGCGTGGTTCACAGATTAATGTAGTTATCGCAGGAAAAGGTGATAATACATCAGAGATGGTCAAGATACCAAGTGTAATCGGAAAGACCAAGAGCTCGGCAAAGAGTACACTCGAGTCAGCAGGCTTTAGTGTCACCTTCGAGTATGGAGATTACAATGACAGTGTAGCAGCAGATGTAGTAACAGCACAGTCACCATCAGCAAAGAAACAGGCCGCAAAGGGCAGCACAGTAACAGTCACCCTCTCACCGGGCCAGAAGCCAATCACCGTGCCAAACGTAGTAGGTGCCTCACAGTCACATGCAGAAAGCGCCCTCGCAGGAGCAGGGCTCAAGTACACCTATGCCGACTCCCAGTACAGCGACACAGTACCCGCCGGCAACGTAATCAGCCAGACCAAATCCGGCGAAACCGTAGCCGCAGGCACCACAATCACACTGACACTCAGTAAGGGTAAGCAGGAGATATCGACTAACGTAAGTAAAGGAATTAGTTATAGTGGAGAGGGAACTGTAGTAAAAGCAGAGTATAAGCTTGTAGGTAAAAGTGGAACTGTATACGATAAGGGTTCATATGAAAATACGTCATCATTTACAGTTTCCGGAACAATGAAAGAAGCTACAGGAAGTATTGTGGTTACTTGGACAGTTCAGACAGGGGAAACAGATGAAGCAGGAAATCCTGCAACTGTCACACTTGATCCAGTAACGTATAGCGTGCCATAAGCATAAGAGAAGTTAAATAATTATTATAAACCGGAATAGCAAAAAAGAAGTAGATATTGCCATAGCTTGGGGCAGCACAAGGAAAACGAGCCGTAGCGCAGCTACGTCAAGTTTTCCGTATCGCCATCATATTTGTAAATACACACAATACACATATAGCGCACAAAGCAGCAACCCAATACATGTCTTTATTGTAGCCACCGGATAGCACCCACGAAGTGGTGCTATCCGAACCCTACTCCCACACCAACCCGCGGACGAGAACCTGAACTCGCGGAGAGGAACTAAGGAAGCGGGGCAGGCATGTGTTCCGAGGAAAAAATATGAAATGCCCCGGGGTACCATAAACCTACCGAGGAAAGAACAGGGCATAGCAAGCCTTAGCCTGTCCGTAGGAGAGCCCGGGGTTTGCTTCATATTTTTTAAGAGGAATATATGCCTGCCCCGCCACCCACATAACCTCAAAGCGCGGCATGCATCCCGCCGAAAGCGTGACTCCTGCAAATACAAAAGCACACAAGGAAAACCATGACAGGAAAAATTATTAAAGGAATTGCCGGCTTCTACTACGTCTACGTAGAAGAAACCAAAGAAGCAAAAGAAACTGCCACAGGCGGCACTCTCTACGAGTGCAAAGCAAAAGGCACCTTCAGAAAACAAAAGATAAAGCCACTGGTAGGCGATATCGTCGACATAGCAGTCCTCGATGATGAAAAGCACATAGGCAATGTCGAGCGTATACTGCCACGGAAAAACGAACTTATCAGGCCGGCTGTGTCCAATATAGACATGGCCCTGGTTATTTTTGCATCCGCAAAGCCGGATCCCAATTTCAACCTGCTTGATAGGTTTTTGTGTATGATGGAGTACCAGCATGTCCCGGTTACTATATGCTTCAACAAAAAGGACTTAATCACACCTAAAGAGCAGCAGGAGCTTAAAAGCATATACGAGCCGGCTGGCTATAGAGTGCTTTTTACCAGCACGAAAACAGGTGAGGGCATAGATGAGATAAAGCACATTTTAGAGGGAAGGACGACCACGGTTGCAGGTCCCTCGGGAGTTGGCAAGTCATCTATCATCAACTGTCTGCAGGATGATGTTCAGATGGAGACCGGACATATAAGTGAGAAAATAGAGCGCGGAAAGCATACGACCAGACATTCTGAGATTATCCCTATAAAGGATGGCACGTATATCATGGATACACCGGGCTTTAGCTCGATGGATGTGCCGGGCTTTGAAAAGGAAGATCTGTGGACATGTTATCCGGAGTTTGTAGAGTATGAGCCATATTGCAGGTTTCAGGGCTGCAGTCATATAAATGAGCCGGACTGCGGTGTGAAGGAAGCTCTTGCAGATGGGAAAATATCGCAGGTGCGGTATGATAATTATAAGCTTTTATATGAGGAGCTTAAAAACAGACAAAAGTATTAATTTAAAGCATAATCAAACGGAGGAAAACATGAACTGTTTATCACCATCAATTTTATCAGCGGATTATTCAATACTCGGAGAGCAGCTTAAGCAGCTTGATGAGGCCGGAGCACAGTATGTGCATATAGATGTTATGGACGGCAGCTTCGTTCCAAGCATATCAATAGGACTGCCAGTCATAAAGACAATCAGAAAGTGCACAGAGCGTATGTTTGATGTGCATCTGATGATAGATGAGCCGGTCAGATATATAGATGATTTTGCGGCGGCAGGCGCTGACATCATCACAGTCCATGCGGAGGCATGCAAGCATCTTGACAGAACAATCGAGGCAATAAAGGAAAAGGGCATACTGGCAGGTGTAGCATTAAATCCGGCTACTCCGCTTTCTGCTATAGAGTATGTGCTCCCTAAGGTGGATATGGTGCTTATCATGACGGTAAATCCGGGCTTTGGAGGACAAAAGCTTATTCCGTACACTGTAGACAAGGTGCGCGACCTAAAGGCGCTTCTTGAGAAAACCGCAAACAAGGCTGATATAGAGGTGGACGGTGGTGTCAATCTGGAGAATGTTGAGACACTGCTTGCGGCAGGAGCCAATATCATTGTTGCGGGAAGTGCGGTGTTTAGCGGAGATATAGAAGAAAATGTAAAGGGTTTTCTGAATATCATGATGTAACAGATGCAGGTTAAAACGGAAATGCTTCCGGGGCTTAAGCAAATGTGGATATGTTATTAAGGAGAGGGTGGATAAAATGCGGTATTTGATTGTATGTGGTGGAAAAATAGATAAGGAATTTGGCTTAAACGAGATAAAGACTGACGGAATAGATGCTATCATTGCGGCTGACAGCGGAATGGATTTTCTGTACGAAAACGGTGTCACACCTGATATAATTGTAGGTGATTTCGATTCGACTACGACAAATGCATTGGAGTATTTTGAGAGAAAGGGACAGACTGAGATACGCAGGCTCAATCCCATAAAGGATGATACCGATACAGAGTATGCCATAAGACTGGCAATAAGCGAGGGAGCACGAAGCATAGTGCTGCTTGGAGCAACAGGCAGCAGAATAGACCATGTGCTTGGAAATATTTCACTTTTGGGAATAGGCCTGGAAAGTGGAACTGATATCAGCATTATCGATACAAACAACCGCATAAGGATGGCAGATAAGCCGGTAACCATTGAAAAATCAGCACAGTATGGCAGGTTTGTATCTCTTATAGCACTGACAGACGACAATGAGGTAAGCCTTAAGGGCTTTAAGTATCCTGTTACTGATTATTCCTTTGACAGGTTTACATCGCTTGGCATATCCAATGAAATAGTCGATGATCATGCACTGATTGATATCCATAGAGGAAAATTTATCATTATTGAGTCAAAAGATTGACTTTTTAGGAGTTTTGGTCTACTATGGTTTTAGGATTATTTCGGAAAAGCCTGATTACAGGAGGATTGATATACACTGTGTCGGCTTTGGAACATGATGGGGTAATTAGATGATAGAGAAGTATTATAGCGGGGTAATCGAGCAGATTTACAATCGCATAGGAAAAGAGACTCGAAATATCGTAATGGCGAATTATAGCAATGATTTTTCGATTGAAAATCTTGAGGTTATAAGACGTTATCAAAGCAATGAGGATAACGTCTTTTTTGCATACAGTGAGTTCTCTTACAATACGCTGGTCGGAGCTTATGAGCCATTTTTGGACATCATATGCAATATGCACAGGCGCTTTATAGGCGGAAGCTTTGATGATTTCCAGAAGGAGTGCGGTGTGTACTATCTGCACAGACAGGTGTTAAACAGCTATTATGAGACAGGTGAGTGCTTCAGAGAGGAGACAGTGCTGTTAAATGAGGTGGCATATGAGCAGAGACGCATGACGATGGCCATAGCTGACATGCTCAAGAAGCTTTCTGAGGTGAAGCCTTTGATGATTGTGATAAACAGATTCCAGATGGCGTCTAAGAGTTCAATTGAGACCATCAAGTATCTGATTGACAATCCATGCGCCAATATCGGTATCGTGTTAGGTGTCAATGCCATAGTCAAGGGTACTGACAGTACTGTTGAGGTGTGGGATCGTATAGTTGAGTCGCTTGAGGACAGGAGCGCCATATACTATATAGGCAGTGCCGGACCGCTTAAAAATAACGTAAAAACTACAAATGATGATGAGCTGTATATCACTATGAACTTTGAGCAGAGCATCCAGGAAGCATCAAATATCATGGAGTTTCTGGATTTTGAGCAGGCAAGGAGAGGCTGCCGCATTATAGAGCATAAGCTTAAGTTTGAGGATGCATGGATTGATGAGAAAAGCCTGCGCCGCTTTTATATGGTCTATGCAAGGACGTCTGTTTTACTTGGAGAGATGTCCAAAGCGATTGAGCTCACGAATGAATACAAGGCGCTGATACCGGAAAATGACAGTGAGCATTATCTTTCGCTGTATTATTTCATGAAGGGCACCTGCTATATGTATCAGGGCAAGCTTGAGAAGGCCGGAAACAGTGCAAAGAGTGCCTATGACTATGCAGTTTTGGCAGAGGATGACACACTGATATTTAAGGCAGAGCTTTTGTCAGTCATGATAAAGATGTCAGGCTGGTACAATATATTCTTCTGTGTACAGGATATACCTGTCAGTGATGAAATTATAGAAAAGCTCATAAAGCACGGCTACAGGAATCATTTGGCACATATATATATTTACGCATACGACAATAGCCGGGATGTGGTGAAGCAGTCCTTTTATGATGAATCATTACTAAAGCATTTTACGAAGGGGCTTGAGCTTGCGAAGGAGATAGGAAATGAGCAGCTTGTGTATGATGCATATCAGAAGACTATTATGCTTGCCAGCACAAGCGGTCTCAATGAGATAGCCTTTTTATATGTTATCCGTACATACGAGTTCATGAAGGGGCACGGCAATATATATGTTGCGAGAGTGCTTACGTCTATAGGCTACAATTTAAGTGCCATGGGTAAAAATGAGCTGGTTGACAATTATTACAATGCTGCAATCAATATGTTATATTACCTGAAGATGCCGGAGGATATAGCTGAGGTGTATTATAACAAGTCTCTTAACTATATCATGCAGGGCAATTATAAGGAGGCTGTCCATGCACTTTTAGTTGCCATGAAGACTATTATAAAGCTTCATCTAAACAGCTTAAGAGTGTGCAACACGAGTAAGGTATATGCGCTTCTTGCGCTTGCATCTATATTTTCGGGTGACAGATTCAGCTGTGAGCGCTATCTGCTCAGCTGCAAGCAGTTTCTTAATTATGTCATCTACAGAGTAATTGACACCACAAGAACTGAGGCAGTCCATGACTATTCCAGATGCGATGATGAGATGTTCCTTTACTCCTTTGCATCAGCCATGCTCTTGTGGCACGATGGTGAAAAGGAAGAAGCCTTTTTACGTTTTGAGGATGCGGAGAGATATCTCGTTAATGCGGAGGGAAACGAATTTTTTGCATATTCGATATACAGGGAAAGCAGGATGAAGCTGTTTGAGCTGCTCGGCAAAAATGAGCTTATAGAGCATGAGAGAATACTTTTAGAGGCACACAATAAAAGGATGCATGAAATAGCAGAGGCAGCTCCGCTTGACATGTTAAAAAATATCAACCTAGAGTCACTGAGTGATGGCCATATCAATGAGCGGCAGATTAATATGCTTGTAAAGCAGCATGGGCTCGAAAAGGATTATCAGGGCTCAAAGCGTCAGATGGAGTTTATTTCCATATGGCAGACCATTATCGATGTCAATGACCAGAAGAAGGACACCATGATTGAAAATGCCATGAGCAATTTCATCAATCATTTCAGTCTTGACTGTGCGCTGATCATAGATCTGCACGCGAAGGAGCCACAGGTGCTTTATAATGATACGGGCTGTGATATGACAGATGAGGTTATAAAGGGCATATGTGATATCATGATAGACTATCCGGAGGGCATTGCCACATCAAAGATTGCAGAGGGCTTCTACGAGTATGAAAATGTCATCTCGTATTTCGGCGTGGATGATGTATGTTCATTTGTAGCGGTGCCTTTTATCAAGAATGATGCGCTTTCAAGTGTTCTCATAGCATATGTGCGCATGAAGGATAACTGGCATGGCTCCATAGAGCGATACATGCTCAACGAGGATGATTTGAGCATTTTCAAGCTATTATTCAGAGAGCTTGAGTATTCAATTGCCCGTATTGAGGCCAATGAGAAGGCCAATGAGATGAACAGGAGACTCAAGCAGTCCGCAGTTACCGATATGCTGACAGGCATATACAATAGAGCAGGCATGTATCAGGAGATTGAAAAGCTTGAGAAGCGCATAAGTGTGACATCCGGTGGTATGGATGTGGGGCTTATGTTTATTGATCTGGACAACTTCAAGCATTATAATGATACGTATGGTCATGATGTAGGAGATCTGATACTTAAGGAGATGGCTTTTGTATTCATGAAAGTTGCTAAGGACAGAGGCTTTGTGAGCAGATATGGCGGTGATGAGTTTATCATAGTTATTGAGTCCTGTGCCAGATACGAGCTTGAGAATATTGCGAAGGACATCTATGCGAGGATTGCAGAGGCTGATGGCTTCAGAAGCCAGATAAAGAAATACCTGAATCATGATGTAGAGTTTAATGAGGAGAAGAATATCACTTGTTCTATTGGTATTTCATATGAGAGAAATGTCACCAGTGAGAGTCAGATTACGGAGCTGATTAAGAAGGCGGACGATCTGATGTATACAGTAAAGACAGGCGAGAAAGGACACTATGCATTCTTTTAAATCAGATGAATTTAAGATAAGAGTATTGACAAAGGACGATGCGGAGGAATACAATGCACTGCTTCGTTATGCTTTTCAGGTAACAGAGGCAGATCTTGCCGAGACCGGTTGGAAGGATGATGAAATCAAGCAGTCGAAGTTTCCGGTGCTTGAGAGAGCTGATGTGCTTGGCTGCTTCAATATCATAGACAAAAAAGAGGAGCTTGTGGCTCAGTTTGCGGTATATCCGCTCGATATGAATATATATGGTGAGCGCTACGAGGTAGGCTTTGTCACAAGTGTGTGCACGTATCCTGAGTACACAGGCCATGGTCTCATGAAGAAGCTTATGAGAAAGAGTCTTACGAGGATGCGCGATAGCAACAAGTCGTTTGCCCTTTTGTATCCATACTCCATACCTCTTTACAGAGGGCTTGGCTGGGAGATTATCTCAAACAAGATGACATATGTGATAAAGGACAGACAGATTCCTACAAAGCTTAAGGAGCCGGGCTATGTGCGCCGTGTGCAGTGGGATGACGAGCAGTTTAAAAAGCTTCATACTCACTTTGCCGCGAAGACTCACGGCTGTCTGTACAGAAACAATCTGGCTTGGGAGGAGTACTTCCGCTGGGATGAGGACGATACGATGGTCGCCATCTACTATAACGAGGATGATGAACCGTGTGGCTATATGGTGTATCTTATCAGCTCCGATGTCATGCACATCAAGGAGCTCATCTACTTAAACCGTGAGGCGCAGCTTGGTCTGTGGGAGTACATTCATGCGCACGATTCCATGATTGATGAGGTCAGAGGCAACAACTATTACAGCGAGCCCATCGCTTTTGAGCTCGATGACAGTGATATAAAGGAGACAATAAGACCATACGCCATGGGCAGAATCATCGACGTGGCGCAGTTTATATCACAGTATAACTGTGACCCAGATGGCCCGGGCGGCTGCTTTAGCTTTGAGATAGCAGATGACCTTCTTCCGTGGAACAATGGCACATTTGTCATTGATTTTGAGAAGGGGCACTGTGCTCTCACCGACAAAAATCCACAGTATCACCTAAGCATGTCTATTGGCACGTTTACCACACTGCTTTTAGGCTACAAGAGTGCTGAGAAGCTTTTGCAGATGGGTAAAATACAAACTACGTATGATGCTGTTGCAAAGCTTGACGATATTTTATATCATGAGATACCATATGTATCTGACTACATATAATGATTAGATACAATTCTGAATAACTACAAAGATTAATCATAAATGAGGGGCAAAATACCTTATGACCCTCATATCATTTTTATAATAAAGGAAAATAATATGTCAAATTATGTGATTAGCTGCTGTTCAACAGCAGATCTTACCAAAGAGCATATGCTTGATAGGAATATTAAGTACGCGTGCTTTCACTATGAGCTCGACGGCAAAGAGTATATGGATGATCTGGGACAGTCCATGCCACTGCCGGATTTCTACAAGGCAATGGAAGCCGGTGCCATGACAAAGACCTCGCAGATCAATCAGGAGGAGTACATGGAGTACTTCAGGCAGTTCCTGGATGAGGGATATGATGTGCTTCACTGCGCACTAAGCTCCGGTATATCAGGTACAGTTAACTCGGCAAGGCTTGCAAAGGAGGCTTTGGAGGAGGAGTACCCTGACAGGAAGATATATGTGATTGATTCTCTGGCAGCATCGTCTGGCTTTGGACTTTTGATGGATAAGCTTGCTGACCTTAGGGATAGTGGCATGGATATTGATACACTGGCTAATTGGACCATGGAGCACAGACTTGAGGTGAATCACTGGTTCTTCTCATCAGACCTTACATTTTTTATCAGGGGAGGCCGTATCTCAAAGACCGCGGGCTTCGTGGGAAATGTGCTGAATATCTGTCCTTTCATGAATGTGAGCAATGAGGGAAAGCTTATTGTGCGTGAGAAAATCCGCACCAAAAAGAAGGCAATAAAGGAGATGCTTGTGAAGATGCAGGCACTCTGCAAGGATGGTGCCGATTATTCGGATAAGGTCTATATATCAAATTCTGCATGCTATGAGGATGCTAAAGCCGTAGCTGATCTGATTGAGGCTGCCTTCCATAAGATGAAGGGAAGAGTAGAGATAAATGATATCGGTACGACTATAGGAAGCCACACCGGTCCGGGAACAGTTGCATTGTTTTTCTGGGGGAATAAGAGAGAGGATTAGCCGGATATTTTAGCCTAAATATCTGATTAGAATAATCAAAATCAATAAAGTTGATTATATTTTTATAAAAAATTAAACTACATCAACCAAAGTGATTAAATATAATCATTCCAATAACTGCGCTTATGTGTTACAATTATATCAGTTCAAACGAAAAGAGGTTTTAAGATGAAAGGATATGAAAAATACGAGCGCAGTTATTTTCTGCCTCCTGAATGCACTTATGACTGGGTTAAGAAGGATTATATAGATAAAGCACCACTGTGGTGTTCGGTTGATTTACGTGATGGCAACCAGGCTCTAATCGAGCCGATGAGTCTTGAGGAGAAGCTTGACTTCTTTAAGATGCTTGTAGATATAGGCTTTAAGGAAATCGAGGTAGGTTTCCCGGCAGCTTCTGAGACAGAGTTCAATTTCACGAGAGCTCTTATTGAGAGGGATATGATTCCTGATGATGTTACTATACATGTGCTGACACAGGCCAGAGAGCATATCATCAAGAAGACCTTCAAGGCACTTGAGGGAGCACCGAGAGCAGTTGTACATCTGTACAATTCCACATCTGTTGCACAGCGCGAGCAGGTGTTTAAGAAGTCAAAGGAAGAGATAAAGCAGCTTGCAGTTGACGGAGCTGTTTTACTGAGAGACCTTGCAGCAGAGACTGACGGTAATTTCCGTTTCCAGTATTCACCGGAGAGCTTTTCGGGCACTGAGGTGGATTATGCGGTTGATGTGTGCAACGCTGTGCTTGATGTATGGCAGCCAAAGGCTGATAATAAGGCCATTATCAATATCCCTACCACAGTAGAGAATGCTATGCCACATGTTTTTGCCACACAGATAGAGTATATCAACAAGCACCTCAAGTACAGAGACGGAGTAGTGCTTTGCTTACATCCTCATAATGACAGAGGCTGCGGTGTTGCCACATCAGAGCTTGGTGTGCTTGCAGGAGCTGAGGAGATAGAGGGTACGCTGTTTGGAAACGGTGAGAGAACAGGAAATGTAGATATCGTGACACTTGCCATGAATCTTTACTCACACGGAGTGGATCCACAGCTTGATTTTTCAAATCTGCCTGAGATTAGGGAGAAGTATGAGACATTTACCAGAATGAAGGTAGGCGAGAGACAGCCATATGCGGGAGACCTTGTTTTTTCTGCTTTTTCAGGCTCACATCAGGATGCGATCTCAAAGGGCATGGCATGGAGAGAGGAAAAGAAGCTTGATAAGTGGACGGTTCCATATCTGCCTATAGATCCAAAGGATGTCGGCAGGACATACGAGGCTGATGTTATCCGTATCAACAGCCAGTCAGGAAAGGGCGGAGTGGCATATATCCTTAAGCAGAGCTTCGGTATCAATGTGCCACAGCAGATGAGAGAGCAGGTCGGATACATGGTCAAGCAGGTATCGGACGAGGAGCACAAGGAGCTTTCACCTGAGTGGGTACACAGTATCTTTACAGACAATTATGTGGATTTTCATCCATATTTCACTATACCGGAGTGCCACTTTAAGCAGGTAAACGGCATTTTCGCAGAGGCAGTTATTTTACACAATGACAGCACCAGAAAGGTAGATGCCAATGGAAACGGCCGTCTCGATGCAGTAAGCAATATAATTAAGCAGTATTTTGACATCAGCTTTGAGCTCACTGTATACGAGGAGCATGCGCTTTCACACGGATCTTCATCAAAGGCTATGGCATATGTGGGTATCACAGTTGACGGCAGTATGTTCTGGGGCGCAGGTGTGGATGAGGATATCATCAAGGCATCAATCGGAGCGCTTGTTGTTGCGGTAAACCATTATCTTGCCACAAAGGCTGACAGTCACGTGAAGGATGAGCGCTATATTGCCATGCTCAACTTCATCCAGGCCAACTACAAGACAGTATCGCTTGCAGACATGGCTGCACAGTTCAACCTGACAGAGCCGTATATCTCCAAGTACATAAAGGAGAAGTCAGGCAAGACTTTCGGGGAGCTGGTCACCAATGCCAAGATGAAGAAGGCACGCACACTGCTGAGAAATAGCATCACAACTGTTGAGAATATCGCAATCGAGGCAGGATATCAGAACGTGGAGCATTTTAACAGACAGTTCAAGAAGCTGTATGGAATGACACCACTTGAGTACAGAAATTCAAGCACAAAATAAGCGGATGCAGCATTTTAATATAACCGGATCAATATGCCAAATGACAATTCATTCAGCTGTATTGGTCCGGTTTGCTTTTTAGTACTGCACTTTTTATGTAAAAATCTGTATTAAAATTGTATAAAAATGGGAACAATGGGCTATTGATTGTATTTTATCAAGTAATTTGTTGTTTTTACAACGGATTATATGTACAATGCGGGTATAATATAAATAAAAGATAATTATTCAGAACAACTGATAACAAAGCAGATATTGAGAATTTGTGTTTGTGATGAATAGTTATAATAAAAAGCAACTATTTGAATTATAGTTTAAGAAAGAGAGGAACGTACATGAGCAATAAAACTAGCGCAGTTGTTAAGACAAACCCAAGAAAGGCTGTCATGATAGGATGTGGATTCGTTGGTTCGGCATCAGTTTTTGCACTTATGCAGAGCGGTCTTTTTTCTGAGATAGTTCTCATTGACGCTGATAAGGACAAGGCTGAGGGAGAGGCGATGGATATAAGCCACGGTATTCCTTTTGCCAGACCTATGAAGATATATGCAGGTGGTTATGATGATGTGGCAGATGCTGCTATCATTGTTGTTTCTGCAGGTGCAGGCCAAAAGCCGGGCGAGACAAGACTTGATCTGGTAAATAAAAATGTTGCAATCTTCAAGAGCATCATTCCGGAGATTGCAAAGAGAAATTTCGGTGGAATCTTACTTATCGTTGCAAATCCTGTAGATATTTTAACACAGGTGGCACAGAAGCTTTCAGGACTTCCTGAGGAGCGTGTCATCGGTTCAGGTACCGTGCTTGACAGTGCAAGACTTAAGTACGCGCTTGGAGAGCATCTTGAGGTGGACAGCCGAAGCGTACATGCATTTATAGTAGGTGAGCATGGAGACAGTGAGGTGGTTGCATGGTCATCAGCCAATGTTTCCGGAGTGGAGCTTCACAAGATGTGCGAGATGAGAGGTCACTACAAGCATAAGGAGAATACAGAGGAAATCGCTGCAAACGTAAAGAACAGTGCTTACGAGATAATTAACAGAAAACATGCGACATATTATGGTATCGCTATGTCAGTCAGACGTATCTGCGAGGTAATCATGCGTGATGAGAAGTCTATTCTTCCTGTTTCACACATGATGCATGGACAGTACGGCATCGACGGTGTGGTTCTCTCAATGCCTGCAATCGTTGGAGCAAACGGAGTGGAGAGCGATATCCCAATCGAGTTAAACGGTGAGGAAGCTTTAAAGCTCAAGGAGTCTGCTGATGCACTTAAGAGCATACTTGACGGGCTTGAGCTGTAAATATCAGGCTCATAATATTAAACTTATATAAAATACTACAAATTCAGTAGGGTTTGGGGTATAATGATAACTGTCGGGCTGCATATATTATGTGCTCGGCGGTTATTTGATTTTATGGCAGATAATTATTTAGAATTACCGGGAAAAAGGAGTATATATAATGAGCGAAAGAAAACAAATCCATCAGGAGTTTCTGACAGGCGAAAGAGCCCTGTTTGCAAGCCACGACCTGGATATATATGATACAATTTTTGATGACGGAGAGTCACCTCTTAAGGAGAGCCATGGCATTAGCCTGACAGGCTGTTTTTTTAGATGGAAATATCCGCTATGGTACTGTAGTGACATAGCTGTAAAGGACTGTACGTGGTTTGACATGGCGCGTGCGGGTGTCTGGTATACAGACAATATCTTTGTCACTGATTCAATAGTTGAGGCACCTAAGAACTTCAGACGCTGCAATAACCTAAAGCTTAAAAATGTGACATTTCCAAATGCCCAGGAGACACTCTGGAGCTGTGATCATGTCGATATAGAGAATGTCTCGGCAAAGGGAGATTATTTTGGCATGAATACAAATAATCTTATCATGAAGAATTTCCAGCTGGTCGGCAACTATTCGTTTGACGGCTCAAGAAATGTAGAGGTGCACGATTCAAAGCTTATCTCAAAGGATGCCTTCTGGAATACGGAAAATGTCACGGTCTATGATTCATTTATTACAGGTGAATACCTTGGCTGGAACGCAAAGAATCTGACACTTATAAACTGCACAATCGAGAGCTTGCAGGGGCTTTGCTACATCGACAACCTTGTTATGAAAAACTGTAAGCTCATAAACACTACATTGGCATTTGAGTATTCTTCGGTAGATGCAGAGATTTGCAGTAAGGTGGACAGTGTTTTAAATCCGACAAGCGGAGTGATAAGGGCAAAGGAGATTGGCACACTGACTATCGAAAAGGACAGAGTTGACCCATCAAAGACTAAGATAATATGTGAGGGAAAATAATC